>OWIX01001578.1_pt1 | contig 11118 bp, 6 predicted proteins | sample 1732851 | NCBI WGS metagenome assembly OWIX01 (sample SAMN05065761, study PRJEB22554) | human gut metagenome | biome: ENVO:2100002; feature: ENVO:00000062; material: ENVO:00002003 | host: Homo sapiens | place: USA
CTCGGAGATGTGTATAAGAGACAGATCCAGCACCTCGCCCGCCGCGTACAGCCCCGGCAGGCGGCGATTTTGCAATGTCGCCGGGTCAAAATCCGCGACCGACGCCCCGCCCGACGCCACCTGTGCGCTCTCGAAGCCCTTCACGCCGCGAATCGGCAGCAGCCACGCATCCGCCGTTTTCGTCAGGCGCTCCGCCATGTCCGCTGTCATCTGCCCGCATAGGCTGCTTTCGCGCACTCCCCAATCTGCCTGCCGCATCAGCGCCGCCGACAATCGCGGCACGCACAGCCCGGTCAGCATCTCCGCCATCGGGCGCTGTGCCCAGTTTTTCCGGCGGTGGTGCAGTTCCCGGCGGAACTCGCCCGCATCCGCGAAACCCATGCCCTTCACCAGCGACACGCGAAGCACCCGCCCGTCCTTTGCATACCGTGCGCACTGCATCACGCACACGCCGCTGACGCCGTAATCCGCGAACAACAGCTCGCCGTCCTCCTCATGCAGGACGCTTTTCCGGTCGATAACCGCCACCTGCGCCTTGACGCGGATGCCGCTCAGCCCCTTGATTGGCGTGCTATCTGTGATGATTTGCGTCAGCGCGGGCGCGAAAGTCGTCGCGGGGCAGCCGAGATTCGTCAGCAGACGCAGGGCGCTGCCGTCGCTGCCGAGCTTGGGCTGGGCGCATCCGCCGCCGCTGATGATAACGCGGTTCGCCCGAAATTGCTGTCCATCCGCCGAGAGCGCCGTCCAGCCATCATTTTCACGTTGCAGTGCCGTGATGGACACGCCCGTCACCACCCGCACATGCAAGGCAGTCAATTGCAGGCGGAGCGCATCCAGCACACTTGAAGCCTGCGAACTGACGGGGTACACGCGCCCCGCCTCTTCCTGCCGAAGCCGCAGTCCAAGATGCTCCCAGAAGGCTTTCTGTTCCTCTGCGCCGCAGCAAGACAGCACAGCCGCCGCGAACGCCGCATTTCCCGGATAGCGCGGCGCACCCGTGTTCATCAGGTTACAGCGGCCGTTGCCCGTCGCGAGGATTTTTTTGCCAACGCGATCCATTTTTTCCGCCACCGTGACCGTATCGCCGCATTCCGCCGCCGCAATCGCCGCCGCCAATCCCGCTGCACCGCCGCCGATGACCAAAACGCTTCCCATAATCTGTGTTTCCTCCGCTTCTTTCCTGTATGCCGCGCTGCCTGATGACATAGGCTATCCGTGTCATAGGAGGCGATAACTTTGACGCAGCAAGGCAAAAAGGCCACTTGGCGTTCACTCGTCGCGCTGGAAGCCGCCACGCTTGGCGCAGGGGCGCTCGTCGGCTTTCTCACCCGCGACGGCATGGACTTCTTCCACGCTCTGAACAAACCCGGCTTTGCGCCGCCGGGCTGGCTCTTCCCCATCGTTTGGAGCATCCTCTATGCGTTGATGGCGTACTGCATGTGGCTCGTCCTGCGCGCGCAGGGGCGCGACCGTTTTCTGCTGCTGGGGCTGTATATCGCCCAGTTAGCCGTCAACCTGATGTGGCCCGTGCTGTTCTTTATTCTGAAAGCGCTTGGGCTTTCCTTCTTTTGGCTGATTCTCCTGCTCTGCTTGATTTTCATCATGGCGGTGCAGTTCGGGCGGCAGAAGCCCCTTGCCGGATGGCTGCTCGTGCCGTACCTGCTGTGGGTGACGTTCGCGGGCGTGCTGAATTTCGCCGTCGCCCGCATGAACCCCTGATGCACGCTCCATGGCGTAAATCTTCCGCAGCGGCGCGGTCAGTGTGCCGTCCGGCTCGTAAATCATCAGCGGCGGTTCAGGGTGCAGCATCGGGCGCGCATCCTTGAGCGCCTCAATCATCACCAGATTCGCCGCCTTTTGCGCCGAGGGGTAAATCAGCTGGAACCGCTTCGGCGCAAGTCCGGCTTTCTCCATGTCCTTCATCACTTCCAGCATCCGCGCCGCCGGATAGATGACCGCCATCCGCCCCTTGCCGCGCAGCAGATGATACGCCATCTTGAACCACGCCGTCAGCCCGCTTTTCTGCTGATGGCGCGCCAAGGACAGCGTCTGCGCCGGATTCGGCAGTGTCGTGCCATGATGCCCATACGGCGGATTGCACACAATTACGTCGATGCTTCCGGGCGCAAGCACCTCGTCGGCACTCTCCACCGGCAGAGCGTGGATGCGGATGATATGTTCCAGCCCGTTGAGCCGCACGCTCCGCCGCGCCATATCCGCCATATCCGGCTGAATTTCAAACGCATCGACGCTTTTCGCGCGCCCCATGCCTGCCAGCAGCAGCGGCAGGATACCCGTCCCCGTGCCGAAATCAGCACAGCGGTCGCGGCTTTCCGCCCGCACGAAGCTCGACAGCAGCACGGCATCCATGCCGAAGCGGAATCCCTGCTCCTTTTGCAGGATGCGCAGCCCCGCCTGCTGCAATTCGTCCACCCGTTCGCCGGGCAGGATGGTCAGTTTTCCGGCGCAATCAGCGTCAATCGGCTTGTCAGACAATAGCCTTCCTCCCCTTCTTCTGTCCGCACACGGCACCAGATTTCGCCCTTTTCCAGCACGGTCAGCACCAAATCCGCTTCGACTTTCGCCGTTTCGGGCGCATCGGCGCTGCACCACTGGTAGAGCGTTTCTGCCTGGCGGATGCTCGCCGTCCACCCAGTCACTTTTTCCAGCGTCACGTCCAGAATCGGCGTATCGCTGATGACGACCGCACCGGGCGCGCTGTCGCTCAAATACTGCGACGCGCAGTAGCCCTCTTTGCCGCCGTAGCGGATGTAACTCCAGCCGTTTTCCTGCGAAATGAATGTCACCAGTGCGCCGCGCGGAAGCCACTGCACAATCGCCGCGCCCGTATTGGGCGACTGCCGCATCGCCAGCGAATCCGACTTTGTGCTGACGTATTTCTGCCCCAGCGGCGCGTCCGGCTGCTCGCAGGAGAGCGCATCCGCCGTGAAATAGCCCGTCATCTGCCCGACCGCGGCATAGCACCAATCGCCGCTCTGTGTAAGCACTGTCACCTCCGTTCCTCGCGGGATTGTCGCCAGGACTGCCGCATCCGCAGCCATCGCCTGACGAAGCGGCGCATTGTCCGCACTCACCCACGCAACGTAGCTGCCAGCTGACACATCATCCTCCACCTTCGCAGGCGGTTCGGACGCAGCTGGGACAGGCGTTGGCGCTTCGCTTGGTTCGGGGGATGCCGTCGGTTCGGGCGTTGCGCCCGGTGTGGGCGTCGCCGTCGGCACATCAAAGCGCAGGTACTGCGTCATGACGTACCCGGTCAGGCTGCCCCAGCGAACGGCACACCACGTTTCGCCGTATGCCGTGACGATGATGCTCGTTCCCTTCGGGATTTCCGCCAGCACGGGGTATTCTGTGCCCGCGCCCTGCCGGAGGTTGAGCGTCGAGGCGGTGGAATTGACAATCGCGGTCTGTTCGCCGCTTGTCGTCGGCACAGGCGTCAATTCGATGCCGACGGCGCTGAAATCAAGGCTGCTTGCCAGCACATAGCCGTCAATGCCGCCCGCCGTCACGCGGCACCAGCTGCCGTCGCTGCTCTGCACGGCAATTTGAACGCCCTGCGGCAGGTTCATCAGCACCACTGCAGCAGTAGACGGGGTCGCCCGAAGCGCTGTCGCCGTCCTGACCATCGCAGAACGCCCGGTCTGGCTCGTTTTGCCCGGATAAGTATCGCTGAACGTGAGATACTCCGCCGCGCAGTATCCTGTTTTCGCGCCATACTGTATGCTCGCCCAGCCGTTCTCCACCGCGAACACGCACAGCACCGCGCCGCCGGGGATGGTGGACTGCACTGCCGCGTCGTAGCTGCCGGACGCGCGCAGATTCAGTGAATTCGTGCCGGTCACGGTCGCCCAGCGGGTGATGGGTGTCGGGTTTTCGTCGCTCTGCGTCGGCGGCGTGCCGGTGAACGTCAGATTTTCCGTGCGGACGTAGCCGACAATCCGCCCGAAGCGGATGAGCGTCCAATTTTCGCCCTTTGCCAGCACGGTCACGGCGGTTCCGGCGGGCAGCGTCGTCAGCAGTGTGCCGTTGTCCGAGGCGGTCAGGCGCACGTTCAGCACGTCCTCCACATTCACCAGCGTCACCATTGCCTGATTAGGCGCGGCGGGCGAAATCGTCGCGGGGGCTTCAGTCGCCGTCACGGGCGCGTCGCCCACGGGCGGCAGAATCGTGTGCGTGAAGGTGTACTGCATCCGCACGCAGTTCTCGTAGTAGAAGCCGAGAATCCGGTCGTATGTATATCCTAAATTCGCCATCTGCTGTGCCCCGCGCTGGCTCATGCCGATGCCGTGTCCGTAGCGCCTGACGGTCAGCACGAACGTCTCCCCATCTGCCTTGACCGACCAGAGTTCGTTTTTCGTCGTGTTAATGGACAGATTGAGTGCGCTTTCCAGCTCGCTGAAAATGTCGAACGTCAGCGTCAGTCGGCGTGTTTCGCCATTCACAAGCGCCGTCACGTCAAAATCCAGCTTCGTATATAAGCGGCTGGGTGCGGCGTACTTCGGCGTGTGCGGCGTAACGGCCTCGATGCGCAGAATCGTCGCATTCGGCGCTTTCGCCTGCAATAGTCGCGTCAGGCTTTGATTCTGGCTTGCATGGGCAAATGCAGCGTAAATCGTCATCTTGCGCGTGCTGCTGTACGGGTTCATGCGGTCGAACGGGTCGTCCTTAACCGTCAGGTAATTCACGCCGGATGAGCCCCACGCGTTGCGGGCGGATTCGGTCTGCCCACCGTTGGACGCGGTGTAGTACGTCCCGGTCAGCTTGCCGTCGTTCATGGCGACGATGCCGCGCGTTGCGTCCACCGCCTCCGCCGCCCGGTCGCGCTCCGCCGGACTGCCGTTGTACACCTGGTCAGCGGTCGTGTCCACAACGTCGTAGACCTTCGATGCGTTCGCATTCATGGCGCGCAGGGTGTACGTCCGCGCCGCAACCGCCTGTGCTTTCAGGGCTTCCAATGCCGAGGAGGACCCCATTTCATACGGCACGACGCCATAGAGGTACGATTCGATGTACACATTCGCCACGACGTACAGCCGGTACGTCCCGCTTTCCAGCTTCGACACAAGGTGCAGGTCACCAGGGTAGACATTCTGCGGTCTTCTTGCCTGTGCAATGCGGAATCCGCCGTCCGTCTGCCGCCGCCTGAGCGCCATCTCCCGCCCCATGCTGACCGTCTCGCCGCCCCGCGTCAGGCGGATTTCGCCCGTCGCGCTGCTGTGGCTGATGCTGACTTTCTCGCCATTCGCCAGCGCCATCGTCTGCCCGCCGCTGACCGCCATTGCGCCGACTGCCGTCACTGTGAGCGACGCAGGATTGCTTCCAATGGACAGCAGGCGCACACGCACCATGCCGTTGCGTGTAGCAGCGCTCCGCTCCAGCGGCGCGGAGTGCACGGCAACATCCGCTGTATCCTCGGCGAGCGCAGCGGGTAAGCCGGACGTTCCGGGTACAGCCGACAAAATCAGGAAAAGCATCAGAAGCAGGCACAGCGCCCGCTGGTATCGGAATTGCACGGGAAAATCCTCCTTGTGGTGGTACTTCTCCTCCATTGTAGCAGAAAGCGCCCGGCGTGTCATGCAGATTGTAACAAACCGCGCTGGAAATTTCCGTCACGCACAAAAAGGCAGGCGCTCCGACCTGTTGGGTTCAGGTCAGAACGCCTGTCGGATAATGCGGATTATTCCTGCGTTTCCGTTTTCTTCGCGCGCGGCTTGCGTGCAGGTTTGTCTGCCTTTGCCGCTTCCTTCGCCGCCTTGTCCGCCTCGATTTCCGCCTTCGTGCGGCGCTTGCGGGCGGGCTTCGCGGGAGCTTCCGCGGTCACTTCCGCCGCAGCAGCTTTTGCCGCCTTGTCCGCTTCAATTTCCGCCTTTGTGCGGCGCTTGCGGACAGGCTTTGCAGGCGCTTCGGCGGCTTTCGCGGCTTCCTTGGCTGCCTTCTCCGCTTCCTTCGCCGCCTTGTCGGCCGCAATCTGCTCCTTCGTGCGGCGGACGCGCTTGGGCTTCACGGGTTCTTCCTTCTCATACGGATATGGAACGACCACTGGGTTCGCCTCCGCGTCGTCGTCAGAAGATGCCTTCTCCTGATTCGATGCGGAGTCATGGTCGAAACGCCCGCTCACCAAGCCTTCGTACAGTTCCATATATTTCTTGGAGGAGTTCGTCCAGCTGTAATCGCCAGTCATGCCGCGCTGCTGGAGCGTTTGCCACACGTCCTTGTGGTTCTCGTAGTAATCGATGGCGCGGTTGATGACATTGAGCATGTCATTGGCGTTGTAGTTGAAGAACGTGAAGCCATTGCCGTCGCCGGTGTACTCGTTGTAGGACAGCACCGTGTCGCGCAGACCGCCCGTCTCGCGGACAATCGGCACTGTGCCGTAGCGCAGGGCAATCAGCTGGCTCAAGCCGCACGGCTCGAACTGGCTGGGCATAAGGAACATGTCGCAGCCCGCGTAGATTTGATGCGCCAGCGCGTGGTCCATCGCAAACCGCGCCGCGACCTTGCCCTTGAACTCGCCCTCTGCCCACGAGAACAGGTTGACATAGCGGCTCTCGCCCATGCCCAGCACAACCAGCTGCACATTCTCGCTCATCAGGTCGCCGATGATGTAGTCCACAAGGTCAAGCCCCTTCTGGCTGCTCAGGCGGCCCACCATGCCGATAATCGGCACATTCGGGTCAACAGTCAGACCGAGCTTCTCCTGCAATTCCGCCTTGCACTTTGCCTTGCCGGACAGGTCATCCGCGGTATATTCCGCCGGAATGCGCGCGTCCGTCGCGGGATTGTAATCCGCCATGTCGATGCCATTGAGCACGCCGAACACTTCATGCTTGCGCGCGCGGAGCAGCCCATCCAGCCGCTCGCCGTAGTACGCCGTCTGAATTTCCTCGGCATAGGACGGGCTGACGGTGGTGATGATGTCGGAATACACCAGCGCAGCCTTCATGAAGTTCGCGCAGCCGTAGCACTCCAGCTTGTCGTCCGTCCACAGGCTGTCGCCCAGACCCAGCACGTCCTGCACTTCGCGGATGCCGAACACGCCCTGATACTGCAGGTTGTGGATGGTGAACATGGTCTTGATGTTCGCGAAGAACGGCAGGTGCGCATACTGAATTTTCAGCAGTGCGGGCACCATGCCGGACTGCCAGTCATGCGCGTGAATCACGTCGGGCTGGAAGTCCAGCAGCGGCAGGGCGTTCAGCGCCGCGCGGCAGAAGAAGCCAAAGCGTTCGTACTCGTCGCCGCCCATGCCGTAGATATACGGACGGCCGAAATAGAACTTGTTGTCCACAAAGTAGAACTTCACGCCGTCCTTTTCCAGCAGCTCAATGCCGCAGTACTGACGACGCCAGCCCAGCGCGACCTCGAAGTCGGTCACATGGGTCATCTGGTCAACATACTGCTTCGGCACCGCCGCATACAGGGGCAGCATCACGCGCACGTCGTGACCCTGCTTCGCCAGAACGGGCGCCAGCGCGCCGACAACGTCCGCCAGACCGCCGGTCTTGATAAACGGGACGCACTCGCTCGCCGTAAAGAGAATCTTCATCGTTTCTATCCTCCATCAGAAATATTTCCTGCCGGGGGCAAGGGAAAAAAATTACGGGAAATAACAAACCGCACCAATAGTATAGCACATATTGGCGCGGTTTGCAAATCCGAACCGCGTCAATTCGATTTAGGCGATTCGTGGATTAAATGACAACATTCTTCGCGATAACAATCGGGTACGCCGCCGGGCCGATGAGCCGCGCGCTGCGCTTGATGACCGTCTGCTTGTCCAGAATGCAGTTTTCGATGGAAGCGTCGTTGTGCACCTGACCATCCTGCATGATGATGCAGTTCTTCACATGCGCACCGGGGGCAATGCGCACGCCGCGCGCCAGCACAGAGTTTTCCACCGTGCCTTCGATAATGCAGCCATCCGCCACCAGCGAGTTGACGACGGTCACATTGTCGCCATAGCGGGCGGGCATCTCGTCGCGAACCTTGGTGTACACAGGCAGCTCCGCCGTGAACAGACGATGGCGAATCTGGGTATCCAGCATATCCATATTGAACTTGAAGTAGCTCTGCACGGAGTCCATGCGCCAGCACAGGCCAGTGTACGCCCACGCATTCACGCGCGCCGTGCCTTCCGTCACCAGGCGGAGCAGCACATCACGGTTGAAGTCATGATAGCCGTGCGCCACGCCCTTGTCCACCAGCGTGCGCAGCAGCTCGCGCTTCATCACGACGACCTCCATGCTCGTCAGCGGCAGGTTCGGATGCGTCGGATCAACTTCCATGTCCGTCACCATGCCGCTTTCGTCCACCGCCAGATAGCAGCCCAGTTCGTCGCGCTGCATGTTCGGATCGGCGGTGTACATGATGGTGATGTCCGCGCCGCTGTTCTGATGATACGCCACAAACTCCGCGATATTCGCGTTGTAGATGATGGTGGAGTTGCTCAGCACCAGATACTCCTGCTTGGAGCGGGAGAGATAGTTGGTGTTGGAGCGCAGCGCATCCAGCATACCAGAGTACACGCCAACATTCTCGCGCGTCAGGAACGGCGGCAGCACCTTGAGGCCGTCATTCTTCCCGTGAAGATCCCACTCCTTGCCGGAGCCGATGTGATCCATCAGGGAGTGATAATTCTTCTGCATGATGACGCCGACGTTCTTGATGCCGCCGTTGACCATCGAGGACAGCAGGAAGTCAATGACGCGGTAGCGGCCGCCCACAGGCAGCGCCGCGATGGCGCGGGTCAGGGTCAGCTCGCGCAGATTGGCGTCATTTTCGCCGGTGTAGATAACACCCATTACGTTTTTCATTTTCTTACATCCTTTCCGCTGCTGTGATTATCAGAATTTGGTGTTTTCGTCCACCTGCTGACCCGCGGTCACGCTGACACCGGCGGGAAGGGTGACGCCCTGACCGACGACGGCGATATTGCCCGTCTCTTCGCCGACCATGCAGCCCGCACCAATCACGGCGTTCTCCGCCACAATCGCCCGACGGACAACCGCGCCGCGCTTGATGACCGCATAGGGCATGACAACCGAGTCAATGACGCTTGCACCCTCTTCAATGGTCACGCCTGCGAAAATCACGGAGTGCTGCACAGAGCCGTAGACTTCCGAGCCTTCCGTAACCAGCGAATCGCTCACGACAGCGCCCTTGGCGATGTAGTGCGGCGCAAGGCCCGGATTCTTGGCGTAGATGCGCCACTTCTTGTCATGCAGGTCAATCGGCATGGGCACGCTGAGCAAGTCCATGTTCGCTTCCCACAGGGATTCAATCGTGCCAACGTCTTTCCAGTAGCCCTCGAAGTTGTATGCCACCATGACCTGCTTGTCGTTCAGCATCGCGGGGATGATGTTCTTGCCGAAGTCGTTGGCGGATGTCTTGTCCGCCTCGTCCGCGGTCAGGTACGCGCGGAGCTTCGCCCACGAGAAGATGTAAATGCCCATGGACGCCTTGTTGGACTTGGGCTGCTTGGGCTTTTCTTCAAATTCAACAATGTTGTCGTCCGCGTCTGTATTCATGATGCCGAAGCGGCTCGCTTCTTCCCACGGCACAGGGCGCACAGCAATCGTCGCATCCGCGCCTTTGCGGATGTGGTACTGCAGCATGGCGTTGTAGTCCATCTTATAAATATGGTCGCCGGAGAGAATCAGGACGTAATCCGGGTCATACTGCTCGATAAACGCCATATTCTGATAGATGGCGTTTGCCGTGCCGCGATACCAGTCGCCCGTCTTGCCCGTCTGATAGGGCGGCAGGACGAACACGCCGCCGGTGGACAAGTCCAAATCCCACGGTGCGCCGGAGCCGATATAGGAATTCAGTTCCAGCGGCATATACTGCGTCAGCACACCCACGGTGTCAATGCCGCTGTTGGTGCAGTTGGACAGCGGGAAGTCAATGATGCGGTACTTGCCGCCGTAGGGAACAGCCGGCTTTGCCACCTTCTTAGTCAGGACACCCAGACGGCTGCCCTGTCCGCCTGCCAGCAGCATGGCAACACAGGTCTTCTTTTTCATGATGAGAACACGCTCCTTCATCCTTGTTTCTTGCGAAGCGCACCGACCGTGCAGGATTCGCGCCGCCCTCGGTGCATCAGGTGGCACGGTGATGTATGTGAAACAGCGCTTTCGCTCCTCCCCTGATTGCGGCGAGCGCCGATTCAGCCGATGGAAATGGAATTGGCTTTGCCGGCGGACTTTTCCGGCAGGGGCTGCGGTTTCTTTGCCGTTTGGGATGCTTTCTTTGGCGGCACATCCGCGATTTCCGGGATAACGCGCGCTTTCTTCGCCTTCTCCGGCAGCGGGTCGCGCTGATAGGTGAAGTACACCGTTGCGAGCGGCGGCACGCAGATATCGCAGCTGTATTGGAAGTCCTGCAGCTGCTCTTCTTCCGTGCGAATCGCCCAGTTGTTGTACTGATTCGAGCCGCCGTATTCCTTGCGGTCGGTGTTGAAGCACTCCGTCAGCGTACCCATCTGCGGCAGCCCAATGCGGTACTGCGGATGGAACACGGGCGTGAAGTTCGTCACGCACAGGAGCGAGTTGCCCCGCTTATCCGTGCGCAGGAACGCAACGATGGAGTTATCGCTGTCGTTCGCCTGAATCCACTGGAAGCCGTCCCAGCTGTCATCAATCTGGTAGAGCGCGGGCGTCGTGCGGTAGATTTCGTTCAGGCGCTTGCAGCACTGCTGCACCTGCGGATGATTCTCGTACAGCAGCAGGAACCAGTCCAGCTGGTCGTCATACTTCCACTCGATGAAGTGCCCAAACTCGCCGCCCATGAACAGCAGCTTCTTGCCCGGATGCGCCATCGTGTAGCCATACAGTGCGCGAAGTCCTGCGAACTTCTTCCACAAGTCGCCCGGCTGCTTGTCCAGCATCGAGTGCTTGCCGTGTACCACCTCGTCGTGGCTAAACGGCAGGATGTAATTCTCCGAAAAGGCGTACATCAGCGAGAACGTCAGCTTGTCGTGGTGATACTTGCGGTAGACCGGGTCGAGCTTGATATACGCCAGCATATCATTCATCCAGCCCATGTTCCCTGTCTCTTATACACATCTCCGAGCCCACGAGACCGGAGCCTATCTCG
>OWIX01001595.1_pt1 | contig 11028 bp, 17 predicted proteins | sample 1732851 | NCBI WGS metagenome assembly OWIX01 (sample SAMN05065761, study PRJEB22554) | human gut metagenome | biome: ENVO:2100002; feature: ENVO:00000062; material: ENVO:00002003 | host: Homo sapiens | place: USA
TGGGGCGTTAACGAGCTTCTTGGCGTCGAGAGTAGGAAACCGCTGGAAATTCACGTATAAGCAGAGTCGTTTTGTAGCTGACTAACTTTTGTCAAGCTGCTTGTAGACCAAAACTCCCCATCGTTACCTAATTGACTTACCTTTGTTAAGTTGCTTTCAGTCCAAATAGTCGAAGCATCAGTTAATTGGCTTAAAGCTGTCGGGCAAGAAGAGGCAGTGGTATAACCTCCAACTTGTTCAGCATCATGGACTCGTAAGACTTTTGCCGTTGTATCAAAAGTCACTTCTCCTTCCAACCCAACTAGAGAAGTATTAGTTTCCTCATTTCCTCTTAAAAGAGTGATCGCTACCATAATTTCTACCCGTCACTACATTCACAATCTGTATAGCAGTATGCGTAGTTTTTGCATTGAACCGTCCTGTAGGTACAATCAACTGTTGTGCACTGAGTCGTGTTGCAGTTATGGCAGTTAGAACACTGTGAACAGTAAGTACAGTATTGACAATGTGTACAGTGCTCTGTCTTAAACCCACTGTCGTTTGTCAACTGACTGATCTTTGTTAAGGAAGCAGTTGTCCAAAAACCCTCGTCGTTTTCCAGTTGACTTACCTTTGTCAGAGCTGTTTTGCTCCAAGCTCCAATGTCGTTTTCTAAAGCAGATACAGACGTGGGCAAGTCTGATAACAAAGGAAGTTCAACCTTTTCACCGTTACCTTTAAAAAGGTTGATACGGTGAGCAGAAGTATCAATGACTAACTCTCCCTCAAGAGCGGTCTCAGCGTACCCTTGAACCTTCTCAGTCGTTCCTCTTTTCCACTGAAGTGTTGTCATTACTCTCCTATGAACAATGTGTGCAGTAAGTGCAATATCCTGAACAATGTGAACAGTATCCAGTGATATACCCAGCATCGTTGGTCAACTGCGACAGCTTCGTTAAAGAGAGGTCTTAGACCAATACCCAGCGTCGTTCGTTAGCTGACTTAATCCCGTCAAACTTGTCTTCGTGTGGTAAGGAGAGTCGGAATAATCGATCAGCTTCGTTTTAACATCTTCGGCTTTTGCAACGGGATATCCACCGGCAGTAGACCCGTCATGTACTCGCAACCTCATATTCGTAAGGTCTACAGTGATCTCACCTTCTGCACCTGTATATGTGTCGTTCTTAGTTGCGGTAGCTCGTTTAAGCTGAAGACGAATTGTCATTATTCAATCGTTCCTAAATCAATAACGTCGGCTAACTTATCTGCCGTGATAGAACCGGCGCCGACCTGAACTCCTGCAACTGCGGTATCAACATAGGTCTTAGTAGCTAAATCTCCTTCGCCTAAACTTTCCACAATCTGTTGAACTTCAGTCTTATCGGCCTTTAAAGCTAAAGCGGAGTTCATTACAGAAGTTTCAGCTTTACCATCCAGGGCGGCAGTTGTTGTAGCTGCATCCGCCTTAGCCGCTAATGCCGTGTTGAAATCGTCCGTACTCACCTTAGTCATCACAGTGGCAACGATGTTCCGCATCTCTTTTGCGATACGTCCAACCACCTTGATGATCTGCTCATTCATGTTTGTTTCTGACATTTACTCTTCCTCTGTTTTATTCAGTTCTGCAACAAAGACTGCCTCATAGTCAGACCCCGTAAGTCCTGCAACCAAGCTATCAACCTGTGATTGAATCTGTGCTCGTTGTGTCTCCGCCGCAGTGTTAATTGCGGCTACTGCTGCTGAGTTATCGGTCTGTAGTTCTGTAAGAACTTCCTCTGCGTCAGACTGCATACCTGAGATCACGGAATTTATTTCGGAAGTCTTCCCGGTAATAAAAGTGTTTACTTCATCTTTGTTGTCATCTATAGCTTTGAGAAGAGCTGTCTTTCCCGTGGAAACAAATTCCTCCATCGAGTTGACATCCAAGGCCATCCTTCTTGCCATCTCATTTAATTGCTGTTCAAGAAGGGTGTAAGGAGTGTTCGGATTTGCCGTATCAGTCATCAATACCTCTCGTTGTTAGGTAAGTTTCCAAGGGACTCGGGTCTAAAGCCTCAACCTTTGTGACAGAACTGGTCAATACATTTCCTTCTGTAACCCCATAGATAGACATGAAATATTCCTCAGGATCAGGGTCTAACACAATGTCTGTCGCATCCTTACCAGCTTCTCCCTTATCGCCTTTATCTCCCTTCTCTCCCGGGCCGAACTCGAATCCAGTTGACCACTCGTCTTCGTCTGAAAGTTTCCAATACAGCTTTCCTTCGTCAATCGCTAGGAAAGAAAAACCTTTAGGCTGATCTGCATACTGGGAACGAGCGGAACGAAGGTCGGAGGCAGAGGCAACGAAGGAAGCTCCGACATCACCCTTGTCACCTTTATCCCCTTTCTCCCCTTTGTCACCTTTCAAACCTCGGATGCCTTGTTCACCCTTCTCACCCTGAAGGCCTGTTGCACCACGAGGCCCTTGGGCTCCCGTATAACCTCGGTCTCCTTTAACCCCCGCTTCGCCCGTGTCACCTTTGTCACCTTTGTCCCCTTTCTGCCCTATGAACCTAAGAGGAGTGGTTGTCCAATCACCAGAGGTGTCAGAGAGTTTCCAGTAGACATTCCCTGTATCCATACAGAGAATCGAGAAGCCTTTAGGTTGATCGTCATAATTGGACTTGTTCGCTTCTATGTCGTATACGTTAGGGATAAACGATGCACCAGGGTCTCCCTTATCCCCCTTCTCTCCTCGGATACCCTGCTCACCTGCTTCACCCCGAAGTCCACGATCTCCTTTATCACCTTTATCCCCCTTGTCTCCTTTATCCCCTTTGAGACCTCGAAGGCCGTCCTTACCGTCCTTGCCGTCACGTCCAGGAATACCTTGACGACCACGTTCACCAGTGACGGTTACGTGATGTGCTTTCTTAGGGCCTCTCGGCATTCCCCTGTTAGGGTCAGTGTGCATTGATAAATCTACAAACGGCATTAACGTCTCACTACTTGAAGGTTAAGAGGCATAGAGCCACCAGTGGCTCCGTAGTAAAGGTGTTGGTTGAGTTTTTGGTAGTAATCGTTTTCGTACTTCTCCCACTTGTTAGACCCCATTGCAACGGAAAACTTCGCAAGAAGTCCGGCAATCATTACAGGGTCAGGAACAGGTCTTACATCTTCAGACGAAACGTAATACTCAAGCTCGGGAAAGTTATTCCAGTACGGATGACCACGAACGTCATCAATGATTTCATTAGCCAAGTCGATAAATAAAGACTGCGTTTCCGCATCAACGGTAGACGCATTCCACTCTCCGTACCTACGAAGAGCTCTGTTTGTTAGGACAGATAAAGGTGACGTTAAACCGTCACCGATATGCGGGGAGATTGGAGAAACCGACTCAGCCATTTACTTACCCATCCCAACCTTCACTGAAGGCTTTGCGGGAGCTTAGACAACGGAACAATGAAACCTTTACGAACATGGTGGTGTTTATTAAACGCAGAGACCAAATGTTTAGGCACGTTAAAACGAACGGCTGAACGATGGTCTGCAAAATGTCCGTAAACGATTTCTCCTTTACATAAAATGTTGAAGAGGACATTGCAAGGACGCACGGTTGAATACGTTACGAAAGCGTCCTCTTCTTTAACGGTTTCCTTTTTATTTCCTGCGACCGCCATTTCCTTTACCTTTATTCTTACAAGCCATAAATCCTCCTTAAAAAGGGAGCCGAAGCTCCCTTAGTCAGTTAGCCTCCCTGGTTACCGCCAATACCGCCAGTGCCGCCACTTGCGGCCTCGGTATCCTTGGATGCTTTGACATCCTTCCAGTTTCGGATAATGGCGTGAGGTTTAGCCTGAAGCAGTTCAAGACCGCATTCAGTGATGTAGAAGTGTTCGGAAGCATCCACATCGTTTGCCTGGACATCACGTTTCAGAGTTGTGTCACGACCGTTCATGTAGCGATAGCCAAGAGCATCCATATCAAGGATGATGCCGTTAGCGTTCATGGACGGAATCTGTCGGAACAGCGGATGCATATAAACAAGCAGGTCACCAGCAAAGGTGTGATAACGAGCAAAGGAAACGCCGTAGGCATTATCTACAGCAGTCGGCTGCCAACGATTTTTTGCGATCTGCATGAGGTTAGAAATAACTCTCGGGCCGCAGAACATTACCTTTTCCTTAGAACCCCAAGCGAAAAGGTCTTCAATCAACAGACGGTCAAACTCGTATTCAGTGATGACGTTTTCATTTTCAAAAGCGGAAGCGGCATCAATGACATTAGGAATCATGGAGAACAAGCCACCGGTGTAACGACGAGGTGTAGCGGTGTTCTCGTCTTCAATTGCTCTCTGACCAAAGAAGAAGGCTCGTTCAATGTCAGCCATGTGATTCTTAAGAGCCTTGGTCAACATTTCAGATTCCTTATCGCCAGTACGCAAATAGGTCTGCTTCAAAGTACCGGTGATGGAAACGCCAGTCTTAAAGATCTGGGTGTAGTTGTAATCCGTTGTCGGGTCAAACGTTGCAACAGACGGTTTACCAGAACCTTCTTTTGCGGCGTAGCCAATGATCACGAGTTCATCACCTTGTTCTACAGCTTTCTTAGTGGAGGAACCACCAGCGCCACGAGCAACGGTAAGAGTGTTCGTGGAAGTATTGGCATCTGCGGTGGCTCTCATAACTTCACCAGTGCGGGTGTTATAGAGAGTTGCGTTTTCAACAACGAACGGAACGTTGTCATCAGCGGTAACGACAATAGATGTCGCAGAGTCATTTGCGGCAGTGGATACTTTCAACACACGAGACGGAAGCTCGTCACGGAAGTGGTTGTACTTCGGGTCGTCTGTCGGCGTGGAATGGGCAAAAGACAAAAGCGCATTCAACGGAGCAGTACCGTTCGGTTCAAGCAGTGTAAACGTTTCACGCCAGTTGGTCGGTCGAACGTTTACATCAAACTGACCAGTACCACGAAGTCCTGCAATTGCACGTTGTGCCATAAAAAGAATATCTCCTTAATGAATTTTTCAATTGATTTCAGGAGTTCGTTTGCTCCATCGAAATCGACAAAACACATATTCCCTTTAAACAAAAAGAGCAGTGGGAAAACTGCTCCTTTCGTATAAAAATTTTTATTTACTACATTCGACTAGCCATAACCTTCTTGATGTAGTCGTTCATAAACTGCTGATCAGGGCTCACTTGTGGCGGGATTCCTGCACCAGCATTAGAGGGGGTTCCTGTCGGATTTCCTGTATAAGCCTGTCGGCGTTCCATTACGCCACGCAGACGTGCAATCTCAGGTGCATCCATGTTTGCCTTAAAGTCTGCCATCAGTGTGTTGGCAACCTGCGGGTCAAGGAAGTCGGCGGGTGTATAGCCACGTTGCATAGCAAACAGCATGAAGTCATTAGCTCGGTCATCAGGTACTCCGTTGGTGTTAGCAGCTTCTTTCAGATTCATTTTTACCTGCATCTGCTGAGTGTTTGCCTGTGTCTGCTGTGCCTGTTGAAGAGCCTGTTGTCCCTGCTGTGCAGACTGGGCTCCGCCGTTCTGCATCTGTACAAGCATCTGCTGCATCTGCTGAAGTTGCTGTGCCATTTTCTGTATGGCCTGATTCTGTTCACGGAAGCCAGGTGGAAGTTTCAAACCGTTATCACGTTCCCAATTGGCTAGGTCGTCATCCGCAGGAGGCTGAGCAGGTTGACCTTCCTGACCGTCAGCGGGATTCTGTTTTCTCTGATCTACGTTACCCATAATCGGGTTTTTTGTGTACGCCTTAACCGCTTCCTGAAGGAACGAGGCAACCTCACCTGCCTTAGGTGTGTAGCCGTTCTTCTTTGCCTGTTCTGTGATTCGAGAAGCGAAGTCAAGCACATCTTTGTTGTCCAGCATACGGGAGTTCAAAGATGCGTAACGCTCCATTGTGTTAGCGATTTGTGCCTGAGTGAAGTGCTGAACATTACCGTCCTTCATTTTAATATCGTAAATATCAATTGGAGATTCACCTTCTCCGTCCTTTGGCTCACTCTGCTTAGTTGCTTGTTCAATGGCTGTGGGATTAGGGTCTGCTTTAGGAGGTTCCGTAGGTACCTCGGGCTGAGGTGTAGCATCCTGCGGAGGTGTGGAGACAGGAGCTTGTTGACCTGCGGCTCCTCCTAAAAGCTGATTAGAAAGTTGGTTAATGATGTCCTGATCTGTACCGTTCATTCGTGTCTCTCCTATTCGTTAAGCGGTAATTGGTTCTCTAAAGATTCAAGAAGATTGTCGGGGTAGCTGAGAAAGCCATTAAGGGTGAGTAACGCTCCACGGCGGTAATCAATTTCATGGATAGACATTTCCGTCTTGGAGCCGAAGGCAATCGTGTGATCGTAGATTTGTTTTTGGATTTCCTCTTTAATAAGTTTCCATCCATCGGAATTAACAAACTCTTTTAAATACCCAACCTTCTTTACGATCATCGGGTCTACTGCCGTCAAATCATCCTTTGTCACTCGTCTCTCCTAAAAACATCTTTTGCTCAGCAAGTCTCCTTCTGAGAAGTCCCCTGAGTTTTATCCCGTTTGAATAAATCCACTTGGGAAACTCCAAAGCAGCTCCCTCGAAATCTCGTCTATTAACCTTCTTTAGCAACGTTGAAATTTGTAGGTTTCCCGCTCCAACATTGAATGCAAAGTCCGTTAGAGCCGAGAACTGATCGACATCTACTTCTGTTTTAACCAGCCTAGATACAGCCAATCCCGCTTTTTCAATGTCCTTTTGAAGAAGAGTTTCAGCTTCTTCTCTTTCAATGGGTTTGAACTTCTTTAGGTCTTCGTAACGCTTACGGGAAAGAAGATGTCCATACCCAATAGTCGGATACCCAACAGGGTCGTGGTATGCGTAAACAAGTCCGTCCTTTCCAAGACGTTCTAGTTTCTCAAACGGCTTTGCTAATGAAGATACTTTCTCGTGAACTTCATCCGGCAACTTACTCAATGGACTTACCCTTTAAGAATTGCTTTGCACTTCTTGCACCAAACCAATAGGAAAGGACAAGCGTCAGGACTGCAAGATCATCTTCAGACCAAAGAAGTTGTACGGTGCTTTCCAACGGCATACCGTTTTTCATAGCCTCAAGGTACAAGCCGTACTTCACCAAGCAGTACATGAAGATCATGCCGTAGGTAACAGCGGGTCTTACCAGCGTATTGAGAACGTCCAATAGAGCGTAGATAAAGAACCCTGGAACCATAATGATCGGGGAGTACCAAGCTCCTTCCGTCCATTGCCGAACGGTATCAACCAGTTGGATTCCAGTTGTCGGAGATTCCCGATGGATGGCAACTGTCTCGTTAATGTCTGCCATTGCACCGATCTCGTCCATGCGATACAGGTGCTCCTTCTCAGCCTGTTCAACACGAAGGCGGAACATCTCCAACTCGTGTTTATCGTCCTGATGACGTTGGTAGGTCTTAATAACCTCAGGAATGAACGGGGCTAAGAAGCCGAATATGGCAGACAGAATTGACAGCATGATGTTTACTTAAGGAATACTTGCAATAAGGTGAAACCTAATGAGAGGACAAAAGCCACACCCCAAAGGCGATTAACGATCTTCTCCAACTGGGAGGAGATACTTGCACATTCAGCTTTCACCTCGGACAATCCTTTTTCGAGATTCTCGATTCTTCGGCTGTGAGAATTATTTCGTTCTTCCTGTCGCGTCAGACGTTCCATGAGCTCAGTAAGGCCGTCGAGCTTATGGTTGATCTCGGCTAGGTCTTGTTTCGTAACTGGCTCCATTAGTCTTCATCATCCTTCCCTTTAACCTTGTTCTTGAGGCCAAGGACTATTGCAGAAATAACGTCTGCGACTTCCGAATACTTTCCCTGAGAAAGTACGGCTAACGCTCTACGAGCTTGATCGTTGGTGATCTCAATCTGAATCTTGTTTTTCTCCATTGGTTCTCCTAGGTAAAGGCAATAATGTCGCCTCTTGCTCGTAACTGTCCTTCGCAATAAGCGTCGCCATGAATGGTTGGGTTAGTGTCAGGAAGCGGTGTATAGCCCAAAGCTCTAATAACCTGTTCCTTTGTAAGGTTTCCGTCCCACGTAAGGTTCTTTCCGTTGTAGGTAATTCCGTTAGGACTAACCGTAAATGTGTTATTACCTGCTTTGATTGTTACAGGGCCGTTTACCGTACCTCCTGTTGCAAGGTCGAGGTAGTCGGCCTCTTCCAAACGGTTGTCAACATAAGATTTTGTAGCTACTTCATTGCCTGACTGTGGATCTCGTGAGGTATAGAGAGGCCCTGTCATTGTTCCACCGGCTACATCCAAGGGAACATAACCTAAGCCGTCCTCCTTCTTGTCGTCGAGTTCTTTGACAAGACGGTCAACGTACTGCTTGGTCGCAGCATGAAGCGGAACTGTCGGGTCATCGTTCAGCGTCAATGGCTCGACCATCTTGATTGCCTTACAGCCGTTGTGATTCTCTGTGGCAAAGTCACCAAGCTGGAGCGTTCCTCTCATTTCAGCAGGATTTCTATCGTCCAAAAGCTGTCGGGCGTAAGGTGTCAGCGTACATAACGCAGAAGAATTGTCACCTGTAAAGAATACTAAGGAATCTGCTATAGGCGTTACCTGAGATAAGGCACCTAATGAAGGAGCACCGACCAGCGCAATGAACTTTTGTCGGTTCGGCAACAGCGATGACGTGTGATCTTCTGTACAAATTTGAACGATGTTCTCGATAACTACATAGTCCGTAGCGTGGTAAGCAGTATTAGGCGTCCAGTTTCCACGGAACTTTGCAAAGAAAGCTCCTGTGTTCTGCCATCCTTCTCCATCCTCGTCATACTGACCAGCTCGAATCTGAAGCTGGAAGTCCCCTCCTACACGTAAGCGAATGAAGTCAGGTCTTACGTGGCCTGTGGTATCTGAGAAAATCTCCTCCAACAGATCATAAACTGGACGACTTCCGATTTCACACGCCTCAAGATACGCATCTAGTTCGTGATCTCCCGTTTTTGCGGAAAGGAATCGTAGCTGTTCACCAATCGGTTTTGTTTCTGCCATTACATTGCATCCTTCATGGGAACAAGGTTCCCTTTCATAACTTCCTGTTCGATTTGTTCCTGCGGCATGACGGAGGATTGACCACGCATCTTCTCCATAATTGCCATCTTCTGAGACGGAGTAAGTCCTTCACGAGCTTGTCTCTTTTGGTCGATCTTGAACTGGTCAATATCAGGAACACCCATAGCTCTAATGGACTCTTCAACTAACCTGCCCATGTCGTATTCCATCTGCATACCGGCCTGACCTACAACCTGCATGATTTGCAACCATGTTTCAGGAGAACGTGTCGGTTCAACCGGAAGTGTTCCGTCAACAACGAGGTATTCAACCTCGCCTTCCAACATATTCTGGTCAATATCAACGTAACCATCCTCGGCCATAGACGCAAAAATGGTGTTGGCATCTGTCTCGGATACTCTCAACGACGTATTAAAGCGCAACGCATCCTGCACGTTGCTTACCATCATTCGGACGATAGGACGTATTGTCGTTGCAGAAATAATCCGAGACAGAACACCAAGGCGTTGGCTACCTAACTGGGTCAGTCGTGAGATTTCAGTGGCGGAACGGATACCGTCGGATGTCGGCATACCCTGCTGAGCATCTGAAGCGGCAGAAAGTCTCTGCTTCATATCTCCTAAGAGCTGAATATCCTGCCAATGTCCACGAGTAACGTCGGGTATCTGTGCGATCTGAATGCCGTCTCCAGGTTTTGTTCCGGGCAGAGTTCTAACCACGCCCCAGGGATTACGGTTGATAAGGTCGTGAACCGCTACACGTTGCGGGTCAACGAAGATAAGGTTGTTTAAAGCGGACTGTACGTTGTCAATGCGAGAACGAAGCAGCCAAGTGCCAAGGTTATGTAAAGGCAAAAGCAGATCGTAAAGGGATTGCTGATGTGTCTTATGACTGTCAAAACCAAATCCCCCAATCGCACAAGGAAAGCTCTGACCATACGGATTAAGTTGGCAACGAATGACGAAACGCTCGTCCAAAATCGCCACAACCATCCACACTTGTCCGAGTCCTGGCATTCCGATGTCGGCTCCGTTGAAGACAATCCATGCTTCATCCACGACATGACTCTTGCCCACACGGAAGTAGCCCACGTCGTTACTATCGTTAATCTCGTTTTGATTGATATTCCACCCATTGCCTTCCTCCTTGTGCCACGTATGGCTTCTCCAACCAGCGCATTCAATGTCGTTCTCAAGCATCCGAGGATATTTGATTAACTTCGGATAGAGACCCGTTCTTACCAAGGCTGAACCTGAGGCGTGTTCGGAGAACACAATGAACTGCATATTCTGCACATCACCTGCCTGAACTCTCGGGTCAGGGAATGTCTTTCTCGGATCGGCATTGATCAGCAGATTCGTGTTGAGCTTGTCTGACCACACGACTTTCGTAGGTGCGAAGCCATAGCGAATTGAATCTAGGAAGAGCATGGCTAAATGAGCGTCTGCCGCAGTTTTACGCATCTGCTGGTGCAGTACCCTTTCCAGCAATGCAGAAGCCTTCCTAGACTCTCTATTGAGCCCCTCCAACTGGAACATCGGATTACGCCCAGTAATAGCTGCCATAAAGTAGGTCAGCACCGTGTCGCTGATTGCACGGGTATCAGCAATCACCACCTTGTTTCTGAAGCGTGTAGCATCAGGCGGAACGTACAAATCATGCGCACGGTCACTTTCCTTCCAGTGGTCGTAACGTTTCGAGATAGAGTCATAGGACATTTCGCTGATTACCTTCACATAATCAACAAGTCTCCTCTCTTGATCTTCAGTCAGAAGATCAGAGATGTCCTGATAATTCATCAAAGCCGTCTGATGCTGAGACAGATCAGTTACGAACGCAATATGTTGATTCGGTGAGCTTTGATTTCTGTAATCAAACCAAGCGCTAGTCATAAAAGAGAGAATGACTTAGACACAAAAATATAGTTTGAAAACTGCTATATAAGGGTAAATACCTAAACGTTAAGCATTACATTTATTTCAC
>OWIX01001597.1_pt1 | contig 11023 bp, 10 predicted proteins | sample 1732851 | NCBI WGS metagenome assembly OWIX01 (sample SAMN05065761, study PRJEB22554) | human gut metagenome | biome: ENVO:2100002; feature: ENVO:00000062; material: ENVO:00002003 | host: Homo sapiens | place: USA
GATCTACACCCTAGAGTTCGTCGGCAGCGTCAGATGTGTATAAGAGACAGTGCCGAGGATTCCCGCGGGCAGGCAGGCGACAAGCACCTTTCCCCAAAGGGAAAAAATATCCTTTTGCACGACGGGTTTCTCCTTGAAGCGGAAGGGAAACAGCTTTTTCCAGAAGAGCACCACCACCGCGAGGATTGCCCCCAGCTGAATGACCACCATAAACAGGTTCTTGAAGGCCTCGCTCATGTCGAGGCGGATAAAAAAATCGACGAGGTACATGTGCCCCGTGCTGGAGATGGGGAGCCATTCGGTGACGCCCTCCACGATCCCCAGAAAAATGACCTTGAGTATTTCCAAAAAACTGATTTCCATGCGGTTCTCCCGTTTAGATTATGCCGTTGAATGCCTGACAATGACAAAAGTATAACATGCTTTCCCCGATAAGTCCACAAAATTCACAAGATTTTCGAAAAAATGCACAAAATTTCTCGTCTAAACTATTGCATTTGCCAAAAAGATGTGGTATAATGGAATTGTATTCAAGAAAGAAACTGTGAACGAATGCGGTTTTGAATTTGCCAATAGCAACAATCTCGAGATCGGCGTGTTTGATGTTCTTATTCAGGGGTACAAAAAAATTTTTATTTCTAATGGAGGTACCCGAGATGAGTCAAGGTACGGTAAAATGGTTCAATTCTGAGAAAGGCTACGGCTTTATTGCCAACGATGAGGGCGGCGAGGATGTATTCGTACATTATTCCGCTATTCAGTCCGACGGTTATAAGAGCCTGAAAGAGGGACAGAAGGTTTCTTTCGATACGGAAGCTGACCCCAAAAATCCCAACAAACTGCGCGCGGTTCACGTCAACGCACTGTAAGCAACAAAAAAAGCAAAAGTGCTTTTGTGTAAGGGGCGCCGTTTGTTTTTGACAAAAACGTCCCGCATAACGGAAAATCGCATTTTTCAACCGCACTTGTCTTGATTAATCGGACGGTGCGGTTCTTTTTTGTTCGTTTGTTTTATCGCGGACGCCCGCGCGGAAATCTTACAAAAGCGTAAGGGAAGGGAAATGCTGCGTTAGATAAAAATGTATCTTCTGATGCTATGATAAGCTCATGAAACAGGAAAAAAGGTGTATGCGAAAGAACAAAAATAAAAATCTTCCCTCAGACGAAACAAAAAGAGTCCCCTCCGTCCCGCCGGCGGGAGGCCTCGCGGAAGCGGTACAAAAGTCGGAAGAAAAAACGGATATCGGCGCCCAGGCGGACAAAGCCTTGAAGGGCGGGGAAGGGCCGGAAAGCGAAATTTCGGCGGATCCTGAAGCTTCGTCCGTCGAGGAACGAGCCCCCTCGACGGAAGCGGAGAAAGGTGCGAAGCCCGAGGAACAATCGGAAAGCGAAACGCCGGCGGAAACAGAGGAAGCCCCTGAAGCGGAACCGAAAAAGAAGGGCCTTTTCGCAAGGGTCAAAAAAACGCTTCTTCGCTGGAAAAACGCGCTTTTTGCGGCGGTTGACGAGCGCACGACGGAGGTAAAGCACGCCAAGGGCAAACGCATCGCCGTGGGCGTAGGCTTGGGCGTCATCGTGGTGTTCTTTATCGTATTCTATTTTACGGTAGGAAAAAAGATCGCCTTTCTCATCCAGAACCCCGAGGGGTTTAAGGAATGGCTCAACGGCTTCGGAGACAGCGCGAAAGGGGTTGCCATCTTTATTTTTCTGCGGGTCGTCCAGACGGTGTTAAAGCTGATTCCCGGAGAGGCGCTCGAGATCGCGGCGGGGTGTACGTTCGGCGTATGGTACGGGCTTTTATGGTGTTCAGTCGGCAGTATCATCGGTTCGCTGATCATCGTATTTTTAGGCAAGCGGTACGGCATGAAGATCGTGGGGCTGTTCGTTTCTCCCGAAAAAATGCAGTCCATTTCCTTTTTGAAAAATAAAAAACGGCTGAACGTAACGTTTTTTTTGCTTTACTTTATCCCCGGAACCCCCAAGGACATGTTTACCTGGCTGGTGTGCCTGACGGACGAAAACATATTCCTTTTTATCCTCCTCACGGCTGTCGCGCGCATTCCTTCCATCGTGACATCTACCTGGTGCGGACAGGAATTGGTGGAGGAAAACTATCTTCTTTCCTTCGGCATCCTCGGCGGGACGATCCTGTTGGGGATTATAGGCGGGATCATTTATAAGCTCGTGCTCAACAGAAATAAAAAGAAGGCCGCTGCGAACGGTGTTTCGGGCGGCGGGCAGACGGAAGAAATGTCATAAATTCTTTTTTTTCCTTTCAAGGCCGCTCGACACAAAAGGCATAAAAAACAAAAACTTTTTGTCGGTTTTGACAATCTTTTCAATTATTCGATGCCATTCGACAAAGAAAGACACCGTAAAACCTTGAAAATTCTCGTACGTGATGGTATAATTAAAGTACAAAATTTACTTGGGAGGATATTTTTTATGGTATCGAATTACTGTGGCAAGGATGAAGGTAAGCTCTCTCTTGAAGAGATGCGCGGAGAAGTGCTGGCGATGTTAAAAGTGTGTTTTGAAGGGGAAGCAGTGGCGGAGGGGGACAAGCTTCGCCTCATCCTGCCCGAGGGCAGATCCTTTACCGTTACGGTCAGCGAGGATTGAACTTTCGGCCGAAAATAAGGACTTATTGTGAAAAAACAAAACGCGCTATTGACAAATAGCGCGTTTTGTTATATAATGATGATTGACGAATACGCCGATAATTTTTCGTCGGCGCGGCTGTTTCGGAAAAAGGACAATTCTCTATGTATCCTCATTCGCTCTTTTTAGGGCTGACGCTCTACGATATATTTATTCTTGTAGGCGTGGTGGCGGCGTTTCTTCTCGCCGACCGCATGACCGTGAAACGCGGCTTTTCCGTCTCTCTCCAGCGCATCGTCATCATCTGCGCGCTTTCGGCGGTGATCGTCGGCTACGGTTCGGCAGTGCTCTTTCAGGCCTTTTACAACATCGCCGAACGGGGCAAATTTGTCATCGACGCCAATACGGGCGCCACCTTTTACGGCGGGCTGATCGGCGGGGCGGGCGCGTTTTTGCTCGTTTATTTTATCGCGGGAAAGCATTTCTGCAAGGATAACGAGGCCGTAAAACGTTTTCCCGATATGCTGGACATCGGCGCGTGCTGCATTCCGCTGGCGCATGCGTTCGGGCGATTGGGCTGCCTTACGGCGGGCTGCTGCCACGGCAGGGAAACGGACGCCTGGTACGGGATCAACATGTATAATTACACCAACGGCGCGGGCGAAGAGGTTTGGCACCGCGTCGTGCCCATTCAGCTGTTTGAAAGCATTTTTCTCTTTGCCCTCGCCGCCGTGCTCATCGTTTTGTTTTTCAAAAACAGGGGAAAACACAAATTTCCGCTGATGCCGCTCTATTGCGTCGGGTACGGCATTTGGCGCTTTTTTATCGAATTTGCGCGCGCGGACGACCGCGGAAACACCTTTATTCCCTTTCTTACCCCCTCGCAGTTTGTGGCGGTGTTGCTGATCGCCGTCGGCGTCGTCTATTTTCTGCTGTGGTTTTTCAAATGGAGAAAAACTCCTCCCCAAACGGATAAAAACGGACAGAACGGCCAAAATGATCGAAGCGCATAAATAAACCGTACGGATTAAAACGACGAAAAAATTGAAAATCGCGGAGAAAAAGTGAAAAATAGCCGTTGACTTTTTGCTTTTTTCATGTTATAATCATTTCGGATGAAAAGGGCGGAATGTCTTTTGACATATGTACTTTAACGTTAAAGTACACATCGCCCGAAAGAGAGGAAAATTCGGAGGTAATCAGGGTATGGAACAGAAGGAAGCGCAAAGCTTGTTTTCACAGCTGTTCGGAGGCGAAGCGGAGGACCTGTTCACCGCGGCGGGGCGCATCAACGTCATCGGCGAGCACGTCGATTATTGCGGGGGCAAGGTGTTTCCCGCGGCGCTCAATTTGAGATGTAACGTCTATGGAAGAAAAAACGGACAAAACGTCATCCGCGTCGCGGCAAGCGATTTCAAAGAGGTGGTGACGCTGGATATCGGCAAGCTGGATTCGTATAAAAGTCTCAAATGGGGCAACTATCAGGCGGGCGTCGCTTATTATCTCCAGGAGAGCGGCACGCCCATCGTCGGTTGCGACCTTTTATACGACTGCACGGTGCCGTTCGGCAGCGGCCTCTCCTCGTCCGCGGCCATCGAAGTTTCTACCGCGGTGGCTCTGTCCGAGTACGCGGGCGGCGGATACGACAAAGTGAAGCTCGCCCTCCTCTCGCAGAAGGCGGAAAACAAATACGCGGGCGTCAACTGCGGCATTATGGATCAGTTCGCCTCCGCCATGGGAAAAAAGGACCATGCCATTCTGCTGGATTGCAGCACGCTCGAGTACGAGTACGTGCCTTTACAGCTTGGGGAATACCGGCTTGTCGTCGCCAACTGCAACAAGCCCCACAACCTCGTGGAGAGCAAGTACAACGTGCGCCGCCACGAAGTGGAAACCGCGCTGAAAGCGATCAATACGATCAAACCCGTTCCTTGCCTCGCCGCGCTGTCGCCGAAAGAATTTAACGAAGTGAAATATGTGCTGTCGGGCGTGGTCTCCAAACGCGCCGAACACGTGGTGATGGAATGCGCCCGCGTTAAGGAAGCCGTCGCCGCGCTGAAGGCGGGCGATCTGGTGGAATTGGGGCGGCTGCTCAACGAAAGCCATTACAGCCTGCGCGATTTGTACGAGGTGACGGGCAAAGAGCTGGATACCCTCAGCGCGCTGGCCAGAAAGGAAACGGACTGCCTCGGTTCGCGCATGATCGGCGCGGGCTTCGGCGGCTGTACCATTTCCATCGTCAAAAAGAGCGGCGTGGAAGGGTTTATCCGCCGCGTGGGCAAAGCGTATTTCGACGCGATCGGCTACCGCGCTTCCTTCTACGAGACCTCGATTGAGGACGGGATTACGGTGAGCAAGTTGTAAGAAAATGAAGGCTTTTCCAAATCAGGGCGGGAAACGAGCGGTAAATGATAAGAGACTGCGGACGGTTTCCAAATCGGGGCGGGAAACGAGTGGTAAATTGCAAGAGACGGCGAGCGGTTTCCCAATCGGGGCGGGAAACGAGCGGCAAATTATAAGAGACTGCGGACGGTTTTCCAAAGAGCAGACGCCGAGAAAGCGGGAAACGTCCGAAGAGAATGAAATTGCGGAGGGCAAATGAGTATGAATCAAGAAATATCCGATTTGTTGGCCTATGCGGCCTTACATCTGGGCATGGAAAGCGCGGACGCGACGTATCTTGCCAATCGGCTGATCGAAAAGCTGGGCCTCGACGGCTTCTCTCCTTACGAAACGGACAAAAAAAGAATTGCCGCGCTGGATTGTCCCGACGAGGTAATTTTGCCCGTCCTCGCCTACGCCAAGGAAAAGGGACTTGTCGAGGAGGGCGAGGAGGAATTTTTTACCTCCGAAATCCTCGATATGCTTTCCCCCCGTCCCTCCGAAGTGGAAAGACGGTTTTTCGCGGAATATGACGAAAGCCCCGACAAGGCGTTTGACGGGCTTTACGAGCTGGGCGTCAAAAACGATTACGTCAAGCTTTCGGCCATCCGTAAAAATAAATTCTGGATTGCGGAGACGACGAGAAACAAGATTGAAATTACCATCAATCTGAGCAAGCCCGAAAAGAACAACCGCCTGACCGCCAAGCTGAGAAACGTTTCGGCGGGGTATCCCAAGTGTATGCTCTGCCGCGAGAACGTGGGATACGTCGGGCAGGGCAGAACCCGCCGCAATATGCGCACGGTGCCTTTGACGCTTGCGGGAGAGCCTTGGTTTTGGCAGTATTCGCCTTACGCCTATTTCTATCAGCACGGCATCGCCATCAACGCCGAACATACCCCCATGGTGCTGGACGGCGGCACGTTTGCCAAGCTTCTGGATTTTGTCGATTTTGCGCCGCAGTATTTTATCGGCTCCAACGCGCCCCTGCCCATCGTCGGCGGCAGTATTCTCGCGCACGAGCACTTCCAGGGCGGCAAACACGATTTCCCCATGTTTAAGGCGTCCGAGGCGCTGGGGCTTTCCTGCCCCGTCGAGGGCGTGGAAGCGGCTCTGCCCGATTGGTACAACAGCGTGATCTTGCTGAAGGGAAAGGACAAAAAGGCGCTGCGGGCGGCGGCGGAGATCGTCCTCGGAAAGTGGCTGGAGTATTCGGACGAGAGCGTGGGGATTTTTGCGCGGACGGACGCGCAGCACAATACGCTGGCGCCGATCGCAAGAAAGACGGCCGACGGCTATCTCCTCTATCTCCTGCTGAGAAACAACCGCTGCGACGAGGAACAGCCCGACGGCATTTTCCACGCGCACAAGGAATATCATAATATCAAGAGCGAATCGATCGGCCTGATCGAGGCGATGGGCATGTTTATTCTGCCCGGGCGGCTGGAGTACCAGCTGAAGGAAACGGAAAAGTTTCTGACGGGGGAAAACAAAGAAATCGCGGAGGATATGACCATTCACAAGGACATGATTGCCTCGCTGCTGCGGGAATACGGCGACCGGCTTTCGAAAGAGGCCGCGCACGAAGCGGTGACGAAACGGGTGGAAAGGGTGTGCGAGAGCATCCTCGACAACACGACGGTATTTAAGCGCGACGAAAGAGGGCGGACGGCCTTTCTGAAATTTCTCGGCGCCTGCGGCTTTTCGGCGCTTTGAACGCGATTTTTTAGGGAGCGGTTCCGCGGCGGGCGGAGCCGCTTCGGTTTTTCGAGGGGACGGAAAACGAGACGGAGGAACGGGGCGGACGGGCGAATGAGGCGGACGGGGAGAGGAGACTCGGCGGAGGGCGGGCACTGCGTCGGGCGCAAAGGAAAAGGGGCGCAGGGAGACGGCGTTTGGGAGCGGGCGCAAAGAGTAAGCGAGGAAAAACAAATGACGAAAAGAGTGACGGTGAAAGATATAGCGCGCGCGGCGGGCGTCAGTCCGCAGACGGTTTCGCACGCCTTGAGCGGCGCGGACGATATCTCCGAACCCACCAGAAGAAAGGTAAAGCTCATCGCCGAACGTCTCAATTACGTCAAAAATTCGGCGGCAAGCTCCCTGCGCTCGGGCGGGACGAAAATGATCGCCGTCGTCTATGACGACCCGATCAATCTCTATTTCTCCTTTATGGTCGCCTATCTGCACGAGAGCCTGAAAAAGCGCGGCTATTCCATGCTGATGATGATGGAGCCCGTGCGGAGCTTTTCCGAGGAGCTGTATCTGTCCGTGCTCTCGCGCAACGTGGACGGCATTTTGAGTTTTATTCAGCCCGAGGAGGAGCTGGGCGGAGCGATCGAGGCGTACGGCGTGCCCGTCGTGCTGGTGGGAAGGCGTTCGGACGTGAAAAACGTGGACTGCATCTATACGGACGACGTAAAGGGCGGGCGGATCGCCGCCGCGTATCTTGCGGACAAGGGACTGAAGCGGATTGCCTTTTTTTCCGAAGACCTCGACCTCACCTGCGCGCGCGACCGTTTCGAGGGCTACCGCGCCGAGCTGCGCGCGCGTAAATTGTACGACGAGGAGCTGTGTCTGTTTTTGGGCGGAGACCCGCCGAAGGAATGCTGGGAAAAATTTCTCGATACGGGCGTCGAATTTGACGGCGTGTTTTGCTTCAGCGACCTGCTCGCCTGCGAAACGGTGTGCCGACTGAAGGAACGGTGTATCGAGCTGCCCGTCGTGGGCTACGACGACGTGCGGGAGAATATTCCCATTCCCGTTTCCTTTCCCTCCGTCGGCTCGGATAAGCGGGGAATAGCGGAGGCGTCCGTCGGATTTCTGCTGGACAGGATATGCGAACGGGAAAGGGAAGACGGGGGCAGGGCTGAAACGAACGCAGGCGGCGGGCGCGGAAACGGGGACAGGACGGAGACGAAGGGGATTTCGGACGGGCGGCGGGAAAGGATGTTTGACGTCTGTCTCGTGGAGCGCAAATAGAGGGGCCGACGGGCGTTTTGCTTGACTTTTTTCGCCGCGGGTGATAAGATAAAGACGCCGCCGCAGGAGCATGCGGCGGCGTCTTGACGATAACGGAACGAGAAAAGCGGCCGAAAGAACCTTTCGGCGCAGGCGATATAGAAGGAGTTTTTTTTCGTATGCGGACGGAAGCATCCAAACAGGCCCTGACGCAAGGGCCGATCCGACGAAGTCTTATTTTTTTTGCGCTGCCCATTTTTTTGAGCAACCTTTTTCAGCAGCTTTACAATTCGGCCGACTCGATCATCGTCGGACAATTCCTCGGGAAGCAGGCTCTTGCCGCGGTTTCCTCCTCGGGCAGCCTCATCTTTATGCTGGTCGGCTTTTTCAACGGCACCGCCGTGGGCGCGGGCGTCGTCATCGCGCGGCTGTTCGGGGCGAAAAAATACGAGGATATGCGCCGCGCCGTCCATACCGACCTCGCGTTTGCGATCGCCGCGGGAATTATTTTGACCGTCTTGGGCGTGGCCTTCACCCCCGTGCTGTTGAAATGGATGCGCACGCCCGACGAGGTTTTGCCTCAATCCGTCGAGTATTTCCGCGTTTATTTTTACGGGGCGTCAGCCGTCGTGCTCTACAATATCTGCGTCGGGATTTTGCAGGCCGTGGGCGACAGCCGCCATCCCTTATATTATCTCATTTTTTCCGCCTGTCTCAACGTCGTTCTGGATCTGCTTTTTATCGGCGTGTTTCATATGGGCGTCGGCTCGGCGGCCGCGGCCACCGCGATTTCTCAGGCCGTCAGCGCGCTGCTCTGTCTCGTTCAGCTGGTGCGCACAAAAGAGGTGTATAAGGTTTCCCTCAAGGAAATCCGCTTCCATAAGGATATGCTGGGACAGATTTTGCGGTACGGCTTGCCTTCGGGCGTTCAGAATTCCGTCATCGCCATCGCCAACGTCGTCGTACAGTCGAATATCAATTCCTTCGGAGACGACGCCATGGCGGGCTGCGGCAGTTATTCCCGCGTGGAGGGCTTCGCCTTTCTGCCGATTACCTGCTTTTCCATGTCGCTGACTACCTTCATCGGCCAAAATCTCGGCGCACAGAAGTTCGACCGCGCCAAGGCGGGCGCGCGATTCGGCATCCTATGCTCCGTCGTCATGGCGGAAATCATCGGCGCGGCGATCTGGCTGCTCGCGCCCTATTGTATCGCTTTGTTCAACGATTCGCCCGAAGTGGTGGCGCTCGGCGCGCGGCAGGCGCGGACGGAGGCACTCTTCTATTGTCTGCTGGCCTTTTCCCACTGCATTGCGGGCATTTGCCGCGGCGCGGGCAAGGCCAACGTGCCCATGTTTATCATGCTCGCCTGCTGGTGTCTCCTTCGTATCGTCTATATTACCGTCACCGTGCATTTTATCCCCAGCATAGGCGTCGTCTTTTGGGCGTATCCCCTCACCTGGGGATTGAGCTCGGCGGCGTTTCTCGTCTATTACCTGAAATCGGACTGGGTACATGCCTTTGAACGGCGAAGGGCGCGCGAAGAGCTTGAAGGGGAAAAAATCGGGCCGACAGAAGAAACTTCGGAATAAGCGGAACGGCGGAAGAAGCTTCGAAATAAGCGGGACGGCCTGCGGAAGAGGCGGAACGGCCGCGGAATAAAGGGAATTTTTCGGGATAAAGCAGGGAAAGCCTTATGGAACAGGCGGAAAAGTCGCTTGGGAACACGTCGGAAAGCTTCGCGGAATAAGGCGGAAAATCGTCGCGGGTGAGGTAAAATTAGTCGCGGAAGATGACGGACGGCCGCCGCGGAATAACTCGGATTGCGGCGTATTTTGGCATAAAACATATGCCCGCGCCTGCATATGTGCCCTTTTTCGGGATATATGCGCGGCGGGGCAACTATAAAAAAGGTCGAAAAACGTCGGAAACGGCTTTCGGCAAAATTCGACGAAAAAGGAGGAAAAAGATGAAATACGTACTTGCGCTCGACCAGGGCACCACGTCGTCGCGCGCGGCGCTCATAGACGAAAATCAGCGCGTCGCGGCGATTTTAAGCAGAGAATTCCCGCAGATTTATCCCGCCGAGGGGTGGGTGGAGCATGACCCCATGGATATCTGGTCGAGCCAATACGGGGTGATGATGGAGGTCGTCGCAAAGAGCGGCGTTTCGCCCGAGGATATCGCGGCGATCGGGATTACCAACCAGCGCGAAACTACCGTCGTTTGGGAAAAGGCTACGGGTAAGCCCGTCTATAACGCCATCGTCTGGCAATGCCGACGCACGGCGTCCATTATTGCGGAGGTAAAGGAAAAGGGCTTCGAAAAGTCGATCCGCGATAAGACGGGGCTGATCCCCGACGCCTATTTTTCCGCGAGCAAGATCAAATGGATTCTCGACCGCGAAGAGGGCCTGAGAGCACGCGCCGAGCGGGGGGAATTGCTGTTCGGCACGGTGGATACATGGCTGGTTTGGAAGCTGACGGGCGGAAAAGTGCACGTCACCGACCGCACCAACGCTTCCCGTACCATGTTATTCAATATTCAAACGCTGGAATGGGACGAGGAGCTCTTGAGGCTGTTCGGCGTTCCGCGGGCGATGCTGCCCGAAGTGAGAAGCTCGGGCGAGATATACGGCATGGCGAACGTGGGGGGCATGGCTGTGCCTATCGCGGGAATCGCGGGGGACCAGCAGGCCGCTCTGTTCGGGCAGGGGTGCTGGGAAAAGGGGGAGGCGAAAAATACCTACGGCACGGGGTGCTTTCTGCTGATGAACGCGGGCTGCGAGAGGCCGGTCAGCAAAAACGGACTGCTGGCCACCGTCGCTGCGACGGCGAAGGGGGAAAGGGTGAGTTACGCGCTCGAAGGCAGCGTGTTTATCGGCGGGGCGGTGATACAGTGGCTTCGGGACGAGATGCGCTTTTTCACGGAGAGCCGCGACGCGGAATATTACGCGCGGAAGGTGACGGACACGGGCGGCGTGTATATCGTGCCCGCGTTTACGGGGATCGGAGCGCCCTATTGGGACATGTACGCCCTGTCTCTTATACACATCTGACGCTGCCGACGAACTCTAGGGTGTAGA
>OWIX01001615.1_pt1 | contig 10910 bp, 14 predicted proteins | sample 1732851 | NCBI WGS metagenome assembly OWIX01 (sample SAMN05065761, study PRJEB22554) | human gut metagenome | biome: ENVO:2100002; feature: ENVO:00000062; material: ENVO:00002003 | host: Homo sapiens | place: USA
CGTAAGAGTCACATCCCTTTGCCCTTCTTCTTGCCCCAGCGAATTAGCATCGGAAACTGGTATCAGCTTCCGATGCTAATTTAGGCACCGTATCGGGAGCCAACAGTCGCAACTTTTCATGGGATAATCTTCCGTCGACACCTGCCTTAGCAACATGGCAGGACTCATACAAGGCGGTGCTTGCTGACGCAGGTGCCCCTAATCTATACGGAGTAAATAATAAATGGACTGGTACTAATCTGCCCCTTTCTGTCGTCCAACCATCGCTACACCTTTACTATGTGATTAAGGTATAGCGAAGCCTGCATAAAATTATAGGCCACACCATCGCCAGTGTTGCGTGTGCCCCAAGCAAAAGTCGCTTTGTAGCCAGATGAACTGGAGCCTGAGCCAACATAGTCAGCGCCGCTATCAGTCAATATAAACGCGCGGTCTACGGCGTCGGTCATGCCTTCAAATCCATGTCGATGAGCGTACATCTCCTGCATAGTATTGGTGTGCACATTGCTGCCTGCATGTGCACCCAAATTAGCATCGGAACCTACCGCCACTCGTCCGCGCATGTCCGGGAGGTTGAAAGTGGTGGAACCATCGCCGGAGCCGTAGGTCGTTCCGATGACGGAAAAGAGCTGCGCATAGGTAGTGCGGGAGACTGCCTGGCCCTGGCAGAGCAGCCAGCCAGTAGGAGCGGCAGCGCCCGCGAACGGGATCACGCATCCGACGGGCATGACGGGTACAGCCTTGTTGTTGGCGTCGCCAACAGAAAACTCGCCAGACTTTGAAGTGCTGATGCAACCATAATTAAGTGTATCAGGCCGGTATTTGGAAGCAGAAGACTGCCTCCAAGGCAAAAAAGACCACTTTGCCATAAATCAAAACTCCTCTCCATAGACACCGGAGACCGGCATCCCATCTAATTTTGTTTTGTCCGCCGCCGACATGAGGCCATTGGCTGACTGCGTGGCCGCGCTGTAGGTGGTGTCTTGTGCTGGGATACCAAGCGCCGTAATATCGGCCTTTGTAACCGCTGCCGCCGCGCTCACATGCCCATATGTATCGACCGTGACTTTGTACAGGCCGGACGGCCTTTGTGTGTAGGATGGGTGCGTGTACTTGTTTGCCCCGGTGGAAATACCGTTGAGCTTCACCTTGTCCGCTGGAGACATGAATCCGAAGGTGTTAGTAGTGACACTAGGGTGCGAATGCGTTTGGAGCGCATAACGTGCCTCTATTTTCTGCAGAGTATAAGTCAGCCGTTGCAGTGATACCCATTTCATACGGCGTCACCTCATCCAGCGGCAAGGTCGGTGAATATCTGGTCGATCTCAGCGTTGGTGCATTCTTCGATCGTGAACGCACCGCCGAGCGCATCCCAGGCTGTGCCGTTCCACGCGACGTTCGTACCAGCAGGGCCATAGGAGGACGCAGCCTGGATGTCATAGACGTCGCCCGCCACCTGACCGGAGGCAGGCAGCTTTGAAGCGTCTGCGACAGAACCCTTGTAACGGTACATCTGCGTGATATCGCTCTTGAGCGCGTAGGAAGAAGCTGCGCCGAATCCGTCAAGCTTCGTCTTATCCGCCGCCGACATGAGGCCGTTGGCGGACTGCGTGGCCGGACTGTATTTGGTATCGTTATCCGCGCCCCATACCGCCGTGCCGTCGGCAGACCAGCGGAGGATCTGTCCGGACGCGCCGCCCGTTGGAATGTGCTTGCTGCCGGAGCTTGTGGGATGTACATATTTGTTCGCACCCGCAGCGATCCCATCGAGCTTGTCCAGGTCGGTCTGCTCGATCTGGTCCAGTACAGCTTTGTTGTTGTGGCTGTGATTGCCCTCGCTGGCAGAATTGACCTTTTCTTTCAGTGCGTCGTCGAGATCCGTCTCAGAGACCTGGCTTTTGCCAGCCAGCGCTCCGGTCGGTACGGAAACATTCACCTTGCGTGCAGCGGATGGCATCAAGTCCGATCCATTGACCTGAACGCCGACGATAATATTCTTCTCCGCAGCCGCCGGTGCATGATCCGCCTGACTGTGTGTGTACGCTGCATCGTAGTTGCCCTTGAGCGCAGCAGTCAGGTCATTGGCGGAAAGGCCCTTGCCGTCCACTTTGTCACATTTCCCTTGCAGCAGCGTGTGTATTTTACTGATCGCATAACGCAGCTTATCAAGAGATACCCATTTTGTAGCCATAATCAAAATCTCCTTTTCTGTACCCCGAGATCCTTAAAAATGTTGTCAATATCTTCGTTGGTCGCCTCTTCAAGGATCGGTTCCGTGCCTGTAGAAGGCACGCCAGTATCCACGTACTCGCCAAGATCCGGATCGTAGACCCACCAGGTGCCTGATCGGATGTGAGGATAAGTGTTCGCGGCATCCCGCGCATCCTGCGCGGCGTCCTCGGCCGCAAGCCTGTCGTTCTGGACAAGCCGCATGAACTGCTGGTATTCATCCGGGGTATATCCGGGCGGCGGCTGTGTCCCCGCGTCCGGATGGTACAGGACCTCGAACCCGATCTCTACCGTGTAGAGGACCGTTCCGTCTGTCCCCACACCGTCAATCACCGCCGGGTGATACCCGGATTCGGCCAGGGCTTGGGGCGGGACAGGCAGAACGCCATCGTCAGGAATGAAGAACGGGACAGCATTCTCGTGACCGCAGGCCCGAAAGGTGATGCGCTTGAGCAGCCCATCCCATTCAGAGGAAAACGAAAACACAAGCGTTTCATCCGTGACGCTTCCAGCCGTGCCGAGCGTGACGCGGGCCGGAGAGACCTGGTACCCATTCACAGATATCTGGACCGGCATAGGCTCACCTCGCTAAAATGTTTCTCCATGCATGTCTACTTCGCCGTCATTGTCGGCATCATAGACACTTTTGAGCATAAGGCCCGTCTGGTCCTTGACGCCCTGAAGCTCTGTGCGCAGCTGTTCGATGAGCTGCTCTGCCTGCTCCTGCAGCTGTGCAGTGGGGATACCCGTGATCCCGTCACGCATAATACCGCAATAGGTTTCATTAAGCCTCAAGTCCGTAACATCGGACTGCAATATCTTCACTGCGCCCGGCTGCACAAGGATGGACGCCACATAGACCTCATCGGCATGCGTGTCCCGCACGGGCGCGGTGAATGTGGGCGCATTGGAAAACGCCCCCTTGCGCAGAAGTGTCTGCGGGGCGTTGTTGTCCTTGTCCAGACGCAGTACAATGACGTCGATGCGTGACAGCGTCCCGTCTGCAGGGTCCAGTGTAAAGGTCTCCGGTTCTTCCATCCATACAGCGGTTCCCCAACGCGCATCGCGCAGAAGCCAGCTGTAACCAGGCTGCAAAGTGACAGACATCCCGGTCCCTGAAGCCGTCACGGCAAAGTTGTCGCCGCTGGAGAGCACGCCGCGTGTGCGGGTCGCAAACCACGCCCCCAGTGCGTCCGCCTCATATCCTGTATTATCGAGGGGAAAGCAGTGTAACATCGTTAGACCTCCTGTAAAATAGAGATATCCCCGAGCTGCAGCACAACGCTGCGGCCCGACGCCTCATAGATCGTGCGCACACCGGTCAGACGTGCCGCGAGCCGGAGACCATACCGGGTGAGTTTTAACGGGAGGACGTCCCCGAGAAAGTAGTCCTCACCGTAATACATGAGGTCCTGCCCGGCGTTTGCCGTGACCTCTAGCTTCTTTATCTTCTCAGCAAGTTTTTCAAGGCCCCGCACCCGGAGCAGCGCCTCGTACTCGGCGTCTGTGTAGGTGTGTTTGGTGTACGAATATTCAGGATTTCCGTCCTCATCCACTTCTCCGGTCGGCGTGGCGACCTGATACGAGGTGGAAATATCCTTTGCATCCACCCATAACTCCCGGCGGTCATCGCCGGCCCAGCTGCCCAGGGCTACGGTCACGACCTTGCGGTCCGCGCCTTGATCCTGCCCGCCGACCACCGCCACGTTCTTCCAGTCGGCGTCCGAATCCACGATGCGGATGTCCGTGAGATTCCCGATGTCGTCGCCAAGATACCCGACAAAGGCGTCGGAGCCCTCGCTGCTCCGGTCTGTGCCCTGGTATACGCTGAATGTTTCCACGCCGGTAGCAGGGTCAAAAGTCTCGCGGAATCCCAGGCCATGGGCTGCGGCCAATTCCTCCAGTGATTTCAGCACGCTGCCCCAGGACGTCTGGCTGTCGGTGGTGGGCGTGAGCCCCACCGGTTCGGCCGAAGCGCCCGGCAGCCCGCGCCGGTTGTCGTTTACAAGCTTGTACATAGCCGTTTCAACGTTCTTTACAAGCGTTGTCCACATGGCCACACGTCTCGCCCAGCGGTTTGTGGAAAGTGGCGCCCGCACGGTCATAGTAGCTTTTTCACCCGTGTCGGATATCTCGATCTGAGCGATCACGGAGCTTTCGGGCTGGTCTGTGCACCAGAGCCTGCGTCCACGCCGGAGCAGGTCCAGATTCTTGTCTGTGGCCGCGCACACGAGCTTGACTTCGCCCGCCCCGGCATACAGGGACAACCACTGCAGAGAGTCGATATCCTCCACTACGCCCTGGCGCAGGAAGTCTTCATCATACACATACAGGCTATACACCGGCCCTCACCCCCCTGGGCGCCAAAACACTGACGCGCAGCCCTTCCCGATTGTCCGCCGCATCGTAGCGGAAGGTGTTGACGCCGGGCTGCAACTGCATATTCATATCGCTGTCCGGCGACAGGTACCGGAACCCATTTTCCTCCACGCCGTCCGCATGGCGGTAGATCACGCGCTTGCTGCCGTAAACGGTGGAAATGGTAAAGCTTTCTCCAGCCTGCAGAGTCTTTGTGATGCGCAGCGCGGAGCCGGTCTCCACCAGCAGCACCTCGGGGGCCTGTACCTGGGCCGTGGCTTTCAGTTCGACCGTGAGGTCGATGGCGACATCGCCATCGTTGAGCACGCGCTTGAAAGCGCTCGCCTCATACTTCGAGATGTACCATTTCCCGCCGGTGAAAAACGGGAATTTGAACAATGCCTTGATGCCGGCGAGAAGCGTGTTTGCATCATCCGCCGTCCGCCAGTAGGGATAGGGACAGTGCAGGATGAACTGAAACTGTTGCATCTCAGCGGTCTCCTCCATGACAGGCGTGCGCTTCGGTGTACCTTCCAGATACCAGCTCTCGCCGTCCTCATGGATGAAAAAACGCGCCGGGACCATCGGGCTCACGCAGGACAGAAGCGCCCGCCTGTTTTCTTTCAGGTCCCCGAACAATACGCCCGTGACCGTGAGGTCTCTGGGCCGTACCGACTGGGATGAGCGGGTAGAACCGATCTGGTTCACACCCTGTGTCTCTGAGATAGTTATTTCATTGGAGGAAAGGCCGTCGATGTCTGTGATCCAGAAGTCGCTGTCTTCACTGAAGGAAACGGCGCCGTTTTCCGTGACATATTCAAAGGTAAGCATTTACGGCAGCCTCCATTCGTCTCTTTCCATTGCCGCCATGGCCTCGGTACTCATCTCGGCCGGGCTGAGCGCGTCATGGCTGTAAATATTCTGTACAAAGGTCCTGCTGGATGCGCCGCCGACATTGGTGACGGACATACCGGACGCTGCCGCGCCGGCTGTGGCGAGCTGCAGGTTGTTCATCATGACGCCCTGGCGGAGCATAGCCACCGCCTGAGACGCCTTTGCGTTGAACGACAGGATACCGCCGGCCGCCTCAATGGCAGACTGGACGGAATGTTTCATCTGGTCCACGAGCCCGCCCTCGCCCTTTTTGACGCCCTGCGTCCAGCCTTTCATGGTCATAAGGCCGATCATGTTCTCAAACAGATGGGACGGAGAACGGATATCCAGCTTCCGTTTTGCGGCATTGTAGGCAGCGGCCGCAGCGTCAGCCATGGCGCTCACAAGCCCGGACGTCCCGGCGTTGATACCGGAAATGATACCGTTGATCATCTGCTGTCCAATGGACGGAAAATTCGACGCCTTGACCTGGTTTTCCGCCGCGGTCCTGGCGTCCCGGATGAGCTGCAGGGTAGAATCCTCAAGCGCCGGGTTCTTTTCCACACCCGCCGCGATGTCGTCCACCATATCCGAGCCGGAGTTCGTGACCTCCGGCAACCCCAGCTCCGTCATGAGGGCTTTTGTGGCAGCCTCGGATCCATTGGCAAAAACCTCGCTCAGCTCGCTGAGCTGCGTATCGGAAGCCCTGACCAGCTCCGCCACGGTAGCGGCGGATTCGGGACCGGCATCGCGCAGCTGCTGGAGCAGGCCCTGGTCAAGCCCGCGCTCCGCAAGCGTGACCAGATTTTCGGACCATTGCTGCAAGGCTTCCTGATTGTGCTGTAGGTTAGCGATCATCTGGGAAACGCTTACCTTACTCTTCGTCTCGATACGGTCGAACATATTGGTAGCCGCATCTGTGTAGGACTGGAGCGCGTTGGAGCGCCGCTCCATCTCTTCCTCCTGGGCAGCAGCCACGGCCTCGGCGTTGTCGATGATGCTCTGAGCAGCAGCCGTATCGGTCTGGGCGATCTGTGCCTCCACCTCGGACTTGCGGGCCGCAATATCTTCTTCCTGAAGGATATATGCTTCACGGGTAGCATTAAGCTGTTCCATGAGTTCGTTGTACTCGCTCTGCTTGAGCGCCTTATCCGCAAGCTGAGCATCCAACTCCGCCTGTTTTTCATCCAGTTCCTGCAGATTCTGTTTGAGGGTAGCCTCTTCCTGGTACAGCTCATTTTGCCGGGTAATGAGTGCATTGCTTTCGTCCAACGCCATCTTGGCGTCAATGTACTCGTTCATCTGTTCCGTGTTGAGGTTGAGATAATCGCCCTCTTCACTGTAGGAAAGGTTCAGCCCGTCATATTCCGCATTGAGCTGCTCCACATAGGACTTCAGTAGGGCCTTGTCGGCTGCGGATTTGTTTTCTTTGCGCGACAGCTCCGTGATCTGTGCAGCCAGTTTTTTGGATGCATCCGCTTCAGCCTTGAGGGACTTCACATTGTCCTGGTGGCTTTTGGCGCTGGAATCGGTGGACTGCTGCAGGTTTTCCTGTGCGCTGGCCAGCTCCTCCACAGCTTCCGACTGCTGTTTGAACGCCTCGGTGTCCCTGGTCAGCCATTTGATGAGGGCGGCGATGCCCGTGACGAGCAGGGCCGCGGCGGCAATCACGAGCCCCACGGGCCCCAGCAGCGCCTTGATGGCCACGCTCAGCGCCGTAGTTGCGGCTGTGAGCAGGGTAGACGCAACTGTGGAGAGGGACAGCCCGGCGGACATGCCGCCGAGTGCAAAGGTCTTCGCGGTGATGACGCCGGTGCTGGCCATCTCCGCCACGATCTGTTCTTCAGTGGCGGTTTTGCCCAATTTCGCGATGGCAGCCGCCCGCGCTTCCGCCAGCGCCTTTTTGTCCAGCGTAGGTACGAGCAGTTTGTTTGCTGCATCCGCCGCGATCGCCGCAGCTGCAGCAAGCTCCTGCTGGCGGGTAAACGCCTGCATGACTTTGTTGGTCCCATAGGCCAGCATGAGGCCGGCCACGGAGATGGCAAGGATGTCCACATTCTCAATGACCGGCGGAAGCACCGCGGCCACCGCCTTCAGAGCTTTTTCAAACAGGCTGCCGAAGGTTTTGATGGCGTCGCGCATCGTGGGCCTGTTCAGTGCCTCCTGTGTATCATCAATGGACAGGATAATGGACTGGACGCCGCGCGTAATAGCAGCGCCCATATTGTCAAACGTAGCGCCCCAGCTTGCGCCGGCCTCTTTGGCCGCGCCGGACAGGGACGGAAACCGGGAGGTGCCGGTGGTCATGGCCAGGTTCATCGTGTTGATGAAGTCCATAGCCGAGAGCTCGCCGTCGCTCATGATCTGTGTGACGTCCGAGGCGGTGACGCCGATGGCGTCCGCATACATCTCGATGGCCGGGATGCCGGCGTTCAGCAGCATCTCCATGTGCTCCATGGTGACGTTGCCTTTCGTCTGCATCTTACTGAGCGCATCCGTTACGGAGCCAAAGGCCGCGTTGGAGCCGTCGCCGTAGAATGCCACGGCATCGCCCCAGGCCCGCACGGTCTCGGTCGATTTGGATATCTCCATACCGCGCGACGTGAAATTCTGCACGGCCCGCGCCGCATAGTCGAGGCCGTATGCCGTGCCGGACACGATTTCCGTGGTCTCCGCCAGCGCCTCATTCGTGGCGGAAACGTCGCCGGTCATAGTCGTCATAACGCGGGAGAACTGCTCCATGGTGTCGATACGGCCCATGGCCTTGTCCACCGAATTGGCGACCATCTGGAACCCTTTTTCCAACAGTTTAAAGATTCCCAGGCCGGATACAAGATTGTTGATTTTGTTCGCTCCGGTCTGGAAGCCTTGGGCGTCCAGTTCGGTATCAAAAACCAGTGTGCCGTCATATGCCATCTGTCAGTTCACTTCTTTCCTGCGTGCCTCTTCCATTTCGCGGTGTATTTGTTCAGAGCGCCGCCGCATCCGTTCCTTCATATCCTGCTCCATCGCCCTGGGACTGCGCTTTTTCGCTGCGATCAGGGGTTCGAGTTTCCAGTGGTCTTTTTGCTTCTGCACGGCTTTTTTCATTGCACGGTCCTTGATCTCTGAGATATCCACCGTGCGGTAATAGATGATCCTGCCCATGGGCGTTGTGTCCGGCAGTGAAAACAACAGAGCGCGGAACTCCCACCAGTGCAGAAAATCGACCGTGGCAAGGTCGATGTTGTATGTCGTGCGGAACGCCGAATAGATCAGCGCCGCATCTTTGTCGAAATCATAGGCCCGAGGCGCATGCACCGTGGCCTCGCGCCTGCGTTTTTCAGCTTCTGTTTCTTCCGCCCCGCCGCAGTAGAACCAGAACAGCTTTTGAACAGCGTCGTCGAAATCCGGCGGGATCTTCTCGAACAGGAGCTGGAACCCGGCGTAGACCTTGGCTACGTCCGGCAGCTTTTCATCTGCCAGCGCCCGCTCGAACTGGATCATATTCCGAAAATCCGGATAGATGGGATCCCCGCCGATCTCCTCCGGCAGGCCACCGTCCAGCAGGATATTCATTTCTTTCCGGCCGCCTTCCTGCGTGTGGCGCGGTTCGGCATATATTTCCGGATCTGCATCCCGACGGCGTCGCCCTGCCGTGCAGCTGCTTCTCCAATCTCATCGCACAGAGACATCACGTTGGAAAGGCTGGTCTTGGGGCCGAGCAGTTTGTTGCAGGCACCGTCTCCGAAGATGCCGTCGATCCAGTCCGTGAGCAGCTTGACGTATGCCGTCATCCAGTCCGTGTATGCCCTGAGCCCGTGCGGGTATGTCATATCCGTGGGCATGGACGGCGCGTCCGCGGTTCTGCGCTCCATCTCTTCACTGCACCGGAGATACCGTTCCAGGTCCTCCGGACAGGAGATATCAAAATCAAACTCAAGATCACGTAATTTCATCATTTTCGTTTTCCTCCCGATCCACAGTTGCCGGGGGCTCCGGCATATCCGCACCGGTGTTTTCTTCCATGCTCAGCGCGGCAGCAGCAGCGTCCCCACTGAGTATTTCAGCAGGGGCGCTGCCGCCGGAGCCCCCTGTCAAGGGGACTCGCTGGAAGAGTAAGTATATTCTGTGGGCGTGCCTTTGGCGGTCAGCGTGGCCTTGATACCCGCGTTGCTGCCTGCAGCGCCGGACGGGTCTTCGTCGATGACGATGGAGATGAGGCCCTGTTCGCCCTTGCCGGTCAGCATACAGAAATACACATACGGTTTGATCACGGTCTTCCCGGTGCCGTACTTGATTTTGTGTGCCAGCAGCGCATCCTGGAACGCATCACCCGCGTACCGGTCGCCCGTAAGGTTGATGGTGCGGGTGGTGCCGGTCTTGACGTTCTGCGGGCCGCTGCGGATGTATGTGACGTCGTTGGTCACGGCGCTCAGCGCGCCGGAATGCTCCGTGATGCCCTCCTGTGCGACGAGATAGTCGCCCGGACCGGTCTCCGAGCCGGAAAGGCCGATGGCAAGCACATAGTCATCTGCTGACACAGGCCCTTCATACTCGGGTGCAGGCGTGATGCCTGCCATGAGTTCCGAAAGTTTCATAGGTTAGCGTTCTCCCTTCTGGTAATATGTGAGGCGGCACTGGATCTGGTAGTGCGCCTCGGTTGCTGTTGCGTTGTACAGGTACCCGGTGGATATGGCTTCGAGCTTCTGCGCCATGCGGCTGCCCGGCAGCTGCGGCAGGCTACGGCGTTTTGTCTGTACGCGCATCCAGTCCTCCAGCCGCTCGAAAAAGCCGCTGTTTGAAATATTCGTCAGGACGTCCTCGCCGTAGAGGTTGCTGCTGGCCAGCACGAACACGAACTGGCGCACGGCGCTGCCGCCGTGGTACTGCCGGACCAGGCTGTCCACAGGGGACGGGCTGATCATGTAGGTCAGCGGCCTGCGCGTGAGATAGTCTACGTTCAGCCGCCGCCCCTCCAGCAGCGGGCACTGGTCCAGGTATTCCTGCAGCGCCCCGATGATGGTCTCATTCATTGTATTTCGCACCTGCTTTCTCAGCCGCGCCCTTGAGGATGTAGGTCCGGTGGTCGGCCTTCATGCGCTCGAACCAGTACGCGCCGCGGCGCGGGTCGTATTTGCGTGTGGTATCTGTGCGGTAATACTGCCAGGCGGCATAGGGCGCGATCTGGTTGATTTTACCCGAGCCGATGACAGTACCAAGCGTAGCGCTTTTGATGAGCATGGAAGTCTGGATTGGAGTGTAAGGGGACATGAGGCGGAGGACTTCAGAGTCGATAAAGGCCTGTGTACGGAGAAAACTCTGGGTGTGCCGAGCCCCGAATGCCGGGTCCCATTGCAGCCGTGCGGTGACGGCACCGTTCCCATTTTTAATCTGCGTAACACTGTCGCGCGGCGTGGTGACTGTCTCTTATACACATCTCCGAGCCCACGAGACCGGAGCCTATCTCG
>OWIX01001629.1_pt1 | contig 10840 bp, 9 predicted proteins | sample 1732851 | NCBI WGS metagenome assembly OWIX01 (sample SAMN05065761, study PRJEB22554) | human gut metagenome | biome: ENVO:2100002; feature: ENVO:00000062; material: ENVO:00002003 | host: Homo sapiens | place: USA
AGATGGCTATTATGGCGATTGGTGAACGCATCCACTTTTTCCGCACGATGCGGGGTATGACGCAGAAATACCTTGGCATGGCGCTGGGTTTCCCGGAGAAATCCGCAGATGTCCGCCTTGCGCAGTACGAGAATGGTTCCAGAACCCCGAAAGCGGATGTGACTGCTGCGCTGGCACAGGTGCTTGACGTTTCGCCCAAGGCGCTGGACGTACCGGACATTGACTCTTATACAGGGCTGATGCACACGCTGTTTACGCTGGAAGACCGCTATGGGCTTGAGGTCTGCGAGTGCGAGGATGAGGTGCATCTGCGCGTTCATATCCACAAAGGACGCGACGCAGCGGAGCTTCACAGGATGCTTTCCACATGGGGTGCGATTGCCGCCAAGCTGAAAGCGGGGGAGATTACCAAAGAAGAATACGACCGCTGGCGCTACCGCTATCCTGAACTTGATACCTCTGGTCAGTGGCACAAGATCACGCCGTCGCAGGGACTGAGTGATCTGCTCCTTGCTGATCTCAAGGAACATAGCGAAGAATAACAAAAGGCTCTGCCGACCTTCTTTTGCAGAAAGTCAGCAGAGCCTTTTTCGCTCTCAATATAGGATTGGATGCGACAGCAAACCTGCAAACCATTCGCTCGCCAAAATAAGAACAAACAAAATGGCTTTAGTATCTGCTATCATTTTGCTATCAAACAGGAAATGAGATTTCCAAAAAGTGAGTGTTTACAAGGCTTTTCAGCCCATCATATTCACTTTTTTCTCATTCCCACTCAAGTCTTGGGCTTTGATTTAGGGTTATAAAATGCACTCTCGATACGCTTTTTGTCCAAATAATCCACGTATTTCGGGCTGTACATAGGTTCCTTACGAATTTTGTAGCCGTTTTGTAGCCAGCTATTTTATACGTACTAACCGTTCGCAACGACTTATTTTGAATGATTTGCAGCGGGTTTCGGTATGATTCCCGCCAATAATCACCCGGAATTGACCGCCTGACTCACCTCAAAAAACATCTTGGAGGTATGACCATGAGCAAACTTATATCCTGTCAATTCAACATAGACACAGCCTGCGTGGAATTGGTTTTTGATGATGGAAGCCAGATTTCCATTGACTGCACCGCCGTTGAAAACGAAGTTGCCGATAACCGCTTCCAGCGGTCAGAGCTGGATTATCTGATCTACAATGACCCGCTTGCTTATGCAGACTTGGTTCTGAACGGCGATCCCGAAGCATACCTGAAAGCAGTGACGGAATATAAGCCTTTCGATAGCTGACGGAAAGGCTATAGCGCAGCAGCCGACCGCCGTCAATGGTCAAGATGAACGCTTTGCGCCATTGACTGCCGTCGCCTGCCGCGCTTTTTGGGCAGACAAGGCGGGCAGGCGCAGATTGTGCCTGCCCGCCAACATCCAGTATTAAATAGGTCTAATGTTAGGTGCTTGGGTGTGGTTTGTATGCGCTTTGCATTATATTGTTCGTGCTTCAACTTTTCATTCCTGAACAAGTCTCCTTTCAGATAATTAAAAAACAAAAGCGACCAACTTTTTACGGTTGATCGCCTTTGCTCTGGTCATTCTTTGTTTCTTTCAAATCAAAATATGCATCAAAAAAAGTTTTTGGTCTGTCATCTTCGATTGAATACTTTATAAAATCGAATTTTTCCTTGTTGTTCTTGTAATAGTCCTCTGCCGCAGTACAAAGAATGTAGCACAAGTGGGATATATGTACTTTCAATTCTCTCCGCACTATGTTCATATCTTTGCCATAGGCGACCATGCTCAGATCACCGTTAGCACCATCTTCTCCGGTTATGACAAGCTCAAATTTATCAACCTTGCACCGAGATTCGTGAATTCTTGATTGCTCTACATTTGGTGTGCTTTGGTGAAGCAGACAATTACGCAAACTATAAATAATTTCCTCGTTCAGATAGGGCATATCATATCCGTATGGAGAATCACATCTATCTGTAATAACATATTGGCTGCACCAGTTTTTATAGCGCACGCCGTTGTAATCCTCGTTGGGATATTCAGCTTTTCCACAGGTGTCAGGTAAAGTCAGCGCAAGTGCTAATGCTGACAAATACAGTTCATGGGACAAAGCCATACGAATCTCATGTACAATTCGGTCTATCAAGCAAATCACCTCATTTCAGCCATTGACACAACAGCGAACATTTTAGACAGTTTTTGTATGATTAAAATTTTCTGTTTGCAATTTTCTTCAGTTTTCTGTAACCCTCACAACCTATAACTTGTATAGCATTGTACTTCTTCAATGCGTTTTCGAGAGTAATCCGAATTTGGACGGGAATGTAATGTGTAAGCGCATTTTGATTGATTACCGAATGAAGATTGGCTTTGCTCTGATTATAAGTATTCCAAAATGTATTTGGGTCTATATTCTGATTTGACGCAGTCATTCGTTTCATTAGATTCTCAAAAGCAGTTTTTTGCTCATCAGAAGCATCAGCTGGGAGACTTCCTTCTATTGTCTTGAGGAGAGTCGGTACATCCACAGGATTCTGCGCACACATTGCCAGTATCTGCAAAATGTAGTTCGTTTCGGACTGCATTAGCATCTGCTGTGTTAAGAACAGAGAATTCTTTTGCAGGTTCTTCATCAACTGTTGCTGCTCAAGAATTTCTGATGCACAATTATAGAATTCATCAAACATTCTGAAGCTGAATGAATCCATTTTTCTTACGAAGTAATGCTTGTGCTTGTCCCAATAATCTGTTTTGAAAAGCATTTGAGACTCATAGAAAGCACCATCGTTTAATTTGCCTTCTGAAATATAAGATCCTACTTCTGCAATGCTTGTTTGCAGTTCTTCTACCTGCAAGACAATCAGCGATGCTGCTTCTGAAATCTTGCGGCGTTCTTGAACCCAATAAATGATAAACGCTGATGCACCTACGATAACCAGCAATATATCAATCCAGTTTTTACTGACAAAATTAGCAATATTAGCCCACATATTTTGTATATTCACCTCATTTCAACCTTTCGCACAACGGCAAGAGTTCTTTGTTTTTGAAAAAGATATGTTTATTCGGAATCTTCCTTTTTCGTGTTTTGGACACTTAGGATTTGCGTTATGCCTTTGAGCTCATCACCAATCCTTTTCACAGATTTAAGCAAATCTTCCTCATCGGTTGTTGATGAGAAAAATGTCATATAGTGCTCCAGATCCACAAATAGATCACTTTGATAGGTTTTGACTTGTGATTCATATTCTATTGTTCCTGTTAGCGGCTTCATGTTTGGATTTCCACGAAGTTTATTGCTGCCGATATACAAGTCATAATGCTGTCCAGCGCCTATAATGCACTCTTTGCCTTTTATCCGTTCTAATTCTTTTCTCATTGACTCTTCCGGAAGACTGTCAATGAATTCCTGAACTAAATTGATTTTAACATGCTGGGCACTCAGGTTTCCACGGTTTACAAAACGGGCGATATACCATGTTCTTCTGCTATAGTGGAATTCAAGCTCGATAATAGGTCTGTTCGTTTCTGCAAATTGCTTTTGCATCTCCCTCAACTGTTCTTTAGATGCATTGGCAGCCTTGATATTTGCCCAACAGATGAAAATGGTTGCTATAACATAAACCCCTGTGATTATGACCATTACCCAATCTGCATTCATATTTATTCACCTCATTTCAACCGTTCACACAACGGCAGGATTTCATCCAATTTGGCAACGATGCGCCTCTGTTCAGCAAGGGGAGGGAGTGGTATCGGCATCTTGCTTAGAATCGTGTGGTTCAGGTTACTCATTGTGGTTCCGACAGACTTACCACCCAAATAGAATTTAACATAAGGAGATGAAAACAGCGAGACGACATAGTAAACATATAGACTCATGCTTGGTTCCATAAAAAATGATCCCGTTCCGCAAAGCCAGCCATCCTCTTTTTCTGTAACAACTGCGCAACGACCCATTTCCCCACGTCGTCCTAAAACAATCATTCCAGCATGGAGAATATATGAAGAAAGTCGTCTGCGAGTTGCTTCCGAAATCATCATTTTGTCGGATGGCACAATTTTTCCATTAACCATGTTGGCAGGGTTTACGAGTGGAATACCTTTCTCAATATAATCCGTCTTATGAAGCATACTGCCGAAAGGACCAGTTGACATTGTGCTCATTATTTCTGAGAATCTCACCCACCTCCAGCTCTCCGGAATGTCAAACGGAATCTCGTCCTCTACAATTTCAGGCAACGGCTTTTCCTTTTTGATCTTACCTTCTTTGATCAGCTGCTGTTTTTCTGCCTGAATTTGACGGTATAGTTCTTCTCCTGTTCCTTCTTCCGCTCTTTGCTCTACGAGCTTGCCTTGAATGGCATATTCAAGAATGGATTTCTTCATATCATTCGGGAACTTGGCGTTAAACTGCTCCAACTTTTCATAAGCTGTGGCATACCTGTCAACATACGGAAGGAGTTCTTCGATCTTGGCAACGATGCGATGCTGTTCTTCGAGCGGGGCTAACGGCAAAACAACCTTATGGATTGCTTCATTAGATAACCCTTGTATTGCAACGCCTCTGCCTCTTAATCTTCCGGTGTTTTTGTAAAGATAGAACAGGTAATAGAAATAATAAATGTTCACATCTCGATATGGTCTAAGTCTGTGCACATGATTTTGAATACAAACTTCTTCATCATAGTCCCAAACCGCAGACCTGCCGCAATCGCCACCCTCACAAACAAGCAGGTCTCCTCTTTTTACAGTACATCTTTCCAGCTCTGTGTCGGTAAAAGGCATTTCTTTTACTTTTGTAAAATCAAATTCACCCCAATAGAGATTTGAAGTGGTTATAAATTTTCTGATTATACCGTTTGTTGAACCAGAAGAATTTTGTGCCTTTCCCGTGTTATGTAAGAATAAATCTCCAACATAACACCATCGCCAATTATCTGGGATGTCAAAGGGGATTTCATCAGCAGAGATTTCAGGCAAGGGCTTTTCTTTTTTGATTTTCTTTTCACTTATTAGTCTTTGCTTTTCAGATTGTATCTGGTGGTATAGATCATCCGCAGTTTCGTTTGGCACACATTCTCCCGTGAGCTTACCTTGGAATGCTGATTGCAAAATGCTTAATTTCAACTGCTCGGGAATCATTTGATTACACCTCCCGGCAGCAATGCTTCAAGCTCTGCAAGCACCTTGTCGATTTCGGCATTGAGGGAGGTTCGTCTCTCCTGATACTCTCTGATCGTATCGAGAGGATCGAGAACTTCTTCTTCCTCGTGAGGATAGCCACAAAGGTCGATATTGCAGCCCTGTTCATTCAGCAGATAATCAGCGGTAAACTTCTGTGACTTGAAATATTCTCCGTCGGGAATTACCTCTCTGTTGTTCCACCAAGCGATACAATCATCGAAGTTCTTTAACTCCATCGGCTTGGTCTTGGAAAAATGCTTTCTGTCAGACGGAATATCCACTCTATAGAACCATGTTTCTGTTGTCGGCTTTGTGTTATCAAAGAACAACAGATTGGTGGTAATGGAAGTGTAGGGGCTGAACACGGAGCCGGGCAGTCTGACAACGGTGTGCAGGTTAAACTCGCCAATGAGCTTTTTCTTGATATTCACTTTCGCATTGTCCAGACCGAACAGGAAACCATCCGGCACGACAACGGCGGCTCTGCCATTCTTTTTCAAACGGTACAGAATAACCGACATAAACAGATCGGCGGTCTCAGAGCTTGCCAGATCATCGGGGAAGAAGCCCTGAATGGACTTGTCCTCATGTCCGCCATAGGGAGGGTTCATCAAGATAACATCGAACTTATCCGCATCTGTATAGTCCAGCAGATTATGCTTCAACGAGTTCATGTGATAGATTTTGGGAATTTCAATATCATGCAGCAGCATATTGGTTACACAGAGCAGATATGGAAACGGCTTTTTCTCGATTCCGTAAATGCTGTCATCAAGCTGCTTTTGAGCAGAAGTATCGGTTACCTGCTTGGATAACTGTCCAAGCCAGGAAGTAATAAAGCCACCCGTACCGCAAGCGAAGTCAGCCATCTTTTCTCCCAGTTTCGGCTTGATCATCAGCACCATGAACTCGGTAACTGCTCTCGGCGTGTAAAACTCACCGGAGGAACCGGCAGACTGCAATTCTCTCAGAATTTCTTCATAGACAAAACCGAAAGCATGACTTTCCTTGACATCATCAAATTCGATTTCATCAATGACATCAATGACCTGACGGAGATAAACGCCGTCCTTCATGTAGTTGTTGGCGTCTTCAAAGGTCGATTTCACGATTGCTTTCTTGATAGGCGTATCAGGTGTAACCTGGATACCCTCATAGATAATCGTGTCGCCCTCTTTTACATCATTGCCTTTCAGTACCGGGAACAGAGTGTTGTTGACGAAGTTCAACAGCTTGTCTCCGGTCATAGCATGGCCGTTGCTGTCTGCCTTCGCCCAATTTCTCCATCTGAGGTTTTCGGGAATTATGGATTCGTAGTTGTCCTCATTCAGTTCCCAATCGTCTTCTTTGGCATCATAGACTTTCAGGAAGAGCATCCATACCATCTGCTCAATTCGTTGAGCATCGCCGTTGATACCTGCATCCATACGCATAATATCACGGATCCTTTTTATAAAACCTGACTGCATCGCCATAATTAACTTACCTCTAATTCATAAATGTTCGCTTCAAGCTCCTTAATAGCAGCCTCATACTGCGCTTTGCCGCCGAACAACTTTACAATCTTTGCAGGCTTTCCGAACTCAGCAAAATCCGCAAGAGAAAGAACCTTGATGTCCTCAACTTCGGTAATGCCTTGGTTCATATACTTGTCCAAGAGGATAGAGAGGACTGCCTGCGCTTCGACGGAATACTTGCTGAAAAAGTCCTTCTTCTTGACGTTGTTCGCCCGCTCTTTTCTCGTCAGCGGTTTCCTGCCGTATGCCACATAGCAGATAAAATCAAAGTCATCGACATCAGACATTCCTTGTTCCGCTTTCAGAGCCTTCAAATCAATCCCCATCGCAATAAAGGATTGTTCAATCGTTTTCTTCTTGTCCGATGCTTTCCACTTGTGTATAAAGTCAGAAAGGGACGCATATTCGCCTTTGATATTGGTTCTCGTGTAGTCGATAATATCTTCCTGACGAAGCAGCTTGCCGTTGGCATCATACACAGAAACAGTCTTATTGATAATCTTCACACTGCACCCGTCTTTATCAACGATAGGCGTTTCAACGGGGTCAACGGGCGGTTCCTCTCCAATGCCGCCGGGTTCACCGCCTTTGGGTTTGTTTCCTCCGCTGCCGTGTTGGAACCCCTCAACCTGTTCTACGGGACCATCCCAATCAGGGTCGCTAAAGAGCCTTGTCACATTTCTAAAGTCCATAACGACAAAGTGTGTCTTACCTTCCTTTTCCCTGATACGGGTCCCTCGCCCGATAATCTGCTTAAAGGTAGTCATGCTCTCAACCGTCTTGTCCAGAACGATCAGCTTTGTCATCTTGCAGTCTGCTCCGGTGGAAAGCAGTTCGGATGTCGTAGCGATAACCGGATAAGGGCTGGACACGGAGATGAAATAGTCAAGTTTGGATTTTCCGTAAACATCAGAACCGGTGATTCTAACACAGTAGTCCGGATTTTCCTTGACCATATCAGCGTTATGGTTGATAAGGGCGATTCTCATGCGCTCGGCATGATCTTCGGAAGCGCAGAACACAATAGTTTTCTGCATCCTGTCGGTGCTTTTCAGATACTCGGTAATCTCCCTTGCAACCTCGTCAATACGGTCTTGGAGAATGATATTGTAATCATAATCCCTATTGTTATAGATTCGGTCTTCGAGCACATTGCCGTATATATCGGTTTGCCCTTTGTGCGGCCTCCAGCCGTCACCGATGTTGGTCGTGATATTGATAACCTTGAAAGGAGCAAGAAATCCATCCTCGATACCCTGTTTCAAGCTATAAGTATAGACAGGATTTCCAAAATAATCGATATTCGATACCTTTTCGCTCTCCTTTGGTGTCGCAGTCATGCCAATCTGTGTAGCAGAAGAAAAGTACTCCAGCACTTTTCGCCAGTTACTATCCTCCTTGGCACTTCCACGATGACACTCGTCCACAATAATGAGATCGAAGTATTCTGTAGGAATTTGTCTAAAATGTTCCTCGTCATTCTGTCCGACCATCTGATGATAGAGAGCGAAGTTTACCTCGTGGGATGCAATCTTGCTCAGACATTCTTTGTCGGAAAAATCCACTTTGTAAATGGTTTTTTCAAGTGGTGCAAAGTCCTGCAAAATACTCTGGTCAACAAGAATATTTCTGTCAGCCAGATACAGGATTCTCTTTTTAAGGTCAGAACGAAGCAGACGATACACGATCTGGAAAGCAGTGTATGTTTTGCCTGTGCCCGTTGCCATAACAAGCAACAATCTTTGCTGACCTCTGGCAATTGCTTCAACAGTTCTATTTACTGCATTTCGCTGATAGTATCGGGGTGGATATGTACTCTGAGAAGAATAATACGGCTGAGAGACAATTTTCTTTTCTGTATCGGAAATGCCCTTGCCGCCATTCAGCTCAGCGTAATACCTCGCCACCAGTTCGTCTTGGGTCGGGAATTTATCTAAGTCGATCTGCTGTTCCTGTCCGGTTAAGAAGTCATGCTCATAGAAAGCATCTCCATTTGAGGAATAAGCAAACGGCAAGTCCATCATCTGAGCATAAGTCATTGCCTGTTGCAAACCGTGAGATACGGAATGATTATTATCCTTTGCTTCGACTACGGCGATAGGCTTTCCGTCGTTGAGGTAAAGCATATAGTCGGCAAACTTAGGCTTACTGCGAGCCACGATATTTCCTCTGATGTTGATTCGACCATCTGTGATCTTGGTCTCCATCGTAATGTGACCTTTCCAACCCTTGAGAATGACCGGAGTAATATAATTCAACTTGATGTCTTCTTCTGACATCTGTTTCTTGCCCAATATAGTCATATCGAATCCTCCTAATCAAATTTTCTGTGTTGGTTAATCACGGACAGTTTCAAGAATATCTTCAATCCGACAATCCATTACTTCGCAGATACGAAGAAGAACATCCGTTGTAATATTGTCTCCCTTGCCGAGCTTCGCAAGGGAAGCAGAACTGATGCCAGCCTTTTCTTTCAAATCGCTCTTTTTCATATTTTTATCAATAAGCATCTTCCAGAGTTTGTTATAGCTGATGCGCATATTGGGAAGTCCCCCTTATCAAAATACATAGTCACATTATAGCACACATTTGTGAAGATTGCTACCAGATTCGCAAATTGAAAATCTGTAAACGCAAATGAATTTTTGCATTTACAAATCAGATGTTTATATGCCATGTGCAATGCGTGTTCTACGCCTGCAACATATTTTGGATATTGAAGATATACCGGCGTGGCGGTGCTTCTATGTGTTGTTGCGGTCAAAACATTCCGATTATTGGTAAGCCCTGTTCTCATGCAAGCTCCTTTCTGCGTCCCTGTTACGCAATAGGGGTGTTTTTCGGCTGTTTTCTCCGGCTCATGACTTGGGGAAAACGGAGATTTTCAAACAGGAGCACGCCGGGCAACGCCCGGGTTCGTCCGACGCGCTCCTGATGGCTATTTTCGTATTTTTACGGCTCTACACCGTAGTTGCTCACAGCTCCATGTCGCGCTTCTTGCGGCGCGGCATATCACGGTTTCCGGACTGTTCAGGTTTCTCCGGCTCGGTGTGGAGCATGAATTGTATGAACTCCTTGACCTTGCGGGGCGCTCGTTTGAGTGCCGCCATGAAGTCCTTTGTCTGCTCTTGCAGCTTTTCATATTTGCGTTTCCATACGCTGACATCGCGCTTGAGCGTTTCCACTTTATTCTTCAAATCTCCGATCAGCCCGCGAGAAGCGACTCCCTCCTTGGCAAGCTCCTTGAGAAACTGCGCGTCCTGCGGCGTCATGGAGATATTGCCGGAGATGGTCTTTTTCCCAATGCTGTCGATTTCGTGGAAGGAAGCTGCCGCGCCCTTTTGCTCCCTAATCTTCTCGTTGTACTTTCCCAGCGTCTGCTTCCTCCTGTCAATCGTATCCTCAATCGATTCCAACCGCGCCTGCTCCTGCTGCACTTTGAACTGCGTCACGGTCAGGTGTTCCTCCGAGCTGCCGCGTTCGCCGCGCTCCACATCGTCATACCCTGCCTTTCGCATGGCGGCGAAGAAATCATCTTGCAGAACGGAATAGGATTTTCGGAGCACAGTTTTCCCGTTTGCGTTCAGCAGCGGTTTCCCATGCTCGTCCAGCGCGGGCTTGGAATCCCACTTTTTACTCATACTGACCTGCTGTATCGTTTCCTTGACTGTCCCAACCAGCGATTTATCCTTGCACCGCTTCGACCACAGAATTTTCTTCTCTACGACGGGGATATAGACCACATGAAGGTGATAATGGTACACGTCCTTGCCCAGCGCGTCGGACATGGCGCGGTTGCGCTCGTCGGCGTGCATGACCGCAGAGAGAATGTACTGCTCTCCGCCTACGATTTCTATTGCGGATTTGTATGCGTCGGTGTAGAATTGTTTTGCGAAGTCATAGCCGCCGTGATTATGAAAATAGGCGGTGTTTACGTCAAAGACCAGCTCGCCGTAGAGAAAGGCGTCCTCTTTCAGTCCGCGGGTGGAGATGATCCCATCCTCTTTCATCTGCTCAAACATCTCCGCATATCCAGCGGTCGGTTTCTTGAAATGAATATTGAGCCGCGTTCTTTCCGGGACAATATCCTGATTGACATAGGATCCCTTTTCCCGTTCGTTGTGTTGCTGCGCGT
>OWIX01001635.1_pt1 | contig 10826 bp, 1 predicted proteins | sample 1732851 | NCBI WGS metagenome assembly OWIX01 (sample SAMN05065761, study PRJEB22554) | human gut metagenome | biome: ENVO:2100002; feature: ENVO:00000062; material: ENVO:00002003 | host: Homo sapiens | place: USA
TAGAGTTCGTCGGCAGCGTCAGATGTGTATAAGAGACAGCAAATACAATGTTAACTTGCTCTGTTTCGCATACTTATCTAATTATCTCCCAAGTATAAAGGACTGCCGTCCTGTCCCCAGGAAAGCAGTCCTTTATTTTTTCTTTTTATTATTCAGTTCTCATGACAAAATCTTGTTTCATTCCCCTTTTGGAAGTTGACATCATGCTCAGAAGCTGAAGCGAATTCCTGCATTGATTCTCCAGTCTACCTTGTAATCTCCGCCAAAGCTCTTTGTGAAATCTGCATAAATCATGCTTCTCGGACTCAGGTAGTAGTTGCCGCCCAGTGCAATTTCTGCCCAGGTATCCTTAAGGCTGAACGAGGAACGCTTGCCTGTCTTTCCGGGTTCACTGAACAGGATGTGTCCATCTCCGTCAAATTCATGAAACAGACTTGCTTTGGCATAGAAATTGCCTTTGTCACTCTCTACTCCGGCTACTACACCCAGGCGCCCAATCAAACTGTTGACTGATGATTGATTGACACGCATGCTTTCACCACTAGGCGCCGCTGCAGCAAAGCTGTCCGATGACAAACGGCTCCATGTCAGTTCCGCCTGCGGCGTTACAAAGCCTTTTCCCATACGAATCTTTTTTCCATATTCAGCACTGATACCATATCCGTATGTATCATACTTGCCTTCTACATAATTCCTGAGCGCCGGTGCGCTGTATTTGTTGTAGGCAGTGAACTTATTGGAAAGTTTTCCTACTTTCGCAATGATATCCACATACTGTCCATCTTCCGATACTCTGGTCGCGTAGGCTGCCAATGTGTACAGTTTCGGGTCACCTTTTCCACCATATCTGTATGTTGCGCTGCCGTCATTGTATCCGAAAGCGCCGCCTACATGCCAGCCCGATGCTAAACGTTTATCCATGCCCACCTGGGCCGCCCAGTAGCTGTCCTTCATATACGCATTATGGGCGTCATAACTGATCCGGCCGCCGTAAACTCTTGCCCACAGGCCGCTTTCCGCACCGATTCTAAGGTCTCCCATGCGCTTATACATATCATTCATGTCATTCCGCCATACAAGGATAGAGGAAGTCAAAGCGCTTCTGGTACTGCTCATGATAGAGGTCTCATAATCACCGGTTTCGATTTCAGGCTTACTCGGCTTGTCAGGCTTTTCCGGATCCTTGGCAGGCATGTAATCAAGGTATCCCTGTCCATCTCCCTTAAAGCTCAATGTTTCGGTTCTCAAACCGGCGCTGCTGGAAGTCAGCCCTTCGGCAATTTGCAGTTTGCCTTTCAGATTCCGTTCTCCATTTTTGTACCCGGTATACTGCAGCTTTCCTGCCAGTGCATTCAGTGCTTCGCTGACCTTGTTTTTATCAGCTGCCTTTTTTGAATTTGTATCCAGTCCGGCATTATCAGTAATCATGTTCACTGTGGAACCGGCATCGGCTGCCGCAATGAAAGTGCCGCCGCCAAGTACCTTTGTCGGGTTTGTCTTGTCATGGGCATAAATAAGAGACATTTCCCCGCCAAAGTGTCCAATATCCGTCGTTCCGCTTACTGAATCCGTCTTGTCAAGGGTACCTTTAGTAGAGACAAGCTTACGAACCTTACTGTTACTGGTCTGCTGCCACTTGCCTCTCAGATCGACATCCGTACTGCTGTTCATGCTGGCACCTGTCCAGGTACCGTCACTTTCTACCTTAACTTTTGTCTCTCCGCTGCCGGCGCTGCTTCCTTTCCAGCTTCCGCCATTGGAAAGAGTTACATCCATCTTCCCTTCACCGGATACATCACCTTGCAAGGACGCTCCGGCCCGATCCATAACAACATCAGATGTAGATGCGGCATCCGTTTTGATTCCGCCGGAAACGGTTCCGTTTTTCAGTTTAAGTTTTCCGCCGTTAAGCACGGATGCGCCATTTACAACATTCGTATTTTCTGTTTCAATCGTTCCGTTATCCGCTGTCACTGCACCGCCTACACTGCTACCGATCAGTTTTACCGTTCCGCCCGCATTGGCAGAAGCATCTCCCATTACTGCCGTTTCATCCGCTGTAATTGCTCCACCCGCTGCGGCAATGGCACCGGCCGTGCTCTTTTTCAACGCTACAGTGCCACCATTCAAAGAGGAAACCTTGCCCTTTATAACCGTCCCGTCATTAACTGACAGGTTACCGTTATCCGCCGTAGCGTTGCCGCCTACGCTGCCGCCGATCATTTCTACTATTCCGCCTGCATTGACAGAAGCATCGCCTTTCACCGCTGTTCCGTTTACAGCAATCCGTCCGCCCTCTGATGCAAGACTGTCTGCGCTGCCCTGTTTCAATTCCACGGTACCGCCGTTTTTAGCATTAACGGATTCATTTACTTTTGTATTCTCCGCTTTAACGGTACCGCCATCAGCTGATACGGTTCCGGTCACTATGCCGCCGGCTATAGATGCCGTGCCACCATGAGCCCCGATAAGATCCTTCACCGTGGCATTCCTTATCGTAGCCTGGCTGCTTCCATCTTTGGCCATTACCTGTCCTGCTACACTGCCACCAATCAGATTGATACTGCCGCCTGCCGCTGCAGTGGCATTACCTTCTGTTTCTGCACCATGGAGGAAAACTATACCATTATCGGCTTCCACATCTCCTTTCAATTTGCCATTCCGAAGGCTTACTGAAGATCCGGCACCCGCACGAACAGCTTTGCCGCCGGCTCCTGCCGTTACATTGGTTATACCTGCTGCTTCCACAATACCGCCGCCAGAAGCCACGATACCATCTCCTTCGGCAGTGATATTAGAGGTTCCGGAAAGAAGCACTTTACTTCCCGCACCGTCGGCAGCTACACCGGTCTTGCCTGTAATATTGGCACTGCCCTTAATATCGGCGGTCTTTCCTCCTTCTGCTTTGACACCGACGCCGGTATTTCCTCCATTCAGATTCAGCGTATTTTCTCCGCTGTCCACATGGATATTCTTCGCACCCGCATCGACAGCCGCACCGGAATCTCCGTTGACAGTAGCCGGATTCTTTGTGAACTTATAGGTATCCGTATCCGATTTATAAACGCCGGCTTCCTTGTATACCTGTTCAGAAGCAGTACTGCCGTCTATAGTCTTATTAATTGGATCCGTGACCTGTTCATTCGGATAAGCGGTTTCATAAAGGTACTGCCCCTGACCGTTATCTTTCTTAAAGGTAATATTTCCTGTTTTGAGAACCGCTTCAGAACTGGTCAGACCTTCTGCAATTTTTACAAAACCGGTCAGATTCTTTTCTCCGTCCGCATACGCTTTATAGAAAAGTTTATTCGCAAGAGCGTTCAGTGTTTCACTGACCAGATTCTTATCCGCAGATGCATTGGAAGATGTATTCAGCCCCTTATTATCCGTGATGAGGGATATGCCGGAGCCAGATGCCGTTTTCCGTATGATGAAATCTCCGCCGATCATGGTTTTCGGCGCTGTTTCTTCGTGTGCATAATATACATCCGTGTAACCGCTATAGTTATCTACGGTGATATTTCCTGTGTCTTTCTGGAAGATCTGTCCTGCCTTGTCTGCACTTACTCCGCCGGCAAGTCTTGTCAGATGGCTGCCTTCGAAGTTTTTACCGCCCCAGGATGTTCCGGTATCTCCATACTTTTCATTCATCCATGCGGCACCGTTGGCAAGGAACAGATTGGCCTCCCCTTTGAAGGTCAACTCTCCTGCTTTCTTCCCTTCATCGGGGAATGCATTATACACAACCCCTTGGAGTGTAGAATCCGACGTGGTCAGTCCCAGATTAATCTGTGACAAAGTGCCTTTCTTATCCACCTCATTGACAGCACCGGTCGTTACCGCCAGATTTCCCTTAATATTGACTTTCTTGTCAAGGCTTCCTACGGCATTTCCGTTGCTGTCAAGCTTGACATTCATGTTGACAACACCGTCTTCTGCACGGATAGCCGCATAGGGATTTGTCGACGCCTTGTCCACTTCAATGCTGCCGCCGCCGTTGACTGTCACTTTGCTGCCGCCGGCATTGGCAAAAATACCATGGGCTTTGCCTTTCAGGTCTACATTTCCGTTGACTGTGATATCAGCTCCCATAGAATTGGGCCCCATATTACTGGTGGAGTATAGTCCGGTTGCCCCATAATAACTAAAGCCGCCATTGTGTCCGTCCACATCGGCTGTCACATTTCCATTAACAGTCAATCTGCTGTTTCCCTGGATATAAGCACCCAGTGTATTGGCTGTTCCGCTTACTTTCAGATTGACATCTCCGTTAATCGTCATTTCGGGCCGGATAGCTGCATTGCTGTTTGCCATATGGATGCCTTCAGCACGGGATGTGCTTGTCACTTCTACATCCAGGTTCTTCGCGGTGATTTCTGCTTTCTTCGCAGTAGACTGGTTGATTCCGTAGACTGTACCGCTGCCTTCCACCGTCTTCATTTTCAGTGCTTTTCCATCAGCCCGGATAATGACATCTTCTTCTACTTTTACTGCAGGTCCGCCTGCGGCAACAGTAATTTCAGAATCCTTTGTGAATTTGTATGTACCATCTTCTTTACGCACACCGGTATTGACATACTTCATGTCCTTCGCCTTTACGCCGGTGATAGTATCGGTAAATGCCGTTTCTGTCTGTTCTTCAGGAATATCCGAAGCCGGTGTATAGAGGTACTGCCCCTGACCATTGGATTCCTTGAACGTCACATTCTTCAAATCAAGAGAAGCTTCCGATGCGGTCAGCCCTTCCGCCAAAGCTGCCTTGGCAGAAAGTTTTCCATCCTTTGCCAAGTAATAGAGCTTTCCTGCCAGCGCATTCAAAGTTTCACTGACCAGATTCTTATCCGCCGCTTTAGTTGAAGACGTATCCAATCCGTTGCTCCCCGTCATCAATGTAATACGGGAACCGTCCGATGCCTTGGATACCTTGAAATCGCCGCCGATCATTTGTTTCGGCGTGCTATTTTCATGGTTATAGTAAATTCGGCTGAAACCGCTGTATGTGCCGACTTCCACATCTGCCTTGTCCTTCATAGCGATGAGCCCCGCATGATCCGCGTCTTTTCCGCCGGTCAGGGTTGTCAGATGAGAAATACCGTCATAAGCCCCGTACAATCCGTTTGACGGACTCGGAAGTGTCGTCTTCCCGTCATTTCCTGCCGCATAAACGGCATCGGCACGGGAAACCGCTTCATGATTCCAGGTCGCACCATTCTGGAGCCACAGGTTGATATCTCCCTGCTGTGATTTTCCGGTAGGCGTATTTTTATTCGTATTCGATACAACACCGCTCCATGTGGAATCAGACGTCGTCAACCCCAGATTAATGGCACCGTCACGGAAATAGTATGTATTATCTCCATTTCCATCATCTTTCGATGCATAGAGATTCCCCACCAGATTCACTTTATGGTTGGAGGCTCCGGTCACTTTGACTTTGCCGCCGGCATCCGTTTCAGTCTTTACATTCACATTAACAGTACCGCCAAAAGCACCCAATGCCAGGAATCCCCGTTCTCTACTCTTCGGCGTGATAATATTGACATCGCCATTCAATGTGAGGACATTATCCAACGAATTCTGTCCTGCGACTTTGTAATAAGCGTCCGTTACCGCGCCGTTCCCTTTGACAGCCACATCTACATTGCCGTTGATCGTGATGGAACTGCCGCCTTCTTTGCCAAGATAAATTCCCTCCGGCGCCCAGCGGCTTCCCATATAGGTAGGATAGCCGCCGTCTTCTCCGGTACCCTTAATACCCCAGAAATCATCGGAAGACTGGTCATTTCCGGTACCGCGCATGGTGACATTGCCATTGATGGTCAGTTTGGTCTTTGCCGCTTCTGCCGCCCCCATGTGACCCATAAAAATACCGTCTACCATATACGCGCCGCCATTGACGGTCATATTCACATCGGAATTAACAGTAATATCATCTCCGTCTTCCAGATAGATTCCATAAGTTCCCATCATACCGGCTTCCGGTGTTTTCAGGTTCAACTGTTTCGCGTTAATAACCGCTTTTACATTCGGCGTCATTCCTATCGGCGCCCAATCACTGCCGCCGGTGGTAATATTGACTGTCTTTCCTGCAAAGTTATAAGCCAGGTTCTTGCTATTTCCGCCTATCTGACTGACAGATCTGCCGAATACCTTGGAATCCTTCTTATAATCGAAAGTAATCGGACCATTTGCATCAATAATGTCACCGCTCGGATCTTCTTCGGGCGTATAGATGTACTCACCCTGACCGGTCCCGTTCTTGAAAGATATATTGCCTGTCTTCTTTGCCACGGCGGATGTTGTCAATCCTTCAGCAATTTCTACTTTACCCGTAAGATTGGTTTCTCCATTTTTATACGCAGTATAAAACAGTTTATTCGCCAGTGCATTAAGGGTGGCATTTACCAAATTCTTATCTTTTGCCTTGCCAGAATTTGTATCCAATCCCCTGCTGTTGGTACGCATCGTAATACCGGAACCGGCTTCCGCATTAGCAATTATCGTATCTCCGCCGATCATTGTTGCAGGAGACGATGCCTCGTGATCATAAACAAGAATAGTGTGTCCGCTGTAATGATCAATAGTAATGGGATTACTGTCTTTCTGGGCAATTACACCTGCCTTAGCCGGCGTGGTGCCTCCTGCCACTTTTGTCACGCGGCTGCCTGCAAACAAACCATACTGGTCTTTCGCCGTCTGTCGGTTTTCCCATATTCCTCCGTCCGACAGATACAGATTCACAGGACGCTCGTCTTCATTATCAGAAACACCTGTCCACCGGGATTTACTGCTGCCCAGACCCAGATTAACAGTTCCCCCAGCTCCTAAAGAAATTGTGCCCTGCACAATGACATCCTTTCCATTGGATCCTGTTTTCGCATCATTCATCCCCATGGTAAAGGTACCTGAAGTAGCAGCCACAGCTATATAGCTGGCTTCCTCCCTGTCATCCGGCGTAAGGATTGTGCCTCCGGCAATGGTTACCGTATTTTTCTCACTGCCGCGCATATCTACGCCGACACCTTTGACCGCCATATCCACGTTGCCGTTTAAGGTGAACGAAGCACCGTCTTTATCATAGATATTGATACCTGTTGCCAGATATGTCTTTATGCTGCCATACCCGCCCTTTTGAGCCGCAGAAACACCATAGGCATCATTTCCGCTTCCCGTGCCTTTCATAGCCAGGTTACCGTTAATGGTCAGCGCAGAACCGCCATTATACAGTTTGATTCCATTCGCAAAACCGTCTCCGCCCTGTTTGGCCAGGATAGACACATTGCCGGCAATGTCTGCCTTTCCGCCTTCATGGATATATATACCGTATACATCACCCACAGAAGATTTGGTATCGATGGAAATATCTTTTGCCACAGCGTCAATCTTTTTCTTCGTGTACATGCCTACAGCACTGTTGCGTTCTGTCTTATTCTCCGCATTCAGTTTCAGACTCTTATCTGCCGCATGAATCGTAATATCCTTATTGATCCCCACCACGGCGGCCACAGCCTTATGGTAGCCAAGATCTTCTGTCGTGGTATCTCCGTCATCGACAGTGACCGTATTCACCGCATTGGTAAAAGTATACACGTCATCTTTCAGCACATTGGCTTTGACATACTCCTGATCCTTATCGGCTTCTCCGGTGATAGGGGTACCGAAATCAGACGTAGTCTGTCCATGAGGGTCATCTTCTGCGGGGGTAAATTTATATTCACCTCTGCCCGTGACATCCTGGAAGCTCATATTTCCCGATACGATGGCAACCGATGCGGAACTTGCCGTCAGGCCTTCCGCAATTTCTACGGTACCTTTCAGATTATCTTTGATTGCCGCATTGTTATAACCGGTATAGTAAAGCTTATTCGCCAAAGCGTTCAGAGTTTCACTGACCAGATTCTTATCGGCCGCCTTGTTGGAATTGGTATTCAGACCGCCGTTCCCGGTTACCATTCTGACAACAGATCCCGGTTCCGCTTTTTTTATCAGCGTCCTGCCGCCAATCATCTCTTTTGGCTTTTCCGCTTTATGGTCATAGACAAGGATTGCATGACCGCTGTAATGATCTATATTGATGTCCCTGTCGTCGTTCTGTCTGATAATACCCGCGTGGGCCGCATCACTGCCGCCTTTGAAATAATCTATATGGCTGCCCATGTAAGAGCCCGTCACGGAAGCAGTCTTCTTATTATTCCAAACCGCATCATGGCTCAGATACAGATTGACCTCGCCGGCATCGCTGGAAAAACTCCTGTTATAATCGGTTACACCTGTCCATGAAGAATTCTTGCTTGCCAGCCCTACATTTACAACGGCCTTAGACCCTGATCTTCTTTCGGTGTAAATATTTCCCTGAAGCACAGTGTCTTCAGCTTTGGCAGCCGTTCCGTCCTCATTCATATTAATGAAAACAGTACCGTTCACGCCCTTAACAAGCTTTGAATTCCCCTGAGCATGTTCATCCATAGGCGTCAGAATCCTGCCGCTGCCAAGGCGCATAACGCCGCCTTTAGCGGTAGAATTGATGGCAGTCCCCTGAATTTTTACGTTCAGCGGCCCTTCAATAGTTAATTTGGCATTATTCCCGATATTGGCAATGGCAGTTACCGATATACCCGTTGTATCCTTGGCAGCTTTTACCGTTCTCCATTCATCGGCACCTGTACCGGCTATTTTCAGCCCGCCTTTAATGATAAGTTCCGCATTAGGTCCGCGGTTTGCCACGCCGTACGCCATTCTGCCTGAAGTAGACACCTTATCAATCACTACATCCCCGGCGACGGAAAGCTTACCGTTCTCGGAAACATAAATACCTGTAGCTTCTCTTCCATTCGTCTGATCTGCAGAAATAACCAGCGGTTTGTTTTTCTCCATATTGATGAAACTGATGCTCTTCTTGTTGCCGTCCGTCCCTTTTCCGACACGGACAGCCGCCGCCTTTGCAGATGCGGAAGAAGCCGCTTCCAGACGAAGTCCATGATTTGCCATGTCCACGGTGATTGAATCATCGCCGTTGTAAGCTGCACTGACATATCCATCTTCAGCATGGGTGTCATCAGCAGTGACCGTAGTTTCGCCTTTCAGCAGTCTGTCTTTGATGATCGGCCCGTCCAAAGGCTCTTCCGGTTCATATACATAGGTGCCCTGTCCGTTCTTATCAGCAGCCGTATTTGTCCTGAAAGCAATATCCCCACTTGCTGAAACAGAAGAGGAAGTCAACCCTTCCGCAATTTCCACAGTGCCTTTCAGCTTTGTGTCACCTTGCGCATAAGACATATAGTAGAGCTTATTTGCTAAACTGTTCAGCGCTTTTCCCGCCGCCGTTTTATCGGCCGTATTGATTCCGCCTGCACCTGTGCGCAGCGTGATGGAAGATCCTTCTTCCGCTGTCTTGATTCTGAAATCACCGGCGCTGTAATTTTCAGCGGCAGAACCGTCTCCAGTATGGTCATAGAAAGCAAGAGTGTGTCCGCTGTAATTATCTACAGTAATGGGCTTGCTGTCTTTCTGATAAATATACCCTTTATGCACTGCGTCACTGCCGCCATGAAGCTTCATTAAATAGCTGCCGTTATAGACAGGATTCTTACCGGCAAGCGTCGTAGTAGTCACATGAGACTGCTGCTCATTCGTCCAGGTGGCCCCGTTTTGCAGATACAGATCAAAATTCCCGATATCATGCATCGTATTCCCGCCGCTGCCGTAATTATCATTGTACTGTTCATACGCCGCCACACCAGTCCAGGACGAATCCTTATCTGTCAGCGCCACATGAAGATTTCCTCTGTGCTGCCAATCTGCCAGCTGGCCTCCACTGTACTCAATAACTTTCTTTCCATACTGCCCTGTAACATACATATCCCCGATAATATTGGTTCTTGCGCTTCCTGGCGCACCATTTTTCATGTTGATATTGACCGTTCCTTTTTCCACACGGGCCGCATAGAAATTATGGGATTTATCCGCATCCGCTGCTGTAGAAATAGTACCGCCGCCGACAGAAATTACACTGTCCGCGCCCGCAGTATGCAATGCCGATCCTTTAAAACCGGAAATATTCACCGGTCCCGTAACGGTCATGGAAGTATTATCGCCGGTCATCCGGATCCCGGATACGCCGATATACCGTCCCTGCTTCTCCGCTTTATCACCGTCCACATTTGAAATGGTAAGGGAACCGTCAATCACCGCTTCACTTCCGCTGCCCTGGAACGCAATACCTGCGGCGGAACTGCCTTTGGTATGCACCTTGGCAATCTCCACCGGTCCCGTTATATTCAGATGGGAATTCCCCTCAAGGAAAATGCCGTTGGCAGCACGGGTATTTGTATTGGTGGAAGTGATGCCGATTTTCTTTCCCGCATCATTTTTTACAGTAATATAATCATTATTTCCCACATAAACGGCATCAGCAATCTTATTGTCGCTTTCTGCCGCCACATTTAAATTGAATCCATTCATATCCACAATCATCGGATTGGTCTTCGTCGTAGGTGTGGACTCATTGTACATACCGCTGACCACATTTCCCTGCTTTGCATTCGGCGCAGTGCCTTTTGCATTGCGGTCAGCCGTTTCTTTTTCCGGCCCGGTAATTGGCCCGACAATCTCATCTTGCGCCGGTGTATAGAGATACTGCCCCTGTCCGTCTTCTTTTTTGAAAGTCACATCTTCCATACGTTTGGACAGGCTGGAAGCCGTCAGCCCCTCGGCAATTTCCACTTTACCGGCAAGATTGGTTTCCCCATTTTTATACGCAGTATAAAACAGCTTATTCGCTGTCTCTTATACACATCTCCGAGCCCACGAGACCGGAGCCTATCTCG
>OWIX01001654.1_pt1 | contig 10750 bp, 7 predicted proteins | sample 1732851 | NCBI WGS metagenome assembly OWIX01 (sample SAMN05065761, study PRJEB22554) | human gut metagenome | biome: ENVO:2100002; feature: ENVO:00000062; material: ENVO:00002003 | host: Homo sapiens | place: USA
TCTCGTGGGCTCGGAGATGTGTATAAGAGACAGGTTTTATAGCTTACATTGAAAATAGTATTAAGAATAATTGGGATTTGGACGCCCTGACAGATTATAAAGGTGCCACCCTACAGTATAAAGACGTAGCCCGCAAAATAGAAAAGCTCCACATCATCTTTGAAGAAAGCGGAATCCGCAAAGGAGACAAAATAGCCGTTTGCGGAAGAAATAGTTCCCATTGGGGAGTTACTTTCCTCGCGACTCTCACTTATGGAGCGGTTATCGTCCCCATCTTACACGAATTCAAAGCTGATAACGTACACAACATCGTCAATCACTCGGAGGCCAAACTCCTGTTTGTAGGAGACGTGGTCTGGGAAAACCTCAATGAGTCTGCCATGCCGTTGCTTGAAGGTATCCTGATGATGAACGATTTTACGTTACTGGTATCACGTAGCGAACGACTGACCCACGCACGTGAACACCTCAACGAAATGTTCGGGAAGAAATTCCCCAAAAATTTCCGTAAGGAACATATCGAATATCATAAGGATCAGCCTGAAGAATTGGCTGTTATCAACTATACCTCGGGAACCACCAGCTATTCAAAAGGTGTAATGCTCCCCTATCGCAGCTTATGGTCGAATACGGCTTTCGCTTTCGAGGTACTTCCACTGAAAGCAGGTGATAAGATCGTATCCATGCTGCCGATGGCACACATGTACGGACTGGCCTTCGAGTTCCTGTATGAATTTGCGGTAGGTTGCCAGATTTACTTCCTCACCCGCATGCCGAGCCCGAAGATTATCTTCCAGGCGTTTGCCGACGTGAAACCCAATCTGATCGTGGCTGTTCCGCTGATTATTGAAAAGATCATCAAGAAGAGCGTACTTCCGAAGTTGGAGACTCCTACCATGAAGCTGCTGCTTAAAGTGCCGATTATCAATGATAAGATTAAAGCAACGGTACGCGAAGAGATGATAAAAGGCTTTGGCGGCAACTTTGAAGCTGTCATTGTAGGTGGAGCCGCCTTCAACCAGGAGGTGGAACAATTCCTGAGAATGATCGACTTCCCTTATACAGTGGGCTATGGTATGACCGAGTGCGGTCCTATCATTTGTTATGAAGACTGGAAACGCTTCAAACCGGGATCATGTGGAAAAGCAGCACTCAACATGGAAGTGAAAGTCCTTTCACCCGATCCGGAAAACGTAGTAGGCGAAATTGTCTGCAAAGGTCCGAACGTAATGTTAGGCTACTATAAGAATGAAGAGGCTACCGCCCAGGTGATCGATAAAGACGGATGGTTACATACCGGTGACCTTGCCCTAGAAGATGCTGAAGGCAACATCACAATTAAGGGACGCAGCAAGAATATGTTATTGAGTGCCAGCGGACAAAATATCTATCCGGAAGAAATAGAAGATAAGCTGAACAATCTGCCGTACGTGGCCGAAAGTATTATCGTACAGCAGAATGACAAACTGGTGGGACTGGTTTATCCGGATTTTGACGAAGCCTTTGCGCATGGTCTGAAAAATGAAGACATGGAACGGGTGATGGAAGAAAACCGGATTACCTTGAACGAAATGCTTCCTGCCTACAGCCAGATTTCGAAAATGAAAATCTATCCGGAAGAGTTTGAAAAGACTCCGAAGAAGAGTATCAAACGCTTCTTATATCAAGAGGCAAAAGGATAAAAGCAGTCTCTATCTTTCTTAAAAAAACATCGATTACGCAGATTTGCATAGATTTTAATAGGATAATCCGTGCAAATCTGCGTAATTTGCGTTCTAAAAATTTAGCTTATGAAGAAAATAATTCTTGTAGCAGCTCTTCTTTCGGCTGCAGTCTGTCTGCCTGCACAGAATAAAGGCGGAAACAAAAGTGGGGGAATCAATCTTTCTTTATGGAAAAAAGCATGTACGCAACCACTTGACAGTACACAGACTACATATGTCAACCTGGGGCTTTTCTCGGCAATGCATAAGTTGCACGGTGTAGGCTTCAATGCCTTCGGAAGTATGGTACAGAACAATATGAACGGTGTGCAGATTTCCGGATTGGCCAACCTTGCGGGAGGAAGCATGCATGGAGTGCAGATTGGAGGTATCAGTAACGTAAACGGCAACAATCTGGCAGGATTGTCTGTTTCGGGACTTGTCAACATCACCGGAAACAAAGCAAAGGGTGTACTGATTACGGGTTTAAGCAACATTGCCGGAGACAATATGCGCGGACTGATGATGAGTGGTATCATGAATATCACAGGCGATAAAGCCGCAGGTGTACAATTGGCAGGCCTTGCCAACGTAACCGGTGAGGAATATGACGGACTTATGATGTCGGGATTGCTCAACGTGGTAGGAGAAGAAATGAACGGACTGCAACTTTCCGGACTTGCCAATGTAACCGGAGGACAAATGAACGGAGTGCAATTGGGACTGTTCAATTTTGCCTCTAAGGCAAAAGGTTTGCAGATCGGACTGTTCAACTATCATAAGGAGGATATGAAAGGACTTCAGCTGGGACTGGTCAATGCCAACCCGCAGACCAAGGTACAGTTAATGGTCTTCGGAGGAAACAGCACCAAAATCAATGTAGGTGCACGTTTCAAGAACAAACTCTTCTACACTATCCTCGGTGGAGGCACACACTATCTTGATTTTGACGATAAATTTTCTGCGGCATTATTCTATCGGGCAGGCCTTGAACTTCCACTCTACAGAAACTTGTTTGTAAGCGGTGATTTAGGCTATCAGCACATCGAAACTTTCCGGAATAAAAAGGTGGAAGGCATTCCGGCACGTCTTTATGCCTTGCAGGCACGCCTCAACCTGGAGTATCGGTTTACGGATAAATTCGGTCTGTTCGTCACAGGCGGATACGGTGGCAGCCGTTACTATAACAAAGCCAGGACCTACGACAAAGGTGTGATTGCGGAAGCAGGAGTGGTTCTGTTCTAATTGATTCACAGCCAAACGACACAGCGTCTCACAGAGTTTATATTAAAATTATTCCTCTGTGAGACGCTGTGTTATTCTGTGGTGAACCTGATCAGACCTTCTCCTTTATCAAACCGATCCGGTATGCTACCAACAACTTCTTTAAATCCAGAATTTGCGTTACGAGCTCTTTTCCCTTATCGGTATCTTTCACCATCATTCGTTGCGAATTAAATTCGAGAACGAAGTTGGTCGATTTGATATCAAGCCCCTCTTCAATGGCTTTCTGACGAGACTGGAATGGTTCGTGCTGTACGAGTTGCATACCATGAGAATGATAAACAAGCGTATACCCCGCAATTCCCGTTTCCGGCTGATAAGCTTTTGAAAAACCGCCATCAATAACGAAAAGCTTGCCATTGGCTTTCATAGGTTGTTCCCCCTGAATCGTTTTCACAGGCACATGACCGTTGATAATATGCGAATGAGGCCCTGAAGCTCCAAACTCTGTCAAAATCTGGTCACAAATATCTTCCCGGTTACGCAATGTGTAATAATAGCCTTTCTTTTCTTTATGCAACTCTTTATCTTCTACAAAATAACGCTCAAAAGTCGCCATCTTATCTTTATCAAACAAAGGAGCTTCCGGGCCACACCACATATACCAGATATAATCCATAGCAAATTCCTTATCCTCCTCTCCTTCTTCATCGAAATAAGCGGTACGGATCAATTGATCGGCTTTATCCAGCAATTTATGTCCCCAGTATTCCTTACCACGTATTTTGACATGTTTAAAGCTGCCATCCTCATTCAGAGGAACAGAAGCATGATAAAGAAGATTCGAGTTTGAAACCAGATACATGCCGCCATAGGTAAACAGACAACGCATGTGCTTCTTCAATTTCTCACTATTCATAAATGAATAATGAATCTTTTCTACCAATTCACGTTCTTCTTCAGTCAATCGGTAAGGATTTGCCGGGTCTACAGTCGGGAAGTTGGTATCGCGCAAAGCATATTCTTTTCCTTCATATACAAAGACGCCGCGTTCAAAATCAATCTTCTCCAGAAGTTTACGATTAGCCATTCCGAATTCCGGACGGCGGTCGATGATTTCAGCTTCCAGTTTAAACTGGATAATGGTAATGGCTTTATGCATTTGAGTAATCAAACGCAAAGTCTTCTCATTATAATGAGCATCGGCAAAGTTCATTTTCGGCATGAAGATCGTGCAAGGATCATCGGCATACGTATCCATTGCAAAAGTAGCCAATGGAAGCAAATTGATTCCGTATCCGTCTTCAAGTGTCCCCAGATTACCATAGCGCATAGACATACGTATCACGTTAGCGATACAACTATCATTACCGGAAGCTGCTCCCATCCAGAGAATATCATGATTTCCCCATTGAATATCGAAATTGTGGTAATTACACAATGTATCCATAATGATATGCGCACCAGGACCACGGTCGTAAATATCACCTACGATATGAAGAGAATCAATAGTCAAGCGCTGAATCAGATTACACATAGCGATAATGAAATCGTCGGCACGCTTCGTAGTGATAATTGTGCTGATAATTACATTAATATAAGCATGCTTATTCGGTTCGATAGACGATTCGTGCAATAACTCCTGAATGATATAAGAGAATTCGGCAGGCAGTGATTTACGAACCTTCGAACGAGTATATTTGGAAGACACGTTCTGACAGACCTTCACCAATTGGTTCAGCGTAATCAGATACCAATCATCCAGATCCTTTTCACGGGCCTTCACCAATTGCAGTTTCTCTTCGGGATAGTAAATCAAAGTACAGATTTCTTTCTTTTCAGCTTCACGAAGAGTGTTGCCGAATATTTCATTTACTTTACGTTTTACCGCACCGGAAGCATTTTTCAGTACATGCTGAAAAGCTTCATATTCTCCATGAATATCAGTCAGGAAATGTTCCGTCCCTTTAGGTAGATTTAAGATAGCCTCTAAGTTGATTATTTCCGTACTAGCATCAGCAATGGTAGGAAAACTTCGGGAAAGCAGTTGCAGGTAACGGAGATCATTCACAATGCTTTCAGGAGTTATGTTACTTTGAACAGTCATTCTATTTACTATTTTACTATTTACAATTATTTCTCAATTCAACAAGAACATTAACAACACTTGAGCGATAATTACCCGCAGAAACATACACAGCGGATAAACGGTCGCATAGGCCACGGATGGGTTGTCGCCGGGAATTGTATCGTTTACATAGTTCAGTGCCATCGGATTTGCCATACTTCCGCACAACATGCCAGATACAGTACCGAAATCAATCTTCATCATCTTGAAAGCCACAAACCCGACTAGTACGGTTGGAACAATAGTCAATCCGGCCCCTAAAGCAATCCATAACAAACCTTCCGGACGGAATACGGTGTCAAAAAAATGAGCTCCGGCATCCAGTCCCAGACAAGCAAGGTACATGGAAAGTCCCAAGGCACGCAGCATCAGATTCGCACTACGGGTGGTATAAGTAATCATGTGTATCCGTGGTCCAAAAGTTCCCAGAAGGATACCAACGATAATCGGTCCACCCGCTAATCCCAGCTTCACAGGAGTACTGACACCCGGAAAAGAGAAAGGAATCGCCCCCAATGCCAAACCGAGTACGATGCCGATAAACACAACAACCAGATTGGGTTCTTTCAAACTTTTTACAGCATTTCCAAGTACTTTCTCCACATTCTGAATAGCAGCAGCCTCTCCCACTACCGTCAGGCGGTCTCCTAATTGAAGTACCAATCCCGGAGTAGCAAGCAACTGCACACCCGACCGGTAAACGCGACTGATGTTAATCCCATAATGATTTCTCAACCGGAGTGAACCGAGTTTCTTACCATTCAGTTCAGGGCGGGTAACGACAATACGTTGCGAAATCAATTCACTATCAATCGCATTCCAGTCAATGTCCTCTTTATTCCAATCCGTATTTTCCTGTTCACCAAAAAGCACGGTCAAGGCCAAAGCATCTTTCTCCGCAGTTACCACCAGCAAACGGTCACCTTCCTTCAATATCTTGTCAGAAGTCGGAATACTTACATGTCCGTCACGCCATAAGCGGGAGATGACAAACTTCGGGTAACTCATGCGAGCTATATCCTTGATGCTTTTATTGAAAATAGCAGGATTGTGTACTTGAAACGCTGCAATGTAGGTTTTGTTCGCATCGTCTTTCTCTTTTATCTCCAAGTCTTCTTTGCGAACCAGCACTTTGCGAATTAATAAAACGGCAAGGATTACACCAACTACCCCCATCGGATAGGCTACCGCACATCCTAAAGCAGGAGTACTGCTGTCCATTCCCATCTGTTTCAATGTTTGTTGTGCAGCTCCCAACGCCGGAGTATTCGTCGTTGCTCCACAAAGGATACCAACCATATCAGGAAGAGAGACACCTGTCGCATAACTGGCCACCACCGTCAACAATGTTCCCAACAGAACAACTCCCAATGCCAGCATATTCAATGTCACCCCTCCTTTGCGGAAAGAGCTAAAGAAACCGGGACCGACTTGCAAACCGAGAGAATAAACGAAAATGACCAGTCCGAAACTTTCTGCGTAGTTCAACATCTGCGGATCGACCGAAAGCCCGAGATGGCCGGCGAGGATGCCTGCAAAAAAAACAAAAGTGACTCCCAGGGAAACTCCCCAGAAATGCACTCTTCCCAAGCCCAGACCAATGGCAGAAATCAATGAAAGTACCACAACAGCCTGTAAGGCAGAATGTTCGAGAAATAGACTATATAACCACTCCATGTATATAAAAACTAATAGGGCGCAAAGATAAAAACTATTTAGTCCGGTTCAAAACTTTTAAGCTTTCATTTCGCGCCCTATTTATACCCTGAATCATATATCCTGAAATCTTATTGATTACCCTTTTACTCCGTTACCTATTATTTTGTTCCTAATAACTATCCTATTTCTATCTTAACTATCTTATCCTTCTCTTTTCACCTGCATCTTGTTATCCCTCAAACGATCTTTTTCCCTCTGTTTCTTTCCGTTTTATCTTTCATCATTTCCCCTGAAACTCCACAAAGTTATTTCGTCCGTCCAGATAACCGCTTAACCTGTTTCCACCGATGTACACATCATCCAGGTATGAAACATCATTCGGTCCGTATGACATACGAATGGAAGTCTGCGCATAATTCTCCCAGTTCCAACGGAAATTATATTCATACTGCTCTACTGTCCCGTTAGGATATTCCACCCGTATATAGTCAATTCCCGTACGATCTAAAAAGAAATCCAGTTCCTGACGGCAATAGTTACCGTCCATGTCCCGGTAGAAACTAACCCAGGTACGGCTACACAAATCAGCCGAACGATTATAGTATCCTGCACCATTATTATCATCATCATAGAAACTGTCTATTTCCACTTCGCAAGAGGTAAAACTTACCATCAATATAGCCATCAAAGCCAAACCGAAGTATTTAAATGTGTTCGTTTTCATATTCCTTTATTTTTAACGGTTCTCTAATTATTATCTATCATTTATCTTTCGATAGAACAAAAGTAGAGAATGAATTTTCCTTATGAAACTGAAAACTCCTACTTATCGGGAGGAAATTGCCTAAATCTAGGGGTAAATCCCCCCAATGAAGTCTATTTCAAAGAATTCTTGTATCTTTGCCTCCTGCTAACAACACATGAAATCATCTGTCGCATGAAGTCAATCAAATCCCATATCACCCAACTGCTGAAATCCCTCAATGAGGGAGTATTCGAAAAAGAACATACCATCGCACTCTCCCTATTATCTGCCATGGCAGGTGAAAGTATCTTTCTATTGGGCCCTCCGGGAGTAGCCAAGAGCTTAGTGGCGCGCAGGCTCAAACTGGCTTTTAAAGATGCGGATGCTTTTGAATATCTGATGTCTCGTTTCAGTACACCGGATGAAATATTCGGCCCCGTCTCCATCTCAAAATTGAAAGATGAAGATACATACGAACGTATTACAAAAGGATACCTGCCGACAGCATCGATTGTCTTCCTGGATGAAATATAGAAAGCCGGTCCTGCTATCCAAAATTCTCTTTTGACAGTAATCAATGAAAAGATATATCGCAACGGACAATTTACGGTGCGTGTTCCTCTGAAAGCGCTGATTGCCGCGTCCAACGAACTACCCGCAAAAGGTGAAGGACTGGAAGCCCTATACGACCGTTTCCTGATCCGCCAGTTTGTCGGATGCATTGAACAGGAATATGCTTTCGACCAGATGATTTCTTCTACACGGGAAGTAGAACCTGAAATCCCGGCAAAACTCCAGGTAGACGATGAATTATACAATCAAATACAAGCTGAAAGTGAGAAAGTAGGTATCCACTATACCATCTTCGAGCTGATTCACAATATCAAACGAGAAATCGAACAATATAATACAGGGCGGGATGAAAACACCCCTCCGATCTATATATCCGACCGCCGTTGGAAAAAAATAGTAGGTCTGCTCCGCACCTCGGCCTATCTGAACGAATCTCCGGGAATTCACTTCTCCGACTGCTTGCTGATGAGTGCCTGTCTGTGGGATGAAGTTTCGCAGCTCCCCATCATCGAAAACATAGTGGAACAGTCGATTGCACGGGGAATCAATACATATTTATTGGGAGAAAAACGACTGGAACAGAAACTGGATACATTGAAAGAAAACATGAAGTCCGAACACAGCCTACGGGAACTTAGCGATCCGGGAATCCAGGTCGTAGATACCTTCTATCATCGCATAGAAGGTTACCACATTGCCGGAAATTTACTCATCTTTGCTTCGGATTACCAGTCTTTGAGGAAAGACAGCAACCGGTTGTTTTATATCCAACAGGATAAATTCCGTCCGGTCAACAAAATCCTGAAAGCCTACGATTTCGTAAAGAACAGGAATATCGCACAAAAGAATATTTATTCCCTCCGAAAAGGGAAACGATCTGTTTTCGTCAACAATCAGGAGTATCCACTACTATGTTATGATAATTGCAAACCTTTGCCAACACAGCAGGACGGCAGTACTCCGTTCGAATTTACATTGCAGGAAGTGATAGATTTACTTCATCAAATGGAGGTAGAATATAAAACAATCTTCGAGCGGGAAACAGCATATACAAAGGAACATCTTTTCTTAAGTTCATCGCAAAAAAGCAAAATTAAGCGAATCTTAGGGGAAACTGCACATATCATAGAGAACTACCGGAACGAACTTCGCATCATCGCTCATGCCCATGAACAAGAGAACAGAGAGTATTAGGCTCAAGCACCTGCAAGACATTTATTACGAAAAATTGCAGGGAATAGCCTATGATGTGTACGACGAACAACTACACAATCTGATTATCCGTCCCGAAGAACTGGATGCGGACATTCACCTGTATTTTCGTCACACACAACCCTCCCTGCAAGATTTCTACTCCCGTTATGCATCGCAATGGGAATACTTTCATGAAATGAATGAAGCATCGGACGCAAAGTTTCTTCAATTCCTGAAAAACAGCGCATACCCCTTCTCCATGAAATATCACCTGGTAGACCTCAACGTAAAATACTACCTCCAACGTTTTAATGCAATCAGCCCGCGTTCCAAAGAATGGAAAGCGTTGTGGACTCTTTTTTTCGACAAGTGGCATACGCTACTCTCGAACAATGAGTTCAACTATCAGATGGAACATATCGAGCAACTCTGTGAGGATTTCTACCGTATTCAACTGGCATTAGCCAAAAATCTTCCGGTACGCGGTGGCTCACGCCTCGTCTGGCTACTTCGCAATCATAAACAGATAGCGGAACAGATTTTAGAATATGAAGAAACGATCAAACGAAATCCCGTTATCCGCGAACTGGTAGAAATCTTAGGCAAAAAACACCAAAGTAGCCGGAAACGTTTCAAAATGACCGCAGGTATTCACCGGGAACAAATTATATCTCATGCCACCCGAAGTGATATTGCAGGCATTTGCGAAGGAAACGATTTGAATAGTCTTCTCCCTCTGGAATATTGTTATCTGGCGGAAAAGAACCTGCAACCCATATTTTTCGAGCGTTTCATAGAGAAGAGACTACAAGTCATCGATTATCAATCGCACGAGAAACAAACCATCAATGATAAGAAAACAGTAGGAAATGAAGTTTCCGAAGAAGCTGAAGGCCCTTTCATCGTTTGCCTGGACACTTCCGGTTCTATGGCAGGCGAACGGGAAAGAATCGCAAAATCTACTCTACTTGCCATTGCCGAATTGACAGAAGTACAACATCGGAAATGTTACGTCATCCTCTTCTCCGATGATATCGAGTGTATTGAAATAACCGATTTAGGGAGTAGTTTCGATCGCCTTGTCGATTTTCTAAGCCAATCTTTTCATGGTGGCACAGATATGGAACCAGTCATCACACATGCTTTGCGAAAGATCAGCGAAGAAGGATATATGGAAGCAGACATCATCACCGTATCGGATTTTGAGATGCGTCCAGTCGATAAACTGCTATCCCAGTCCATAGAACATGCAAAAGCAAAACAGACAAAAATGTATGCCATTTCTTTAGGAGGCAAAAGTGCCGAGACCAGTTATCTGAAATTATGTGATAAATATTGGGAATATAGTGTTCAAAACGCTGAAAGTCTTAATAAAAATAGAATTGAAGAATCAAATATTTAATCAATGTTATAAAACATCTCTTTTTTCTTGTTTTATTTGCAAATTCGACAGAAGTCCGTATATTTGTACTGTGTTTTTCATAGTATTAGATTTAAGGTTAACAAAAGATTGGCTGTCTGGGA
>OWIX01001665.1_pt1 | contig 10680 bp, 10 predicted proteins | sample 1732851 | NCBI WGS metagenome assembly OWIX01 (sample SAMN05065761, study PRJEB22554) | human gut metagenome | biome: ENVO:2100002; feature: ENVO:00000062; material: ENVO:00002003 | host: Homo sapiens | place: USA
TTCGTCATTCCTACAGCCTGAAGCACAGCAAATTCACGGCGGCGGGAAAGAATACTGGTCATCATGGCGTTGAAGAAATTTAAGAGTCCCACCAGCCCGATGATAGCACAGAGGATACCACCTACCAGAAGGAACATCTGCCGGAACTGAGCAAACTCAGAGCGAGCCGTGGCCTTGCTTTCATACATCAAGGGTGAAAACTCACCGGCAGTGAGCTTCGATAGATATTGCTCTGCTTCGGCCTCGTCTGCGTCGTCTGCTGTGTCGAACAGGTAGAGCATCGGAATGGCCGCACCGCCGCTGTCCCTCTGTGCGGTATCCACAGACAAAACTGTCTCATATCCAATACCACCATAACGATAACTCATGGAATACGGAAGCTCTACCAAGGCGCAGACCGTGTACTCTACATCTCTAGCTCCATACAGTTTTTCCTGAAAGTACTCCTCCGGTGTATCTTCGGTGCGGAGTTCCCCGGTGCGGCTGTCGATATATTTCACATCGTCCGCATAGGTGGCGGTGATCGTGTCTCCCACCTTGGGGTAGTATTCAGGATTGGGCAGATTACCGTAGTCATCTAAGGAAACCGCAATGGCAATAGCGTTATTGTTTGGCTCCAGCATAGGAGAAATATCTCCGTCGAACACTTGCAGCTTGTCAAACAGGCTGTTATCCAGAGCCTCGATTCTGGTATCTCCCATCACCATATCGCCCCGGTGCTCCATGCGGCTCATATGGCTGTCCAACTGCTCAGCACTTTCGTACCTTGCATAGTCCTGCCGCAGAGCATCCTCCGTCATCCAAAGATATACGGGTTTTCGCACAGCATATCCCGTGCCGGAAAGACTGGACTTTGTGTTTGCTGCGATCTCTTCGATCTGTTCCGGCGTGATGAATTCATCCGCCGGGTTGTAACGGAAATAGTCGGGCGTGCTGACGATAAAATCGGCGCAGGTCATGAAGGATACATACTTCTCCATGCTGAAGCCGCCCACAAAGGCACACAGTGCATTGAACAGCGTCACCGACAGTGCCAGAGACACCACCACCAGCACCGTCTTTTTTTGTTTCGTCCCAGATTGGCAAAGGCCATCTGATGGAGCTTCGCTCCCCGGGTGCTGCGCTGTTTTTTCTTGGTCTGCATCGCATCTGTATATTTGGTAGCCTCCACCGGAGAAACCCTGGCTGCCATTTTCCCGGGCTTGGAGCAGGACAAAAGCACCGTCAGCAGGGCAAACAGCACGGAGCCAACAAAGATCACAGGCGAAGTGCTGATGGTGGTGATGCCCGCATCCAACTGGGTGGAGCGCAAGACAACAGGCACCAGAACAGCGCCAATGCCATAGCCCAACAGCAGCCCCGCCGGAATGCCAATCAGACAAAGCAGAAGTGCCTGCTGGCGAATGATGCGTTTGAGCTGCCGGGGCGTTGTGCCAATGGTTTTCAGAAGCCCGTAAAACCGGATATCCCCCGCAACAGAGATCTGGAAAATGTTATAGATGATAAGATACCCGGTGAAAATCACCAGCAGCAAAAAAGCTGCTATGGCGATCACAAGTTCCGGATCGAGATGCGACTCCAGCTGGGATGAGGTATATCCCCAGTTGACGCCGATCCGGACGCTGTTGGGATCGGTATAGCTGTCCCATGTGTAGCCGAGATCGGTATCCACCTGCTCCATCTGCCCTTGAATGTTTGTACTGGAAGCCATCATGACATTCAGGTCAGTGCGGAAGGGCTGTAAACCTGTTTTCACTGCCTGCGCTTCGATATCATCTGCGTAATCACGGCTGATGTTGATGTAATGAACAGGCATTAGTTCATCATAGTCCCAATAGCCCACCAGCGTAAAGGTATCTGTTACAGTAAAGGCGGTTTGATCCTTGTCCGTGATGGAATAGGAAACCGTGACCTCTGCGCCCAGTTCCGGCGTCACGCCAAGCAGCTGCAACGCTGCCGTATCCATGGTCACCTCTTTGCCGCTTTCGGGCATCCGTCCGGTAGTAGGGGTGGCATAGCTCCATTTAGTGCAGTTGGCATCCATGTAGCTGATCTCTGCCGGTATTTTGGCAAAGACCCCCTCCGCAGTGATACCGATCACCTTCCGTGCCCCCGTAGCCTTCACCTTTGGGTGGGCAGCGATGCGTTCCGCCTGCTCGGGGGAAACATCCTTAAAGGTGCCATGCGCATAGCCGCCCAGCTGCCGGAACTGGTAGGTTTCATAGCTGGCGTTCAGCGACAGAACAATGGTGAACATGGAAGTAAATAGCAGCGTTGTCAGCGCAATGGCAAAAATGGCGATCAGATTGCGGCGACGGTTCGCATAAAGAGATTTTAAGCTGAGTTTTCGAATACATTTTCGATTTTTGACATTCATCGTAGCCACCTCCCGTTAGTTCTGGGAGACGATCCGACCATCTTCGATACGGATAATGCGGTCTGCCATCTGCGCAATTTCTTCGTTGTGAGTGATCATTACGATTGTCTGGGCGAACTTTTGACTGGTGACTTTCAAAAGGCTCAATACATCCTGGCTGGTTTTGGAATCCAGATTGCCGGTGGGTTCATCTGCCAGAATGATAGCGGGTGCTGCCGCCAGCGCACGGGCAATGGCTACCCGCTGCTGTTGACCGCCTGAGAGCTGATTGGGCAGCGCATCCAGACGATCATCCAACCCAAGTGTCTGTACAATCTGCTGTACGAAATCCTTATTGACCTTGCCACCGTCCAGCTCAATGGGTAGAACAATATTTTCATACACATTCAGCACCGGAACAAGATTATATGCTTGGAACACAAAGCCGATTTTCCTGCGGCGGAAGATGGTCAGCGCTTCCTCCTTTAGGGAGAAAATATCCTGTCCGTCCACCATGACCGTGCCGCTTGTAGGGCGATCCAGCCCGCCCAGCATGTGCAGCAGCGTGGATTTGCCGGAGCCGGATGTGCCGACAATTGCAACAAATTCGCCCTTCTTTACACTTAAATCAACTCCATCCAACGCATGAACTGCGTTATTGCCGGAGCCATAAATCTTTTTCAGGTCTTTTGCCTGTAAAACTTCCATAAATGAGTACCTCCATGAAAAAATCTGTATGTATGAAAGGAAATGATCCTTTGATACATACAGATTATCGCATAGGAATCTTTCCACATTCTTTCCGGCGGAAAATGAAATCTAACAGTTTTGATAGAATTGTTGTTATTTCGGCAGAAATATGGAAAACGTACTTCCTTTTCCCGGAACGGAAGCAACCTTGATATAACCGCCCTCGCCGGATATGATCTGTCGGGCAAGGTATAAGCCGATGCCGACCCCTTCTTGTTTCTGCACACTATTTGAGCGGTAAAAGCGAGCAAATATCTTCGCTTGCTCAGTTTCCGGTATGCCTGAACCGGTATCCGATATATCGATCCTTGCAAACATTTCATAGCTTACGGCAGAAATAGTAATGGTGCCATGCTCTGTATATTTGATGGCGTTGTCTACGATATTAGCCAGCGCTTCCGCTGTCCATTTGAAGTCGAATACAGCAAAAGCATCTGTATCCTGCATTTGCAAAGACAATCCTTTTTCAGAAGCCTTGGCAGTATATTGTTCTACCACACTTTCAAGCAGCGGCTGCAGCGCTGCTTGCTGAGGGGAGAGTGAAATGATCCCGTTTTCCAGTCTGGAAAGCTTTACGAGAGAATCGATCAGAAATCGCAGCTTTTCCGATTGTTTGTACAGCGCCTCCACATTTGCCTTCGCCGATGCAGGCAGAGTTTCCTCCATCAAAAGCTCGCTGTATAACAGCAGGTTTGCAATCGGCGTTTTCGTCTGGTGGGAAATGTCCGCAATCAAGGTTTTGATTTTGTCTTTTTCCTGCGCTACATTTCGAGAAGATGCTTCTGCTGCGGAAAGATAGTGCGCAAACTTCGTTTCCAATGCAGACAGCTGGCTTTCATCAAAATTGGTTTCAGAAAAGGAGCCGGTCATGGCAGCGTCCAGCATCCTTTCGATTTCTTCCATCGTTTTTCTGGTCTTTCTCCGCTCCCATAACACAACAGCTGCCGCCGCCAGAAAACACAGCAGTATGATCACAATGCCGGTTTTATTCATCTTTTGTCACCCAGCTATAACCGATTCCGTAGATGGTTTTAATGTATTTCTGTGCGCCAAGCTTATCCCTCAGACGCTTGATCGTAACAGACAAAGCATTTTCATCCACATATTCTGCGCCATCTGTCCAGATCCGGTCGACAAGGTCTCCACGGGTCATGGTTCGGCCTCGGTTTTCAACAAGCAGACGCAGTAATTTTTGTTCTGTTTTGCTCAATTCAACTTTTGAATCTCCCACATAAAAGGTCATAGCCTCAAAGTCAAAGTGAAATAGATCCATATGGAACGGCGCATTTTTATGGTTTGACGCTTGCTTTCGCAGTTGGGTATTCACCCTTGCACGCAAAACCGAAAGAGAAAAGGGCTTGGTAATATAATCATCAGCACCTCTCTCCAGTCCGTCTACGATGTCCAGATCGGTGTCATTGGCAGTCAGCAGAATAACAGGAATCCCGGGCGTGTTTTCCTTGATCTCCCGGAGCAGCTCAAGCCCGCTGCCATCCGGCAGATTGATATCCAGCAGGATCAGGGATACACTCCCGCAAAGCAATTGTTCTCTTGCCGCTTTTAGATCATGGCAGGATATAATCTGACGGTCATCTGCTTTCAGCGCTTTGCATAAGCCTTGATTCAAACCGATATCATCTTCAACAATCAGTAATTGCTCCATATATCTCACTCCCTCGTTATTCAAATACCAACATCGTTTCCTTTGGTGGCTTCTCATCTTTGCAGATCAAAAGATAATATCAGCAGCATAATACGATTTAAGAGTACAGATTGTTGGATGGAAAGTCAAGATTTGCATCGCAAATCAAGCACAAGCCGTTGTCAGTATGATCCAGAGCAGTCTGCGAAGTGCTCCGCTGCTCCGGACTCTGTAATGGGACTACGCAGCGCTTCGGCACTGCGGCACAGGAGGGAACTGCATCCGCATTTGCGGACGCAGTTCCCTCCTGCTTTTTCGCTCACAGCTTATTCATTTTCTGCGTGACCTCATCCACAATGCGCTGGCGCTCCTCTTCGCTCTGCGCTCTGCCATATTCCATCAGCGCATCGTCCCGCATCGTCTCCATCTTCCGGGACCACACTTCAAACACGCCCTTGCTCATCGTCCCCTTTCGGGTGCGGGCAAAATATTTTTTGTAGGCCCGCTGATGAGCCTTCCAAACATCGTTGTTCTGCACCTTGCTGCGGAAGCTGCTGGTGGCTCCGATCTCCCGGCAGGTCTTGCCATCCTGCCCCGGCGCCGGTTCGCCGCAATAGGCGTAGGTCATACCCGGCATCTGCAAGAACCAGCGTCCGCAGTTGGCACAGCGTTTCGGCACAAAGCCCTTCTGCAACCCCTTCATAAGCTCCACATAGACGAAATCCAGCAGCCGGTCAAAATACATCTTTTCAACTACCTCGGCATTTTCTCTTTCGCCCCGGATACGGTACTGCGCTCTTACCAGCGGCGCATCTACCTCCGGGTCCTTCCCCAAGCTGACACCACTGACAAAAGCCTCATAACCGCTGGAATAGATCAGCTGCGCCAGAGATTCTTTTCTCTGGCCTTTTTTCTTTTCAAACACAGCGTTTGCAAAAACCCGATCCAAAAACCACGCATACCGCTCCTGAATGAGCTGAATATCCTTGATCTGCTGCTGCATGAAGGACGGTATTTCACGCTCCTCATTGATCACATATTCCGCAAATGCCTCCCGCGCTTCCTCACCCACAAATTCCTCGATCTTCATATCTCCGAAATAACGGAAGTCCATCAGATACAATCGGTAGAGCGGCAGAGATCCAAAACCCTTCTGCATGTCCATATAGGCACGCGGAGCGTCATCATAATTCTTTTCGTGGACAGCCGTGTTCAACCTGTCCAGCAGTTTCTGAAAAGGTGTGACATCCAGATTTAGGATCTCCGTCAGCACAGTTCCGTAGGGCTGCATCTCCGGAACCATCTCCACCCAGTAGCCGGATGCGCCAAATTCCACTTTTGTGTTCGTGTGCGAACGCTGAAAATCAAACAGGTCTTTTCCCAAAACAGACATAAGCCCTCTCCCAGTAGATAATATATTCGTTTCGATATAGTGTATGTAGTAAAATGATACATTACCTATTTTCAAAAGTCAATCCCCATGTTACGATACAAGCACAGGCCTGAAAGAAATAAACACTCCAACTCAGAAAGGAGAAATTTTTATGAACCGACTGCAAACCATTGACGCGGACACGCTGCAAAGCACCGCTTACGAGCCGGTCTCCTTTGTGGTCGACGATCTGCTGCCCCAGGGACTGCACCTGCTGGCAGGCGCACCGAAGATCGGCAAATCGTGGCTGGCGCTGTGGCTGTGTCTCTGCGCCGCGCAGGGCAAGCCGCTCTGGACGTTCGCCACACGCCCATGTGAGGTGCTGTACCTCTGTCTGGAGGATAGCTTCCAGCGCATCCAAAGCCGCCTCTTCGATCTCACGGAGGACGCACCGCCCACGCTGTACTTCGCCGTCATGTCCCAGCAGCTCCATAACGGGCTGGTAGAACAGATCGAGCAATTCTTGAAGGAGCATCCGAAGACCAGGCTCATCGTCATCGACACGCTCCAGCGCATCCGCACCGCGGGCAATGACGCAAACCCGTATGCCAGCGACTACCGGGACATCGGCGTTCTGAAAGCGCTGGCGGACAAGCACCGCATCGCTATTCTGCTGGTGCATCACTTGCGGAAGATGAATGACGATGATCCCATGAACATGATCTCCGGCACCACCGGACTCAGCGGCGCCACCGACAGCAACTTCGTCCTCCGCAAGAGCAAGCGCAGAGAGAACACCGCCACGCTCTACTGCACCGGGCGGGACATCCCCTACCGGGAACTGGCGCTGGAGTTCGACGGTGAGGATCATGTCTGGAAACTGCTGTCAGATGACTGCGAACAGAAAGAGCACCCCAACGAGAGAATTCTTTTTCTTCTCTCTGAACTGCTGCGCCGGCAGCCGGAGATCAGCGCCCCTGCCAAGGCGCTGTTGGAAAAGATCGACCCTGCCGGTGTGGAGGGACTGACCCCCAACAGCTTCTCCCACCGAATCCGCAAAAGCGTTGACGCTCTAAGGAGAAACGGCATTACGGTGTCCTTCCGCAAGAGCAACGGTGACCGGCTGATCTGCCTGAAAAGGGTCGATGGTGTCGATGATCCCGCTACCGGAAACATCGTCACCATCGACCCTGATAACCCGCCGTGTTTCGGCGTGTGAGCCGCTGTGTGCGCGGTTAGGGGGACGGGTGGCGTGTGTACCCGACGAGGGGAGATTCAGCCCGCACAGGGCGAGCACCGCGGCGGCATAAAAACGGCAAATAAGCCGCCGTGACCCGCGGGCGTCCAGCGTTTCAACGGCGTGAAGCGCACGCCGAGGGTAGTGATACCACCCCCATGCAGGAACGCCGAAAAAGCGCTGTGTGTAGGAGGGAACAGCGCGTTCGTCGGCACAGAGCACCCACTCTGAGAAAGCCGTTTTTCTGCCGAAATAAACCCCGCGCGGGGTTATTCCGACACATCCGCAGCAGCCGGAGGGTAGTGATACCACCCCCACACAGAAATGTAAAAAATATTACACGGGAGTTTTTATCACCGCCCCCAACAGGGCTCCCGCCGAAGCCCAGCAAAGCGGTTTCGGTGGGAAGAGGACGAGCGACAGAGAGAGCGAGTCCTGCCGCTTGCGGCGGGACGAGGGATTCGTCGTCCGCTCGGACGACGGCCAGCATCGCGTTTGTCTGGTCTGCGGCGAAGCCGCTGCCCTGCCAAATGCACTGGGCGGGGCATGGCCCCACACTCCCAAGCTGCGGGCAGAAGCCCACACCCACTCAAAGCTGCGAGCGTTTCTGCGGAAACGCTTTTACCCGCCTCCGGCGGCGCAGCTTCAAAGGGGGACCAGTCCCCCTTTGAGGAACCCCCAGCTCTCCGAGGGGACGAGAGAAATCATTTCAGAAAGGTCACTGATCATGAAAAAAGATATCAAATTCAGCACGCGCATGGCGTCCGCTGACCGTGAGAAGATCAGGGCGCTGGCGGCGAAGGCCGGAATGTCCATGAGCGACTACGTTACCGCCTGCTGTCTCGGCAAGCGGATCATCGTCATCGACGAGCAAAAGGAACTGCTCCGCCAGCTCAAGGGCATCGGCGGCAACATCAACCGCCTCACCGTCCTCGCCAACATGGACAAGGTGCAGGTCATCAGTCTGGAAAAAGCTGCCGGTGAGCTGTCCGAGGTCAGCGCCGCGCTGCGGTCAGTCATGGAAGGTCGGTGAGCCGTATGGCCATCGTACATTTTGTGAACTACAAGCGGGGCACACAGTCCCGCGCCGCCATGCGCGGCGTGATGCTCTACGTCATGCAGGAAAAGAAAACCGCATGGGATGGCGAGCCGCTTGTCAGCGGCATCAACTGCCAGCCGCAGAGCGTCTACGATGATTTCATCAATACAAAGCTGCTCTACCACAAGGACGGCGGCGTGATGTTCTACCACATGGTGCAGAGCTTTCCAAAAGGCGCTGCGGTCGATCCCCGACAGGCCCACGAAGCCGCGCGGCGGCTGGCGGAATACTTCGACGACTGCGAGGTGCTGGTCTGCACCCATGTAGACCGGGAGCACATCCACTCCCACTGCGTCATCAACTCCGTCAATTTCGAGACTGGGAAAAAGCTGCACATGGCGAAGGAACAACTGCAAGAGTTGATGCGGCGCAATGACATGATCTGTTAGGAGATGGGCCTGCCGGTCTTTGAGCCGACCGCACAGCAGGCCCGCGGCATGGGTGGTGCGGAATACCACACGGCGCTGAAGGGCCAAAGCTGGAAGCTGCGGCTCATGAACGCCATCGACGAGTGCATGAAATATGCCGCCGACAAGGACGCCTTCGTTTCCCTGATGGCATCCGAGGGCTATGCGGTGCGCTGGGAGAGTGGCCGCAAGTACATCACCTACACCACGCCGGACGGACTAAAATGCCGTGACAACAAACTACACGAGGAAAAGTATTGCAAGGAGGCCATGGAATATGAATTCAGAATACGGGCAGAGCTCGTCCAAAGAAAACTCCGTCGAGCAGCGGAAACCGATGGAGGAATTGAAGCGGATGAATCAGCCGAACAGCGCGCCGCCGTCTGCGCCGCAGCCGATGCAGCCCATCGTGATCCAGTGCGATCTGCCGCAGGCGATGAACAAGCTGACAGAGCAGGCAGACGGAACAAACTGGGAGCTGGAGGAAATTCGGAAGACCCTGCCGGAGCTGAAAACGCGCGTCGACCTGACGCCGGTGCAGCAGTCTCTGGCGGAGATGCAGAGATCGCTGACAGAGATGAACGAATTGCTGGAACGGGTTGGGAATCTGAGCGAAAAGTATTCCTCCAAGTGGATCGACTGGCTCCCGGACTTCAGCCTGCTGGTGGCCCTCAAGTGGATCATGCTGGTGCTGATCCTTGGCACGGCGGCACTGGCGGGTTGGTATGGTGCGGCGGCGATCCGCGGCCTATTCCTCTGATCCCCGCCGTGGTCGGGCTGACCGCTGTGGGGACATTGATGGACGAGGATGAAGACGCCGAGGAAAAGCGGCGGCGCATGGAGGCGAAAATCGCCGCCGAAAACTTCGGTGCGGCGCTCGGCTTCGCCGCGGGCGCGGCTCTGGCTGTGAAAGAAAAATTGGACGAACAGGCCGCACAAGAAGAACAGAAAAAGCAACAGCATGAGCAAACGATGGGAGGATTGTAATGAAACAGGATTGGGAAATTTATCGTGACACGGGCATCCTCGGCGCCTACCGGCCGGAGCAGGTCATCCTGCGCCGCTCCGAGGACGGCGGCGTGGAAACGTTGTTCCGTGACAGCACAGCCAAATGGGAGGGCGATGACCTCACCCGTCAACGGGCGATGCTGGTCGGTGGGAAGTGCTTCCTTGTGACCTCCGTATTCCCCGGCGGCGCATCGGCAACACCCACAGACAAACTCCTGCGGCTCATCGACACAAAGTTAGAGCGGGAGCATCATGAGCAGTAAAGTTTCAGTAGACTTGCGGAGGCCGGTGCGGTATACTTCCTGTTACCGTACCGGCCTGCCCCAACGAAAAGGAGGTAACTATGGCAGGTCAAGAAAATCAGCAATACACCGTACTCTACGGGCGGCTCAGTCAGGAGGACGAGCGGGCCGGAGAGTCCAACAGCATTCAGCACCAGCGCACCCTGCTGGAGAAATACGCAAAAGAAAAGGGCTTCGAGAACACCATCTTCCTTGCGGATGACGGCTACTCTGGTACGAACTTCGAGCGGCCTTCATGGAAAAAGATCGTGGAGATGATCGAAGCGGGACAGGTGGCAAACCTCATCGTAAAGGACGCCTCCCGCTTGGGGCGTGAATACCTTCAGGTGGGCTACTACATGGAGATATATTTTCCCCAGAAGAATGTCCGCTTCATCGCTGTCAACGATGGCGTGGATTCCACAGTGGAGAGCAGCAATGACTTCAACCCCATCCGCAACTGGGCCAACGAACTTCACGCCAAGGATACCAGCCGCAAGGTCCGCGCGGTCATGAAAATGAAAGCGG
>OWIX01001672.1_pt1 | contig 10658 bp, 6 predicted proteins | sample 1732851 | NCBI WGS metagenome assembly OWIX01 (sample SAMN05065761, study PRJEB22554) | human gut metagenome | biome: ENVO:2100002; feature: ENVO:00000062; material: ENVO:00002003 | host: Homo sapiens | place: USA
GGCTCGGAGATGTGTATAAGAGACAGGCAATGTCCGCCAGCGTCATCTGCGGGAACACCGCCGGGACATACAGACCGCCATCGGGCGCAAGACCGCGCAGGATGGCTTGGGATGCCGTGACGCAGGCGCCGCCGCGGGTGGAAATGAATGACATGGAAATCACGCTCCTATCCGCAGGGCGATGCCTGCTGGGTTGAGGGCAAGAAAGGGTTCTTGCCGAGTTTCTGCTTGCGGTTGCTGGGTTTCCTACCTATTATAATAGGTAATTATGTTGCAGGGGGGTCGCTCCTGCGGGAACGACAAGGGACAATGAAAACAGGCGAAGTCTGCGCTCGCCCCCCTTGCCCCCCTTGACCCCTGCGCGCGAAATACCAAAAGGGCGGCGGCTTACATGCTCCGCCGCCCTCGTGGGCTGTTCCAATTAGATGATGTAGCCCTTGCAGAAGTCGGGCAGCGCTTCGGGATCGGCGCTGACGGACAGCACGAACGTCACATCATGCTTCTGCGCGTACTTTTCGAGGCTGTCGAAGAACCACTTCGCGTCGGCGAGGTCAATCTTGATCAGCTTGAGGAACGCGTCGATGAAGACGGTCTTGACGTCGTAGTTGCTGGCGAGCATGCCGCCGAGGAAGCCGAGGAACATTTCCGCGCTGGAAACGCTGTACTCTTCGACGTTGACGAAACGAACCGCACGGTCCACTTCGTACATATAGCTGTCGTTCTTGTCGAGGAAAACGACGTTGCCGGAGCTGGTCTTGACTGCGTTGTTGGTCATGTCAATCAGCCGCTTGGTCTTGCCGGAGCCCTTCTTGCCTGCGATAATCTGAATCATGGGTAAACGCCTCCTTGTGAGTGAGAGTTTCGTATCTCTATTATAAACCATTTTGCGCCCGGATGCAATGCCTCTGATGAATTTCCTTTGTGTTCGGGAGAAAAATTCACCGCTTTTACGGTGACGTGTCCTCCTCATTGCCGGGTGCATCTGTATCATTCGCCATGAGGGTCAATAAATCCTGCTTCTTCAGCGGCGGAAGTTCACGTTTTTCATGACCGGGGATGGACGTGTCGAGCTTGCAGACTCCGGCGCAGTCGCACCACTGGCAGGCGTTCCAGTCTCTGATGACGGCGGGGGACGGGGTGATTTCGCCGCTGCGGATGCGGTCGGCCAGCTCCGCCGCCATCTTCTTGGCGTGGGCAAGCAGTGCTGCCATTTCCTCCGACGTGTAGCCATCAGACGAGGAAGCGACGCTGCTATCCGCATTAAAGATTTTCGTGAACGAATATCCCGGATTGGAATCCAGCGCTTCCACCACGTCCACATCTGCCAGCACAATGCCTTTCAGGTGCAGCTTTTTCGCAATCGCCTTTTCCGCAGATTCCTTTACATCCGCCGTATCTACCATCGGGTCTTGAATCGTGAAGTAGAATGCGCCCGCCGGATTGCCGTCCAGCCCCTCGCACGCGGCTTGCAGATACAGCAGCAGCTGCAATTGAAGCCCGTACCATAGGCGCGTCGGGTCAATGTCGCGGTGGCTGCTCTTGTAGTCGGATACGAGCAGATACACGCCCTCGTCGCCCTCCCAGCGGTCGATGCGGTCGATTTTGCCGCGCAGGGCGATTTTCCGTCCATCATGCAGCGTCAGCACCACCGGGGGCAGCCCGTCCTCCTCGCCAAACACAACTTCCTCGCCGACGGTGCGGAAGCGGCTGTGCTGCGCGTGATGCGTGAACATCCACGCGGCGCGGTGCACCGTTCGGCGGTACTTCTCGCCCTGCAGGCGCAGGGACGGCGTTTCATTCAGCGGACCATCTGCCCACGCGGTCGTCAGCGGCAGCAGCACCGTATCCATCAGCGCGTGGATTTTTTCGTCCGGCAAATCCGGAAAATCCGGCTCCTTCAGCGCAAGGGCGGCGTACCCCTCCATCGCGGCATGGTAGAAATCGCCCACATCCGCCGGGTCGAACTCGTACTCGCGGCGGATGACGGGCTTCAAGCCGTAGTTCACAAAGTGCCGATACGGGCACTGCGCGAAGCCCTCCAAGCGGCTGATGGACACCTTGTCCTGCGTGAAGAGCCGTCGCGTGTGGTCGCGGGAGAGGAAAATCGCCGTGCCGTGGCGGTTCAGCGCATCCAGCACTGCTTGACAGCGGCTGTGCCACTCCGGGTCGAAATACAGCCAGCGCAGGACGTTTGCCCATTGCTCCGGAAGCGGCGTGTCGGTGTCGACAGCTTGCCGCAGGTGGTGCGGCAGTGCATCCAGCGCCATGGCGGGGGAGAGCGGTGCGACGTCGTTTGCCAGCACGCCGCCGGATACCACCATATGTGGGAACAGCTGCGTCATGTCCTCCAGCAGCCCCGCCGGACGAAACGCCGTGCCATCCTGCCCGCCCTGCGAACAGGTGACGGTCAGAAAGCGCCGGGGGAGGGATAGTGTACGGTAGAAGTCCGACTGCCGCAGGGCGCACGTCTCCTGCTGCGTAAGACCAATCGCGCGCTGCGCCAAGTCGCACAGCGTGCGCCGCTCCGTCTCGGACAGGAGCGAATCCGCCGTACTGCCAAGCGCGCCGTCCTGCATTCCCATGACGAGCAGCGCATCAATCCGCCCGGTCATCAAATGCCCCGCTTCGCCGATCATCACCGTGTCCGGCTGCGGCGGCAGGGACGAAATCGACGCGCCTGTCAAACCTGATTCCACGAACCGCGCTAAATCCCGCTGATTTGCCTTTTGCGTGCTCAGCAGCGCATACAGCTGATCAAGCAGCGTCATCAGGATTGTCCATACCTGCCGATTCTGCGTTGCTTCCGCCGCCATCCCGCGCGAAAGCAGCGCTTCCTCGCGCGCCATCAGGCGGTCATACGCATTGGTATCCTCCAAGAAGCGGAAAATTGCATCGACGGAATCCCCCGCTGTTTTTGCGCGGCGGAGCGCATCCCGAAGGGCCTCCACAGGCGAAATCAGCCGGACGCGCAGTTCGTCCATATCCGCCGCGTCGTCGCCATAAGGGAACGGACGCAGCCACTTGCCGCGGTTGATGCCGTGTGTGATGGCGTAGTTCTCCAGCGAATCGGCTTCGTCGCGGGTCAGGGAAGAAAAGCCGCTTTTTGCCACTTGCAGCACATCCGCGCGGAGAAATCCGCCGGAGATGCAACGCAGTGCGCCGACGAGCATCCGACTCAAGCCGTGCCGCGCCGCACTGTCCTTCCGCGCCTGATAGCAGGGAATCCCCGCGCTTTGCAGCGTGACGGCGAGGATGCCGGCCATACCCTGCGCATCCGCCAGCGCGACCGCCATATACTGCCACGGAATGCCGCGTTCGTGCCAGCTTTGCAGCGTCTGCGCGGCGAAAGCGGCTTCGGCATACGGGTTCGCGGCGGCATGGAGTGTCAGGGCGGACGCGTCGCCGGGGTACACCGCACCGTCACGGGCGAACAGGTGCGCTTCGAGGTGGCGGAGGGCTTCGTCGCGCCCGTCGGGTTCGCTTGGCAGCCACTTCCACTGCACGGGAATGCCGCGCTGACGCAGCCATCCGGTCAGCTCCGCCGCACTCCTGCGCTGGGAGGTGAAAACGTGCCCGTCGCCTGCAGTGTCCTTGTCCATCGTGAACGCAACGACCATGCGGGTGCATTCCGGCGCAGCGGTCGCCAACAGGACGCACAGCGGCGTTGGCAGCATGTCAAACTGGTAGACAAACACGGCGGCATCGCGCATCAGCCCGCTTTCCGGCAGCCGTTCCACCAGCTCAAACTGCTGCGTCGGCTCATCCTGAAAGCGCTCGGCAATCAGCACGTCATACGTCTGCCAAAGCAGCAGCAAATCATGCGCCTTTGCCTTCAGTGCGCCGGATGGCAGCTCCTCCGCATAGGCGGCAAATTCTTCGCTTGACAGCCCCGTGCGCTGGAAGTCCATCAGCAGCGTGGACAGCTTCTCTGGCAGCCCGGGTGACAGCGCGACGCGGCGATAATAGTGCAGTTCCTCCTGCTTTAGGGAAAGCGCCTGCGCCAGCGCCATCCGTCGCCCGCTTTCGTCCAGCGCGGCCTTGGGCGAATGTCCCGCACTCTCTCGGATACGCCGACCCAGCCTGCGCGGCGACAGTACATCCAAATCCAACAGCCCCGGCAGATGAAGCTGCTCCACCAGTTCTCGCTCGGCTTGCAGGGTGTACTGCTCCGGCACGAGCAGCAGGACGCGCTGACCAGCTTCACGGCATTTGCGGATTTCTTCAAACAGGCGGGACTGCGTCTGCCCGGCGCGTGCGCCCCAGATTTCGACGGTGGTCATAAAATCCCCCTCACAAAGCGGCAAATGCGGTCAAATAGCGAATCGCCTCCGCGTCATGGCGGCGGTTAAACCCATGCGCTCCGCCGTCAATCAAGTGCAGTTCTGCGTTCGCATACGCTTCCGCCGCCTTTTTCGCATAATCCGGCTTGACGATGCCGTCCGCCGTGCCGTGGACAATCAGCACCCGCCCGGTGTACGGCGTGATTTCGCGGAAAACGTCCATGTGCATGACGGCTTCGGGATAGCAGCGTCCCAGCGGCATCGGCCCGCAGTGAATCTTCTCCGGCAGATTTTGAGGGTCGAAGTGCGCCATCATCATGTGCCCCGCGCGCGCGTCGTCGGGGATGCAGAATGCCGGGTAGAACAGCACGAGCCTGTCCACTGCATCCGGATGCTTCGCGGCGGTCAGCGCGGACACCATCCCGCCCTGCGAACAGCCCATCAGCAGCAGCGTATCGCCGGTATAGGGAAGCGACTGCGCATAGCGAATGACAGCTTCCAAATCCTGCACCTCGGTCAGCACCGACATGTCCGTCGTCGCGCCGTCACTCCGTCCCAAGGGCGGAACGCTGCCGCCGCAGAAGTCGAAACAGTACGCACAGTAACCAATTTTCGCCAGCACCCGCGCGTACTGCCGGACGGTCTGCTGATTTGCCATAAAGCCGTGGCAGACAATGGCAATCGGGAGCTTTTCGCCATTCGGACGGTACTCTGTGCCGCAGATGGTCAAATCACCGCGCATACAGGAGAACGTCCGACGACGGATGGGGGAGGAAGAAAACAGCATCGAAATCGCCTCACGGAAGATTGTTTCTTCTATTGTAGCATAGTCGCGCGAAAATGAAAAGATGGAAAAACAAGACTTGAAGCGGCGGGGAGAGACGTGTTATAATGGAGCGAACCCACAGAGAATGAAGGAGTACATACACGATGAGCAATTTCCGCCGACTGAAGCACCTGACCACCCGCCGAATGCAGGAAACGCGTCCGAATCCGCCGAAGGAGCATTCGACTTCCCCGCGTCCGGCGCGCGAAATCCGCTGGAACTGTCCCGTCGCGGCGAAATGCGGCGGATGCCAGCTGACCCGCCTGTCCTACGCGGAGCAGCTGCAATGGAAGCAGCAGCGCGTGGCGGAACTGCTGGACGGAATTTGCGAAGTCCACCCGATTCTGGGCATGGACGACCCGTTCCACTACCGCAACAAGGTTCATGCCGTGCTGTCGGTGGACAAGGCGGGCAAGCCCATCAGCGGCGTGTACGCCATGGGGACGCACCGCGTCGTGCCCGTGCGGCACTGCCTGATTGAGGATCGCCGCGCTGACCGCATCATCCAGACCATCGTCGCGATGCTGCCTGCCTACAAGCTGCGCATCTACAACGAGTACACGCACCGCGGCTTCCTGCGCCATATCCTCATCCGCACGGGGCATGTGACGGGGCAGATTATGGTCGTGCTGGTGGCAACGAGCCTTGAATTTCCGGGCAAAAAAGCATTTGTGCAGGAGCTGATTCAGCGCCACCCGGAAATCACGACTGTGGTGCTGAACTGCAATCAGCGCGAAACCAGCATGGTGCTGGGCACGAAGGAAATTACCCTCTATGGCGAGGGGTACATGGAGGATGAACTGTGCGGCAAGCGCTTCCGCATCAGTCCGCAGAGCTTTTATCAGGTGAACGCGAAGCAATGCGAAGTCCTCTACAGAACGGCGATTGACGCGGCGCAGCTGACAGGCGCAGAAACCCTGCTGGACGCCTACTGCGGTACGGGTACGATTGGCTTGTGCGCGTCGGACGGCTGCAAGCAGCTCATCGGCGTGGAGCTGAATGCCGATGCCATCCGCGATGCGAAGGAGAACGCCCGCCGCAACGGCGTGGAGAACGCGCGCTTCCTCTGCGACGACGCAGGGCGCTTCATGCAGAAGCTCGCCAAGGAGGGAAACGCGCCCGACGTGGTGATGATGGACCCGCCCCGCGCCGGTAGCGACCAGAAGTTCCTGCAAAGTCTGCTGATGCTGAAACCAAAGCGGGTTGTGTACGTTTCCTGCAACCCGGAGACCCTCGCAAGGGACTTGCGCGTGCTGGTGGACGGCGGATATCAGGCGGAATGGGCAACGCCGGTGGATATGTTTCCGGGAACGGAACATGTGGAAACGGTATGTGCATTGTCCAAACTTCGAGAGGGAAAAACATATCGAGATTGAAGCATTTGGGAATGATTTAACTTCAACATAAGGAAAACCCGAAGCAGCACTGGAAAGGTACTGCTTCGGGTTTTTAGTGTTTAGTCTTATATGCTTCGCCCCATGCCCGCATGGAATCCAGAATGGGTTTCAGGCTTTTGCCAAGTTCGGTCAGCGCATATTCCACCCTCGGCGGCACCTCGGGATAGACTGTACGGGTAATGATACCATCGGCTTCCATCGAGCGCAGGCTGTCTGTCAGCACCTTTTGGCTGATTCCCTCCAAGTCCTTTTTCAGTTCATTGAACCGCCACGGACGAGCCAGCAGATTTCGTATGATAAGCAACTTCCACTTGCTTCCAATCAGCGCCACGGTAGTTGCTACCGGGCAAGCGGGCATTTCTTCTTTTGTCAGCATCGCAGCACCCCCAATAGTTCAAATTAGAATGTTACATCTAAATTATAATACAGTGCACTCTAATTTTCAAGCAGTTACTTTCAGGTGAGCTGTGTTGCTTCTTGTGCCCCAGTAATCAATTTGTGCGTACTTGTGGCTGGGCATTGGTCTGTACCTGGAAAAGCAGAAGGACGGCAGCTGCATCAGGAATATGGTGTTTGCATTCCCTGTTCCAGTGAGCGGTCAGAAAGTGAAAGAACTTTCCTTGGAAAATGAAGCAACAGTCGAAATGGTATGCCTCTTAGTTCTGCGAAATCCAGCGGCACATGTCAACATAGATGTGGATGCGGACGAAATGGTGCAAAAAAGGCTCTTCACGGAATCTTGTTGGTTGCCCCAAGATTCCGCGAAGAACCAAGTGATGTGAGAATTACTCCGTAATGTAGGTGTACCGCATGTTGTAGCTCTTTGCGTACTGCTCAGCGGCGGAGTCCGGCAGGACTTCCAGGACAAGGTTTGGGCAGTTATAGAAAGGACTGTTAATGAAAGGCGAATAGCCAAAACTTGTTAGATTGCGAAGATTACCCAGAAATGCAAGCGACTCGCATCCGGAGAAGGCAAATTGATTGACGCTTTCCAAACTGCCCAGATTCGGAATTGAGGTCAGCTTTTTGCATTGGTTGAACCCGTATGATCCGATAGTGGTTACGTTGCTCAAATCGCCGATGCTCACCAAAGAGGTGCAGCCATCAAACGCCTCATATGGAATCTCCTTCAGGCTGCTTAAATTACCGACGGTTTCCAGTGCGGTGCAGCCCATGAAACAATCCGACTCCATTGATTCCAATTTGGGCATATTGCCGATTGATTTCAGCGCGATGCAGTCCCTAAAGACAGAACCTCCAATGCTTGCAACATTGCTTAAATCACCAATGCTGACAAGCGTTTTGCAGCCAAAGAATGCACTACTCCCAATGACGGTTAGTTTGTCAGACCAGTCAACGCTGATTAACGATACACAGTGTGAGAAAACATCGGATTCCAAGCGCGTCAAGCTGTACAAATCATCAACATGCTCCAGTGCACTGCAGCCGTTAAAAGCACCTTTCCCGATAGTTTCCAAGTTGTGCAGGGAACCGATACTCTTCAGTGCAGTACAGCCCATAAATGCATACTGACCGATGCTGGTAATCTTGTCAAGTTCATCAACGTGTTCCAAGGCGCTGCAATTCACAAAACCGTTAGAATCAATGGATTCGACATTACTCATGTTGCCGACACGCACAAGCGAAGAGCAACCCTCAAATGCGGCATAACCAATTGAAGTTACGCTGCTCACATCGCCTACGCTCTCTAATGCGCTGCAGGAAGCGAATGTGGAGGAGTCGATGACTGTAACTTTGCTTAAATCACCAATGGTTTTTAGCGATTTGCAGCCGTAGAAGGTATGGCTTCCGAGTGTCGTTACATTTGCCAGAATTTCGACGTTGGTTAAGGTGGTGCAGTAAGCGAATGCACCGGTGTCAATGCTATCCAGCATGGGCATTCCATCAAGGCTCGTCAGTTTGCTGCAACTCTCAAATGCACTACTGCCAATGCTTTTTAGTATGGGCATTTCACCAAGACTTGCCAGCATACTGCAGCCCGAAAATGCACTACTGCCAATGCTATCCAGCATGGGCATCTCATCAAGGCTGGTCAATGTTTTGCAGCCAGAAAACGCATAGTTGCCAATGGTGCGAACATTGGGCAGGGAACCGATGCTTGTTAGCGCATTACAGGACGAAAATGCAGACTCGCCGATGGTACGAACATTGGACATGTCTCCGATGCTCGTCAGTTTGCGGCAGCCAGAGAATGCGCTCTCTCCAATGCTGGTGGCGCTGCTCAAATCGCCAACCGAAACCAGATTTGACGTATAGAAGAACAGCCTGTCAGGAACGACCTTCAAGCTGCTTAAATCGCCAACTGTGGTTAGCGCAGTGCAGCCATCAAACACTTTCTCGCTGATGCTTGTCACACTGCTTAAATCACCAACGGTTTTCAGCGATTTGCAATTGCGGAATGTCTCTCGATTCAAGACGGTCAGCTTTTCCAAGCCGCTAATGCTGGTCAGCGATTCACAGCCGTAGAAAGCGCCATACGCGATGCGTGTAACACTGCCGAGTTCCCCGATGCTTTGCAGGGAAGTACACTGCTTGAACGCATTTGCGCCGATGAAAGTAACGCTGCTGAGACTGCCGACGGTTTTCAGCGAAGTGCACTGATAGAAGGCGTTTTCGCCGATGGAAGTAACGCTGCTGAGATCTCCGATGCTTTCCAGTGACGCACAGGCATAGTCTTTTGACATGCCTTCGTCCGGAATCCAACGGCTGGAAACCCCAAAGGCAGAGTCGCCGATGCTTTCCAAATGGGGCATATCACCAACCCGAACCAAGGAGGTGCAGCCTACAAAAGCACTATCGCCAATACTTGTTACATTGCTCAAATGCTCCATGGATGTGAGCAATTCGCAATCTCTGAAAGCGTAAGCACCAATAGTGGTTACATTATCGGTGTTATCAAGTGTTTCCAACGCATAGCATCTGGAGAATGCGTATGCGCCAATGCTCGTCACATTCTCCAAACCTTCTACGCTTTGCAGATTGGTACAGCTGGCAAATGCGCTATCCGGAATGGCAGAAATGTTCGTTAGACCGCTAATGGTGGTCATGGCGCAGGACTCGAAAGCACCGCTGCCGATGCTTGTTACGTTGCTTAAGCCCTCGATGCTTGCAAGAGAATTGCAACTGAAAAATGCTTCCGCCCCAATGCGGACGTCATTTCCTCCGATTTCAAGCGTATTCAACTGACAATCGTAGAAAGCCCATCTGCCAATCTTTTTAATATTGTCTAAGCTGCTGATTTCTTTGAGTGAAGTGCAATACCCAAAAGCCCAATCTCCAATTGTTGTGACATGCTGCAAACTTCCGATTTCTGCTAAAGACGCGCAGCTGAAAAAGGCTGAATCACCGATTTGTTCGACATTAGAAATGTCGCCAATACGCTTCAGTGAATCGCAGTAATAATGCCGATCCGTTCCATCGTCCCAACTGATACTGTATGAAAAAGCAGACGCGCCGATACTTTTCAGATGGGGCATATCACCGAGCTGCGTCAGTGATTTGCAGCCTGCAAAAGCAGATTCGCCAATGCTCGTCAAAGAAGTCAAATCTCCAACATCTTGCAGTGATGTGCAGTTGTAGAACGTGAAGTCACTGAGATTCGTTACATTCTCAAGCCCATCCACCTTCACCAGCGCCGTGCATCCATCGAATGCGTGCGCGCCAATCTCTGTCACGCTGCTGGGAATCGTGATCTCTTTCAGGCTCGTGCAGCCCGAGAAGGCGTAATCCCCGATGGCAGTTACAGAATCAGGAATTTTCACGCTGACAAGGCTCGTGCTGTTTGCAAACGCATATTCATCAATGCGTTTTACGTTTGCGGAAATTTCGTAAGTCGCGACATTTCCGCCGCTTGGAGCGTCCGCGCTGTCCGCCAGTGCGGGTAGGACCAGACAGCTTCCGATCAGCAGACTGGTCAGCGTAATCGTCAAAAGTTTCTTGGATTTCATGCGTATCAACCCCTTTCTCGATTTCCAGCATACAGCAATTTCAAGAAAAAGTCAATAGCAGAATCAAGAAAATTAAGGAAAAATACAGAAGCTAAATCGAATGCTATGCCATCCACCGTCAAATCAATAAGGTGCTAATCTGTCTCTTATACACATCTGACGCTGCCGACGAACTCTAGGGTGTAGA
>OWIX01001676.1_pt1 | contig 10648 bp, 7 predicted proteins | sample 1732851 | NCBI WGS metagenome assembly OWIX01 (sample SAMN05065761, study PRJEB22554) | human gut metagenome | biome: ENVO:2100002; feature: ENVO:00000062; material: ENVO:00002003 | host: Homo sapiens | place: USA
AGCAGCCGGCCATGCTGATGGCCTCGGTGGGTATCCTCGAACTCGACCCGAAGCTCACGCTCAATGCCGCGACGGGGTCGACGCTCACCTACGAGTGGTCGTATACCGAAGATGCGGCGACCGACGCCACGCGCCTCTACAACATCGAACTGTTCCGCGACGAGGCGTGCAGCGAGCTGCATGTCAGCTGGCTGGCCGACGGAAAACTCGCGTCGGACAAAGGCATCTTCACCGCCCTGGCGGGTTATCCCGTCGTGCGGTTCACCTTCTCGGGGCTCGATCCCGAAACGACCTACTACGCCCGGGTTACCAATGCCAGCTTCGGCAATATCATGACCCCCGTCGTCGCCGGAACCACGGCCAAGGCCGGGCCCGAAGCCTCGCCGAACAATCCGGCACAGGCCGGTGACATCGTGCTGGCGCAGGATTTCGCGGCATTCATCCACGGCGGCGACATCGTCCGCTCGGCGGCAGGTTACAACGCCGTATCGGGGACCGACTACCGCAAGGCCTGGGAACCCGCCACGGGCGAGAACCCGCAGGCCGACGGCGACCGTCCGGTCTGCAACTGGGCTACGGAATTCCACATCCACACGGGCGGAACCTCGGCCGAGTATGTCGAAAGCCTCGGCATGACGGGCTGGGGGTCGTCGGGCAACACCTCGACCCGTCCGGGCTACATCAAGTGCGGCGGCGGTGGCGGCGGTATCGGCATCCTCTATACGCCCGAGCTGGCGGCCCTGCCCAAGAACACGACCGTGACGGTGAGTTTCTCGGCCAGCGCCTATGCCGAAGGCGAAAACGTCTATGGCAGCGACATCGTGGTCGAAGCCATCGAGGGCGCCGAGTTCGGGTCGAACAACTCCGTGAGCAAGAAAGGCACGGCCGTGGCTTCGAAAGTCGTAGACATCTCGTCGGCCGTAGGTCGGTTCGAGACCTTCACGGTGACGCTCGACGGCCTTTCGCCCACGTCGCGCATCGCCTTCTCGTCGAACCCCGCGCAGGCGGGCGCCAACAAGACCCGCTACCTGCTCGACGACATCGTCGTGGTTTACGACGGCGAGACCAAACTGGAAAAACTCACCGTTCCGGCGAACGTGAAATTCGACGCCGAAGCCGTCTATTCCGACAAGTTGACCCTCGAATGGGACGAAGTGCCCGGGGCGGCTTCCTATACGGTGGCATGGTGGGCCGACGGCACCGAGGAGAAGGACGCCACGGTAGCGGAGGGCATCACCTCGGCCTCGTACCTGCTCAAGGAACTGGAGGCCGGCACCGAGTACCACGCGAAGGTCAAGGCGTGCCGCTACAACAACCCCGACTACGATTCGGACTACTCTGCCGTCGTGTCGCAGAAGACGGACATAGCCCCGGTACAGGCCGGGATCGTCGTGTCGAAAGTGCTGGCGACCTCCTCGACCCTCACGGTCGAATGGGCCCGTGCGGACGGCCAGGCGTGTGTCAACAGCAGTGCGCAGGTCTACCACGTGAAACTTTACAGCGACGCCGAATGCAAGGATCTCTTCGTCGGCTGGAATGCCTCGAACGTCTTCGGCATCACGGCCGGGAACCGCTTCCGCTTCACCTTCTCGGGACTGGCCCCCGCCACGACCTACTACGTCTGCGTGGACGACAAGACCAACGATTTCTTCTCCGACCCGCTCGCATATGCGACTGCCGCCGCGGGGCCGCAGGCGGGTGCCACCGCTCCCGGCTCGGCAAAGGCGGGCGACATCCTCCTGGCGGAAGATTTCTCCAAGGTGATCCACGGCGGCGACATCGCCAATTTCGCCGCGGGCTACTATCCCCCGAGCTCGAACCGCGGGACTTACGCCGCAGCTTCGGGCGACAATCCTTCGGGGTTCTCGGCCACCCGCTGTACGGCCAATGAGTTCGACCTGTTCAGCGGCGGCGGCGTGGCTGCGCCCTACACCGAGGGCACGGGCCTTTCGGCCTGGGGCAAGTCGGGCAACATCGCTGGCCGCCCGGGCTATGTCAAGATGGGCGCCGGAAGTGCGGCCGCCTCGCTTTACACCCCCGAACTGACCGCCCTGCCCGATGCGGCGACCGTCAAGGTGCGCTTCTCGGCACAGGCTTACAGCGAGAAATACGACGGTTCGGGCGCCGATGCCGGGAAAATCCTCGTCAAGGCCGTCCGCGGCGCCGTGCTCGGCGCAAAGGGCGCCATCACCGGCACGGTCACGGAGGTCTCCGCGGCCGACCCCGTGGATATTTCGGCTGCCAAAGCCCGGTTCCGCGAGTTCGAGGCAACCCTCACGAACGTGACGCCCGATTGCCGCATCGTGATCTCGACGAGCGAGAAACGCGCCCTGCTGGACAACGTGGTCGTCACCTGCACGGCCATCACCCCCGCGACCAAACCCGCAGCACCGGGCGGGGTTTCGTTCGACGCCGCAGCGGCGGCCGACAGGCTGACGCTCAAATGGAACGCTGTCCCCGATGCGACTTCCTACACGGTCGCCTACTGGAAAGGTTCGGCCTCAGCCCCCGAAAGCGAGTATGCCTACAAGACCGGCATCGCGTCCACGGCAACGTCGCAGGAGCTGACCAACCTGGAAAGCAACACCTCCTACTGGGCCAAGGTCAAGGCGGTCGGCAGCCTCGATTCCGACTGGTCGGAAACGGCGAACGCCACGACCATGGACAGCGGCGGCGAGCCGCTCCTTCCGACGGCCGACCTGCTCGACGTGGTGTTCCGCAACGACGGTTCGGCTATGGACAACTCCTCGTCGGCAACGCCCGTGCGGCGGATGCCGTCATCGAGGCCGTAAAAGCAAAGGGGCTGACCGACCGTGTGGAATACATCGCTTTCGACTATACGACCTGCAAACGCATCGTCAACGCCCTCCCGGGTGCCATGGTGCAATACCTGAACGGCGACCTGGCTCCCGCCGCAGTCCGGCAGGACGGCATCGGGGGTATCGACTACCGCTTCTCGGCTTATTCGGGCAATCCGGGATGGGTCAAGGAGGCACATGCCAACGGCATGGTCACGAACGTATGGACGGTCGACACGGTGCAGGACATGATGACCTGCATCGCATGGGGAATGGATTTCATCACCACCAACAACCCCGAGACCCTGAAGGAGCTCCTCACCAGGACATTCGTGTCGGCCAACTGACTGCCGCAGGGCGGTGCGCGCATGCCCGGGGAATTCACCCGGCACTCCGCAGTTCCCTGAAGGCGCGACCGACAGCCGACGGCGGCGGGTATCATGCCCGCCGCCGTTTTTATTGCCCTGCGGAAAACAAAAAAGGCAGGCGGGCTCGCCAATCTGCAAATATTTTCTAACTTTGTGCATACGATACGAACATGGAGCCTGCAGAACTCATATCCGCCATACGCGCCGGGAGCCGCGAAGCCTTCGACGAGATGTGCGGCCGTTATTATGCGCCGCTGACGGCCTACGCACGCCTCTTCCTGAACGGGAACTGGGCGCAGGACGTCGTGCAGGACGTATTCGTTAACGTATGGGTGCGCCGCGAGGCGCTCGACCCGGGGCAGTCGCTCTACGGGTACCTGCTCCGCTCGGTCTATAACCAGTCGGTCAACTACGTCAACAAGCACCGCCATGCGTGCAGCTACCGCTCCTACTACCAGGAACGTATCGAAAGCATCGGCTACGCCTATTACGATCCCGACCGGAATCCGGTCATCGAAAAGCTCTACTCGCAAGATCTGCGCACGAGCATCAACGAGGCGATCGCAGCCCTCCCGGCCAAATGCCGCGAGGTCTTTTCGCTGAGTTACCTGCAAGGGTTCTCCCACCGCGAGATCAGCGAACAGATGGGGATTGCGCAGAGCACGGTCGAAAACCATATTTACCTTGCCCTGAGGCAACTGCGGGCAAAATTGTCGAAATCGGAGCTAATTCTGCTGCTGTTTTTCATTTTTTTACAAAATAATTCCCATCCGCTTGGGTAGATTTCTCCCGTGGATTGTATACTAAACGGACACAGAACAAATGGACGATACGATTATAATGGACTCAGTCATTCAAAAATATTTTGCCGGGGAGACTTCGGAACAGGAGGAAAAGTACCTCCTCGCGTGGCTGGAGGAGTCGGAGGAGCACCGCAAATACTTCTTCGAACTGAAGAGCCTGTGGGGGGCACGCCGCGTCTTCGAGGAGAGCACCGACCTGTCGCGCTTCGCGTCGTTCATGCGCAGCACCGACCATCGGATCGGGAGTATCGTCGCCGGCGAGCGATCCACCCGTCGCCGCAGACTGGTGCGGTGGACGCTGGGGGCCGCTGCTGCCGTCCTGCTCGCCGTTTGCGCCGGCACGGCATGGCATTTCCTCTCGACACCCGACATATACCGGGTTTACGAGAACACGGGCGATGCGGTGACGACCGTCACGCTCGACGACGGCACGCATGTGTGGCTCAACGCCCGTACGAAACTGACGCTGCCCGAAGCCTTCGGCCCGACGCAGCGCAACGTGCAGTTGGCCGGCGCGGCCTTCTTCGAGGTGGCGCGGGACGAAGCCGCCCCGTTCGTCGTGTCCACCGACAAACTGCGCGTGCGCGTGCTGGGCACCTCCTTCTGCATGCAGGCCTACGAAGGTTCGCAGCAGGCCGAAGTCGTCCTCGAACACGGTTCCGTACGCCTTCAGACGCCCGCAGGGGTCAACCTGGTGACGCTGCAACCCGACCAGCGCGCCCTGTACGACGCTGCGGACGACAACCTCGCCATTACGCAGGTCAACGCTTCGCACCTCGTGCTGACCCAGTACGACCTGGTGACGATGTCCGACGCTACGCTGCACGAGATCATCTCGCACATCGAGACGACCTTCGGCGTGCGGCTTTCGGTGCCGGGACGCTACGGCGACAAACGCTATACGTTCAATTACCAGCGATCCAATTCGCTCGAAGAGGTGCTCAATATCGTCGAATACCTCACGGGCGAGCATTGCGAGGTCATCTACCGCAAGAAATAAGCGCAGCGGCCGCCGGATTCCCGGGATCGGCCGCACGCGGCACCGGCGCCGGCTCCCGTACCGGAATGCCGGCAGGATCGCACAACAAAAAGAGGCTCTGGAAAGAGCCTCTTTTGTCGTTTCACGGGCCGCAGGCGCCGCGGGATCAGAGCGTCGAAAGCCAGTCGAGCGTGGCTTTCTGCCAGTCGTCGTAATAGCGGAAGCGGGAGTTCATGCCCCAGCCGTGGCCGCCCGACGGATAGATGTGCAGCGTGGCCTTGATGCCGTGTTCCTTGAGCTTCTGGTAGAACAGCGCGCTGTTCACGGCTGGTACCACCTTGTCGTCGTCGCAATGGAACAACAGCGTGGGCGGCGTGGCGGCATCGACCTTCTTTTCGAGCGAGAACTCCTGTGCAAGGGGCTTGTCGGCATCTTCGGCGCCGAGCAGCTGTACGAAAGTCCCCTTATGGCGTTTGTCCGGGTCGGCCGAGATCACCGGGTAGAAGAGGATCATGAAGCCCGGCTTCACGTCCGAAAGCGTCCCGACGCTCCCGGCGAGGTAACCCCCGGCCGAAGTCCCCGACACCCCCACTTTCGCGGGGTCGATGTTCAGTTCCGCAGCCATCGAACGCATCACGCGCAGCGCCTCGTCGGCATCGTTGCGCGGAACCTCGCTGTGGCCGTTGGGCAGGCGGTATTTCACCACCGCGGCCGTGATGCCGTTCCGGGCGAACCACTGGGCCTCCTTATGTCCGTTGCCGACCGAGAGCGACGAATAGCCGCCCCCGGGGAAAAACACGAGCGCCTGTCCCGTGGCATTGTCCCCGGCCTTGTAAATCCACATTTCGGCCGTCTGCGTGTTTTTCCACTGTCCGGGCTTGGATTCGACCTCGTCGCCCGAAAGCCCGTTCGAGGTGGGTGCCGTCGTGTTGTCCCACAGGACAACGTGGTAATCCTGCGCACAAATCGCCGACGACAGCATGAGGGCGAAGAGCAGGAGCATTGTTTTCTTCATAATTCGAGTTTTAGACGTTGGGATAAAGATAAAAATTATTTGTCAGTCCGTATACGGTGTTTCAACGGGGCGATGGCCGGGGGGCCGACGCTGAATTCCCCGAGACCGAGCGCCACGAGGCGCTGCGTGGCGCGCGGGTCGGCAGCCAGTTCGCCGCACATCCCGGCTTCGATACCCGCCCGGTGCGCGGCGTCGAGCACCATGCCGATGCTGCGTTGCACGGCCGGGTCGAATGCGTCGCAAAGGTAGGCTACGCGGGGGTTTCCACGGTCGGCGGCCATCACGTACTGCGTCAGGTCGTTGGTGCCGATGCTGAAAAACCGCGCCCGGGCAGCCAGTTCGTCGGCGATGAATACGGCGGCCGGGGTCTCGATCATCACCCCCAGCGCTATGTCGCGGTCGTAGGCAACCCCTTCTGCGTCGAGTTCCGCCATGCAGGTCTCGACAACCGCTTTGGCGGCGCGGAACTCCCCGACCGAAGCTATCATCGGGAACATCACCCGCACGTTGCCGAATGCGCTCGCGCGTAGCAATGCCCGCAGCTGGGTGCGGAACAGCTCCGGCATGGCCAGCGAAACCCGGATCGCACGCCATCCCAGAAACGGGTTTTCCTCCGGCTCGAAATGCATGTAGGGCAATGCTTTGTCCCCGCCTATGTCAAGTGTCCGTACAGTCAGCGGACGTGCCCCGCAAAGCTCCGCCGCGGCACGGTATGCCGCAAACTGCGTCTCTTCGTCGGGGAGCGCCGGGCCCTGCATGTAGAGGAACTCGCTCCGGAAAAGTCCGATGCCCTCGGCGCCTGCATCGAGCGCGCGTCGCACTTCGTCGACGTTCGCGGCATTGCCCAGCACCGTGATCCGCCGCCCGGCGGGCGTGACGGCGGGCGCTTGTGCATCCGCCGCGCAGCGGAACGCATCCTGGCGCAGCGATTCGAGCCGCGCGGCGTATTTGCGTCCGGTAGCCGGATCGGGATCGACGATCAGTTCGCCCCGCTCCCCGTCGATTATCAGCCGGTCGCCGGTTCTGACCTGCCGCATGCACCCGGCAACGCCGACCAGCGCCGCGATGCCCTTGTTCCGGGCGATGATCGCGACATGGCTCGTCACGCTTCCGTGCGCCGTCACCAATCCGGCGACCCTGCTGAAATCCATCTGTGCCGTATCCGAAGGCGCCAGCTCGTCGGCCACCACGATCGTCCCCGGAGCCAGCCCGGCAAAGGGATCGTGGGCGGTTTCGCCCGACAGGACGCGGCGGATACGCGCGCATACGTCCCGCACATCGTCGGTACGTCCCCGCAGGTAGTCGTCGTCGAGCGCCGCGAACATGCCGCACACCTCTTCGCAGGCTTCTCCGAGCGCCTGCTCGGCGGACAGGTGCTTTTCCGCAATCCTCCCCTCGACCAGCCCGGCGAGCATCGGGTCGCCGGCCATCTCCAGATGGGCGGCGAAAACAGCCTCGCCTTCCGCCAGTGCGGACAGCTCCGCCTTCGCACGCTCCAGCGCCGCATGGAACCGCCCGGCCTCGGCCACGGGGTCGCCTGCCGCGGCCGTAGCAGCGGCGGATGCGCGGCGTTGCAGCACGAACGCCGTCCCGACGGCGATCCCCGCCGTCGGGATTCCTCGGATCGTGAACATCATTCGCGGATGCCGGCGATGAAATCCGTTACGGCCCGCACGGCGGCGGCTTCGTCGCCGCCCTCGGCGCAGACTTCCACTTCGGTGCCGTGTTTGAGCCCCAATGCCAGGAGCGAAAGAATGCTCACGGCACTGGCCTCCCGGGCTGCGGTGCGCAGGGTGATCCTGGCGGGCGCAAGCCCCCTGATTAACTTTACAAGTTCGCCCGCAGGCCGCGCATGCATGCCGTTCGGGGCGGTGATCGTTACTTTTCCGGTTGTCATATAGGTAGTTATTTCAGTGCTTCGTATATCACCTGCGGATCGCCTTCGGTCGTCAGCCTCCGCAACAGTTCTTCGTCCCCGAATACCTCGCCCAGCCGGGCCAGGATATCGAGGTGAGCGTCCCCCACGCCGGCAATGCCCACTACGAGGTATGCCTTTTCGTTGCCGAACGCAACCCCGCCGGGGTATTGCAGCACCACGATGCCCGAGTGCAGGACGCACTTCTTGGCGTCGGACGTCCCGTGCGGAATGGCGATGCCCATGCCCATATAGGTCGTTGCCGACTCCTCGCGGCGCAGCATGGCATCCGCATATCCGGGTTCGACATATCCGCCCGCTGCGAGCAGTTCCCCAGCCCGCCGGATCGCGGCTTCCTTGGGTTCGGAGGGAAGCCCCGTCCGGATATTCCCGGGGCGCAAAACCTCGCCGGAAGACCGCCCCGCGGCATCGTCCGGCTGCGGGGCGGCCATGCGATCCGGGGCATCCCCCACCCTTCGCAGGCCGGCGTCGGAGGGCTGTGCATCCGCCGTCCCGGCAGGCAGACCGCCGGCTCGGGGAATGGCGTCCGCACCGTCCTGCTGCGCCAACCGGGCGAACAGGGCGTCGAGGGCCGGGTCTGCCAGGAAATTGTCGATCACGACCAGCGCAGCGCCATGTCCCGCTCCGGCGATCCGCCCGGCCAGCACGGACTGGCAGACAACGACGTCGGCATCGGCGGGAATGCCGTCCGCGGCACAGTTGCCGACCGCCGTGCCGATGCCCGCATCGGAGAGCCTTTTTCGAAACCGCGTGGCACCCAGCGCACTCGACCCCATGCCCGCATCGCAGGCGAAAACCACCTTGCGGATATGTGCCGGGAAGTGCAGCGCGGCCTTTACGGCGGGCGCCCCGCTCTGCGCGGCGGGGATTGCGCCTGTCGGCATATCCTCCGCGGTGGCGGCACGCCGGACGAAGGGCGCCGCCATGAGCAGCGACACCGCCGTGGAGATCAGCACTCCGGCCAGCACGACGAGGGTCTGGCCTTTGGGAGCCATGGCCAGCACCGAAATGATGCTGCCGGGCGAAGCCGGCGCCACCAGTCCGGCCCCGGCAAGCGAAAAGAACAGCAGCCCGGCGGCACTGCCCGCAACAGGGGCGAGGATCAGCGCCGGGCGCGCCAGGATATAGGGAAAATAGATTTCGTGGATACCGCCGCAGAACTGGATGATTACGGCGCCGGGCGCCGACTGGCGCATATTGCCGCGGCCGAAAAACCAGCAGGCCAGCAGTACGCCCAGCCCGGGGCCTGGATTCGTTTCCAGCAGGAACATGATCGACTGCCCGGTTTCGCGGGCCTGCTCGATGCCGATCGGCGAGAAGATGCCGTGGTTCAGGGCATTATTGAGGAACAGCACCTTGGACGGCTCGACCAGAAGCGACACGAGCGGCAGCAGTCCGTGGCGGATCACGACCTCCACGCCGTTGCTGACCAGCAGCGTCAGCCCCGTCACCGCACCGCCGATGACCCAATAGCCCAGTATGGCCAGCAGCATACCGAGGATGCCTATCGAGAAATTGCTCACGAGCATCTCGAAGCCCGCCTTTATGCGTCCCTGCGTAAGTTTGTCGAACCACCGGATCGTATACCCGCCCAGCGGGCCCATGACCATGGCTCCGATGAACATCGGGATATCGCTGCCGACGATGACGCCCATGGCGGCAATGGCCCCGATTACCCCGCCGCGTTCGCCGGCGACGTTGCGCCCGGCCGTATAGGCGATCAGCAACGGCAGCAGGTAGGTCAGCATCGGGTCGACCAGGCGTGCCATCTGGGTGTTGGGCCACCATCCCGAGGGGATGAAGAGCGCCGTGACGAATCCCCACGCGATGAACGCGCCGATGTTGGGCATGACCATGCCGCTCAGGGCCCTGCCGAATTTCTGTATTTGTTGTCGCATAGCTTTCTTTCTTGTATATAATACAAGGAAAGCGCGCGAATCACCTATTCCGCAGGCAAAGAATCGCCCTGTTTTTTTTCGGGCGGCGGCGGATTTTGCCTTTTATTGCCCCCGTACGGTGCCGCGCCGGAGGCTCCCGCCAACAAAAAACCGCCTCCCCGGTCAGGGAAGGCGGTTGCATTATTGCACGGGCAGGTTACATCATCTCTTCGTAGGCGAACTGCACGGCACGGTTCAGGATCGCGATGAACGGCTGCGTGCGGCGGAACTCCGCGAGGGTTCGCTCCAGCAGGTCGTCCGAGAGCAGGAACTCCTCGGTGATCTTCTTGGCAATATAGAAATCCTTGAGTTTCAGCATCTCGGCATACTCGCTGTCGGCAGGGAATCCCGTAGGCACCCGCTTGAGCTTGTTCTCTTCGACGATGGCGAACCCCTTGGCCTTGCGGATGGCCGCCGCGATTTCCGCACCGTTGTCGAGGATCTCCTCGCGCACGCTGCGCAGCACGACCGGCTCGGGGCAGTAGAGCCCCGCCGAAAGCAGGTTGCTCCATACGAGGCTGTCGCAGCAGGGTTCGATGTGGAAATAGTAGCCTGCAAACCCCGACTTCTTGCCCTTGGGCGCGATATACGCACCTATATATGTTTTATAGGGCGACTTGTCGGGACTGAACCGCGTGTCGCGGGCGATGCGGTAGGTGCAGTCCTGCACCCTGAGGCCGCGCACCGTGGGGTCGAACTCGGCGATCCCGGCGATGAGCTGCTCCGTGAAAGCCGCGAAGCGTCCCTTCACGTGTGCCCATTCGGCGCGGTGGGCGTCGAACCATGCACGGTCGTTGTTGTCGTGCAGGCGG
>OWIX01001689.1_pt1 | contig 10607 bp, 9 predicted proteins | sample 1732851 | NCBI WGS metagenome assembly OWIX01 (sample SAMN05065761, study PRJEB22554) | human gut metagenome | biome: ENVO:2100002; feature: ENVO:00000062; material: ENVO:00002003 | host: Homo sapiens | place: USA
AGATAGGCTCCGGTCTCGTGGGCTCGGAGATGTGTATAAGAGACAGGTACAATATGGGCATTTACAAGCTGAACGGGCAGGACGCCGCGCGGTTTGTGTACTGGGCGCAGGAAAACGGCTGGTCGAAGATGCCGCTGACGGGCGAAGCGCTGACGAGCGGGATGCTCAACGAGGAGACTTGCCCGGAAGCAGCGGAAATCAAGCAGGTGACGCAGGGGTTCTGGAAGCAACCGAACGGCATGGCGCTGTTCGTCTTTGATTCGCAGACAGCAACGCTGTATATTCGGAAGATGCCGAGATAAGGCAATTGCAAACAGAAAACGACCGGGCAGGGAAAAAATCCTCCGTCCGGTCGGCTTTTGCAGGATGTTTGAAAGCAAAAGAAAAGGTCAAGGCTTTTCAACCTTGACCATCCGTGGAGCATAGGAGATTCGAACTCCTGACCTCGACAATGCGAATGTCGCGCGCTACCAACTGTGCTAATGCCCCAAGCGCTTATTCTCTTTGTGTCAGGCGGTGAAGCGCTGAGCACAGAAAGTATTATAGCATAGTTCTCGGAAAAATGCAAGGGGTTTTTTGAATTTTTTTCGGGAAAATTGCAAACTTTTTTTCAGGCGGCATTTGGGGCAGATTTCAGAATGCACGTTCGCTTATTTTGCGCGAAAAACTGCTTTTCTGCCCAGCGACTCTTGTGCATGTGCGCCGATTATGGTATAATGCCCATGATGAAGCAAACGGAGGAGAGAACGGATGGATGCAGAAATGCTGCGGAATGTGCTGACGATGCTGGGCACGGTGCTGGGCGCGATTTTGGTGCTGATGCTGGTGGCGAAAATCACGAGCATGGTGCATGTGGAGGCGGACGACGCGCGCGCGCCGATTGACAGCATGGAAGCGAGCGTCGTCGGCAAGCGCACGCTGGTGACGCAGGAGGACGGCGCACCGAAAACCATCTACTATATGACCTTCCAGAAGGTGAACGGAATGCGGATGGAGCTGGAAGTGCCGGGCGAGGACTACGGCTTGGCGGCGGAAGGCGATCAGGGCGTGCTGGTCGCGCGCGGGGAAGAATTTATCGTCTTTAAGCGAATGATTTGAAATTATTGGAGCTTCCCAAACAAGTGGCGGCGCCGAAGGGGTGGAGGGGGCGAGCGGAAAGCCCCCTCCTCGCGTCCGCAGACGCGAAATCCTCTGCAATAATCGCATACTGTAAGGAGTAAAACAGAAATTATGGCATATCAAGCACTCTACCGCCAGTGGCGCCCCAAAGACTTTTCCAGCATGGTGGCACAGGAGGCGGTCATCTCCACGCTGCGCAATCAGGTGATGAGCGGGCGCGTCGCCCATGCGTACCTCTTCTGCGGCAGCCGCGGCACGGGCAAGACGTCCACCGCGAAAATCCTCGCGCGCGCCATCAACTGCGAGCATCCCGTGGGCGGCGACCCGTGCGGGCAGTGCGAATCCTGCCGCCGCCTGCTGGCGGACGAGTCGATGGACGTGATGGAAATCGACGCGGCGAGCAACAATGGCGTCGAGGAAATCCGCAATCTGCGCGAGACGGTCAAATATCCGCCGCAGCAGGGGAAATACAAGGTCTACATCATCGACGAAGTGCACATGCTGTCCACTTCCGCGTTTAATGCCCTGCTGAAAACGCTGGAGGAGCCGCCGGCGTACGTCGTTTTCATCCTCGCGACGACCGAGCCGCAGAAGCTGCCCGCGACGATTCTCAGCCGTTGCCAGCGCTTCGACTTCGGGCGGATTCCGGCGCACCAAATCGCGGGGCGGCTGCGTCAGGCGGCGGAGGGCGCGAAGGCGGAAGTGTCGGAGAACGCGCTGATGCTCATTGCCCGCGCCGCGGAGGGCGGAATGCGCGACGCGCTGTCGATACTGGACATGTGCCTGGGCTATTCCAATCAGGTGACGGAAGACCTCGTGCGCAATGTGCTGGGCACGAGCGACCGCAGCTTCCTGTTCCGCTTCGCCGATGCGCTGGAAAAAGAGGACGCGTCCGCCGTCATGCGGATGATTGATGAATTGATGCGCGCCGGGCGCGAACCGATGGTGTTCGCCAAGGACGTCAGCCAGCATCTGCGCGCGCTGCTGATTGCCAAGTGCAGCCCGGACGACCTGAGCGCCCTGCTTGACCTGACGCAGGAGGACGCGCAGGAATACGCGCAGCAGGCGGAAAAATTCACCACGACGCGGCTGATGAACATGCTGGAATTGTTCATGCGCGTGGAAACGGATTTGCGCTGGGCGTCGTCGCCGCGAATCGTACTGGAAAACGCCGCGCTGAAAAGCTGCCTGCGGACGAGCGAGGCGGATACGGCGGCGCTCAACGACCGCATCAGCGAACTGGAAAAGCAGCTGACCGCCTTGCAGGAGAAGCTGCAAAGCGGCGCGTTTACCCCCGCGCAGCCCGCGAAAAAGGCGGCAAAGCCTGCATCCGAGCCGAAGCAGGAAGCGCCCAAGCCCGCCGCGCCTGCCGTGATGACCCCGACCGGCAAGACCGACGCGGACGCGTGGAAGGAAGCCATGAACATCCTGAAGCGCTCCGACCCCGGCACGTTCGCGATGCTGACGATGGGCAAATACGCCGGGTGCGACGGCGACACCTACCGCTGGCAGGCACCGATGGGGCAGGAACTGTACGTCGGGCTGATGAATCAGGAGAAGAAACGCACGGCGATTGCGTCGGCGCTGACGCAGGCATCGGGGATGCAATGCCACTTTGAGGCGATCGGCGCGGTGAAGGAGAAAAAAGCCGACCAGAGCGACGAGTCCTTCCTCGCGGCGCTGGAAACGACCTTCGGCAAGGCGAACACGATGGTGCAGGAGGACGTGAAGGGGTGAGCAGCGCGGACATTCGCGGGATGTTTGCCGGACTGCCGGGTGCGCACGGCATCATCGAAGCGGCGCTGAACGGGCAGGGGCTTGTGATGACGGATGATTCGGCGCATCCGAGCAGCGCGGCAGTGCTGGCGGGCGATTTCCTCTTCTTCGGCGGCGAACCGTCGGAAGCGCTGGTGCGGCGCGCACTGAACGCGGAGAATCGCGCGTGGATTGTGCAGGGGAGCAGTGCGTTTCTCGCGCTGGTGCAGGCGCAGCGGTCGGGAACGTGGTCGGAGCGCATCGCCTTTGACCCGTGCCGTCAGCCGGAGGATGCGCACCTGACCGCGCTGCTGGCGAATCTGCCGCAGGGCGTGACGCTTGTGCCGATTGGCGCGGCGGAAATGGCGTTCTGCCGCAAGACACCGTGGGCGGCGGACTTCGTGAATCAATTCACGGAGGATGAATATGCGCGCAGCGGGCTGGGGGTGCTGGTCTGCGCGGACGGGGCGTTTGTGTCCGGCGCATCCAGCTACGTGGCGTATCCCGGCGGCATCGAGGTGGAGGTGGACACAGCACCGGCGCACCGCGGATACGGCTACGCGACGCTGGCAGCGGCGAAGCTCATCTTGACGGCGCATCAGCAGGGGAAAATCGCGACGTGGGACGCGGCGAATGAAACATCAGCACACATTGCGCAGAAACTCGGCTACCGCGTAACCTGCGCCTATCAAGTCTTCACAACGGCGTAACCATTGGCGCACCCGTCAGGATGATTCGCATTCCGCGTTTCCTGCCGGGTGCATTTTTTGACGAAATTTCATCGGTTCGGACGATTTTCACAAAAATCCTGCTGGATTCCTCAGAAAAACCACAAAATTTTTCCGGGCAGCAGGAAATAGGGGGGACATGTAGAATTAGAAAAGTCGGGCTAAATTGTAACCTCAACTTTTCCCGCCCCGAAAGGGGCATGACATGGAGGGAGTTTTGAACATGAGTGAGCAGAACCTGAAGCAGGTGCTGGCGAAAAAGCAGAGCATCCTGCAGGGAGACGCGGAACGAATCGCAAAGCAGCGCGCGGCTGGCAAGCTGACCGCCCGTGAACGGGTGGCGAAGCTGCTGGACGCCGGCTCTTTCGTGGAGACGGACGCGCTGGTATCCCGCAATGGGGATTACGCCGGGGTCGTGACCGGCAGCGGCACGGTGCAGGATCGCCCTGTGTACGTGTTCGCCCAGGATTTCACGGTGCATGGCGGCGCGATGGGGCAGATGCAGGCGCAGAAGATTGTCAAGGTGCTGGATCTGGCACAGAAGACGGGCGCGCCCGTGATCGCCCTGTGCGACAGCGCCGGTGTGCGCATTGACGAGGGCGCGGCGGCGATGAACGCCTACGCTTCCGTTTTCACCCGTCTGGCAAAGCTCAGCGGCGTGGTGCCGGTCATCGCGCTGGTGCTGGGCCCGGTGGTCGGCGGCGCGGCAATGATCGCCCAGCTGGCTGACATCACCATTGAAGCCGAAAACGTTGGTCAGCTGATGGTCTATGGCCCGCAGGTCATGAGCGCCATTTCCGGCAAGACGGTGGATGCCAAGGCGGTCGGCGGCGCGAAGGCGATGGCTGCGCAGGGCGGCGTCGCGCTGACGGCCAAGGACGAGGACGAAGCCATCTCTCTGGCGGTGCAGGTGCTGGACTATCTGCCCGGCTGCAACGCGGAGGATGCCGCGATTGTTGATACCGACGACATGAACCGCATTCTGCCCGTACTGGACGCGGCGGACGCGGAAAGCCAGCTGGCTGCCATGGCGGACGGCGCGGCGTATGTGGAGCTTTTCAAGGACTACGGTAAGGAAATCCGCGTTGCGCTGACCCGCGTGGGCGGCCGTCCGGTCGGTCTGGTGGTTGGCAACGGCAAGGAGAACGACGGCGTGCTGACGGCGCAGTCCGCGAGCAAGGCTGCGCGCTTCATCCGCCTGTGCGACTGCTACAGCCTGCCGGTCGTGTCCCTGATCAACAGCAAGGGCGTTGCCGTCCCGGCGGTTGACGAGCAGGCGGCGACCATCAAGGCGACCACCCAGCTGCTTTACGCCTACGCGGAAGCGACGACGGCGAAGGTGTCCATCGTCACCGGCAACGCCATCGGTCAGGCGTATGTCGCTATGGGCGGCAAGAGCAATGCTGACGTCACCTATGCGTGGCCGGGCGCGGTGATTTCCGCCCTGACCCCCGAAGCGGCGGTGCAGGTGCTCTACACCGACGCCCTGAAGGCGGACAAGAAGCCGGCGCTCCAGTCCCGTGCGGAATTGGAAGCGAAGTTCGCTGCGGATGTGGCGGACGGCGTGGCGGCTGCCGCGGCTGGCATGGTCGATGACGTGATTGATCCCGCCGAAACGCGCAAATATGTCATTGCGGCGCTGGAGATGCTCTCCTCCAAGCGCGAATCCAATCCCCCGAAGAAGCACGGCAACCTGCCGCTGTGATTGAGGAAAGGATTGTGTGAAAAATGGACTTTGCAGCCTTTTTGAGTAATCTGGGCAATAATCTGGGCTTCGGCTTGACCGTCACCCTCATCGGCATCGCCATCGTGTTCCTCGGTTTGACGATTCTGATTGGTCTGATCAAGCTGATGGAAAATGCCACCGCGAACCTCGGCAAGGGCGGCAAGAAGGCAAAGAAGCAGGCGGAAGCGCCCGCTCCCGCGCCGGTTGCCGCGCCCGTGGTGGAGGAAGTGCCCGTGGCGGATGACAGCGAGCTGATTGCGGTCATTTCCGCCGCTGTGGCGATGATGATGGAGGATGGCAGCGCCTTCACGGTGCGCCGCGTCCGCCGCGTGCAGAATGCGCCCGCCTGGCAGAAGGCTGGCCGCGAAGAACAGGTGTACAGCCGCTTCTAATATACTATTTCCTGCATTCACCTGTGCCATCTGCTTGCGCCTTTTCCTTTCTGGCGTCCGTTCATTCCACTTAGCGTAGCGCTGCTACGCTGCGTTTCATTCACGTTAGCCAGAAAGAAAAATTCGCGGCGCATCTTGGCACATGCTCATTTGGAAATAGTATCGGCTTGAACATGACAACAAATTGAACGATTTTGACAGGAGGAAATCCCATCATGCGTACCTTCAATATTACGGTCAACGGTCAGACTTATGTGGTGGATGTGGAAGAAGTCGGCGGCGTGCAGACCGCTGCGCCCGTGCGCGCTGCTGCCCCTGTGGCGGCTGCTCCCGTGGCGGCGGCTCCGGCTGCTGCGCCCAAGGCGGCTGCGGCGGCTCCCGTGGCGGGCGGCGAACCCGTTAAGGCGCCCATGCCCGGCAACATCCTGGACGTGAAGGTCAAGGTTGGCGACACGGTCAAGGCGGGCACGGTGCTGTGCGTGCTGGAAGCCATGAAGATGGAAAACGAAATTCCCGCCCCCAAGGACGGCAAAGTGGCGCAGGTCGTTGTGACCAAGGGCGCGACGGTCGGCGCGGGCGACACGCTGGTCGTGCTGGCGTAATCCGACGTATTTACCGATCCCGAAGGAAAGTGAGCTGATATAATGGGAATCAATGTGGGCGAAACCCTCATGGGGCTCGTCACGACCTCGGGTATCTACCAGTATCTGACGAACCCGCTGGCGCTGATCATGGTCGCCATCGCTTGCGTACTGCTGTATCTCGCCATTGTCAAGCAATTTGAGCCGCTGCTGCTGCTGCCGATTGCCTTCGGTATGCTGCTGACCAACCTGCTGGGCAGCGACATCTTCCACGAAGAACTCTTCGCCGGCGGTCATGCCAACTGGGCGCTGTTCGGCGGCGCGGTTCTGATAGACGGCAAGGATTTTGTTGATTCCGTGGGCTACATGGTCAATGCCGCCGGTCAGATTCTGACCAGCAACAATGTCGTGCTGGGTCACTTCGTCAACGCCGTCACCATCGACGACCCGACGAGCCTCGTGCCTTTTGCTGACATCCTGGCGCAGTTCGCCGCCAACGGCAACGCTGCTTCCATCATTCTGGAGGATGCCTTCCTGAAGAACGGCGCGGTCTACACTGCCACCGGCGCGATGCTGGCGACGGCGGGCAAGACGATTTCCGCGGGTCTGCTGGACTACCTGTACCTCGGCGTGAAGCTGGGCATCTATCCGTGCCTTATCTTCATGGGCGTTGGCGCGGGCACGGACTTCGGGCCGCTGATTTCTAACCCGAAGACGCTGCTGCTGGGCGCGGCGGCGCAGCTGGGCATTTTCATGACGTTCATCTTCGCGTATGCCGTGTTCGGCTTCTCCGCTGCGGAAGCGGGCGCCATCGGCATCATCGCCGGCGCGGACGGCCCGACGGCGATTTGGCTGACGGGCAAGCTCGCCCCGCACCTCCTTGGCCCGATCGCGGTCGCTGCATACTCCTACATGGCGCTGGTGCCTGTCATTCAGCCGCCGATTATGCGCGCCCTGACCACCGAGAAGGAACGCAAAATCGTCATGGAGCAGCTCAAGCCTGCCACCAAGACGCAGAAGATTATCTTCCCCATCGTCGTCACCATTCTGGTTGCGCTGCTGCTGCCGTCCGCTGCTCCGCTGGTCGGCTGCCTGATGCTGGGCAACCTCGCGAAGGAATGCGGCGTGACCGAACGTCTGAACAAGACGATGCAGAACGAGCTGATGAATATCGTCACGATTTTCCTCGGCGTCACGGTCGGCGCAACGGCGACTGCCTCTACCTTCCTGACGGTGCGCACGCTTGAAATCATCGCGATGGGCATCGTCGCGTTCGGCATGGGCACGGCGGGCGGCGTGCTGCTGGCGAAGCTGATGAACAAGCTCTCCGGCGGCAAGATCAACCCGCTGATCGGCTCTGCCGGCGTGTCCGCTGTCCCGATGGCGGCGCGTGTGTCCCAGAAGGAAGGTCAGAAGGCGAATCCCGCGAACTTCCTGCTGATGCACGCCATGGGCCCGAACGTTGCTGGCGTTATCGGCTCTGCCATCGCGGCTGGCGTGCTGCTCAGTATGTTTGGCTAATGATTCGCTGAACAGATTAGCAGACAGTTGATGGAAACGTATCCGGTCAGGGGCAGGGGAGTGCTTCTCCGCCTCTGACCGAACTGAAGGAGGAAATTCGTCCTATGGCAAAGGTTCAAATTACGGATACCATCCTGCGCGACGGCCACCAGTCTCAGGCCGCGACCCGGATGCGTACCGATGAGATGCTGCCTGCCTGCGAAATGCTGGACAAGGTTGGCTACTACTCTCTGGAGTGCTGGGGCGGCGCGACCTACGACGCGTGCCTGCGCTTCCTGAACGAAGACCCGTGGGAGCGGCTGCGCAAGCTGCGCAAGGCGCTGCCCAACACCAAGCTGCAGATGCTGCTGCGCGGTCAGAACCTGCTGGGCTACCGTCCCTACGCGGACGACGTGGTGGATTTCTTTGTCAAGAAGGCCGTCGAGAACGGCATTGACATCATCCGCTGCTTCGACGCGCTGAACGACCTGCGCAACATGCAGACCGCCGTCAAGGCGACGAAGAAGTACGGCGGCACGGCGGAAATCGCCATGTCGTACACCGAATCCCCCGTGCACAACGAGGATTACTTCGTCAAGCTCGCCGTGGACATCCAGAAGATGGGTGCGGACGTCATCTGCATCAAGGACATGGCGAACTTGCTGCTGCCCTACAAGGCGTACAGCCTCGTCAAGCGCCTGAAGAAGGAAACCGACCTGCCGATCGTCCTGCATACGCACAATACCACCGGCACGGGCGACATGGTGCTGCTCAAGGCCATCGAAGCGGGTGTGGACGTGGTGGATACCTGCCTGTCCCCGCTGGGCTCCGGCACGTCTCAGCCGGCGACCGAATCCCTCGTTGCGACCCTGAAGGGCACGGAATACGACACGGGCTTCGACCTCGACCTGCTGGCGCAGCTGGCGGCGCACTTCCGCACGGTGGCGGATCGCCTGACCAAGGACGGCTGGCGTGACCCGGCGCGCGTGCTGGGCGTGGACGTCAAGACCCTGCAGTATCAGGTGCCGGGCGGCATGCTGTCCAACCTGATTGGTCAGCTGAAGCAGGCGAACCAGATGGACAAGTACTACGACGTGCTGGCGGAAGTGCCGCGCGTGCGCAAGGACTTCGGCTATCCGCCGCTGGTCACGCCGACCTCCCAGATCGTGGGCACGCAGGCCGTGATGAACGTGCTGGGCGGCGAGCGCTACAAGATGGTTCCGAAGGAATCCAAGGACTTGCTGGCGGGTCACTACGGCCGTCTGCCGGGCAAGGTGAACGAGGACGTGCGCAAGAAGTGCATCGGCGACACGAAGGTCATCACCCATCGCTACGCCGACGACATTCCGCCGGAACTCGACAAGCTGCGTGAGGAAATGCGCGAATGGTATCAGTGCGAGGAAGACGTGCTGTCCTACGCCATGTTCCCGAAGGTCGCGCCGAAGTTCTTCGAGTATCGCGCGGCGCAGCAGCTGAAGGTGGATTCCACCATGCTGAACAAGGCTGACAAGACGATGCCTGTCTAATAGGTAATACTATTTCCAGATTCGCCTGCGCCATCTGCTTGCGCCTTTTTCCTTCCGCCGTCCGCTCATTCCACTTAGCGTAGCGCTGCTACGCTGCGTTCCATTCGCGTTAGGCAGAAGAAAAAATTCGCGGCGCATCTTGGTGCATTCTTATCTGGAAATAGTATAATGGTCAGGGGCGAATCCGCATGGGTTTACCCCTGACCTTGCTGTGTTTTTAGACAAAAAGCATCAAGTGTCAAGCTGTTCGCAGAAAATTTGCCAAAGTACATCTTGATTTTACCGCGCAAGTGGTGTATGATATAGATGCGGAGAATCGAGATTTTTCCTGAATCCGCAGTGTATTGTCCCACCAATTTAAAGAAAGAGGTAGGTTCTACATGGCAGAGCTGAATCTGAGCAAGTATGGCATTACCGGCACGACCGAGGTTGTGCACAATCCTTCTTACGATCTGCTGTTCGAAGAAGAAACCAAGTCCACCAACGAGGGCTATGAAAAGGGTCAGGTGTCCGAACTGGGCGCTGTGAACGTCATGACCGGCATTTATACCGGCCGCAGCCCCAAGGACAAGTATATCGTCATGGACGAGAACTCCAAGAACACCGTGTGGTGGACGAGCGAGGGCTACAAGAACGACAACCATCCGATGACCGAGTCCACTTGGGCGTCCGTGAAGGATCTGGCGATTAAGGAGCTGTCTAATAAGAAGCTCTACGTCGTTGATGCCTTCTGCGGCGCGAACAAGGACACCCGCATGGCTGTCCGCTTCATCGTGGAAGTGGCGTGGCAGGCGCATTTCGTCAAGAACATGTTCATCCAGCCCTCTGAAGAAGAGCTGAAGAACTTCACCCCGGACTTCGTGGTTTACAACGCGTCCAAGGCGAAGGTCGAGAACTACAAGGAGCTGGGCCTCAACTCCGAAACCTGCGTGGCGTTCAACATCACCAGCCGTGAGCAGGTCATCCTGAACACGTGGTACGGCGGCGAGATGAAGAAGGGTATGTTCTCCATGATGAACTACTACCTGCCGCTGAAGGGCATCGCGTCCATGCACTGCTCTGCCAACACCGATAAGGAAGGCAAGAACACTGCCATCTTCTTCGGTCTGTCCGGCACCGGCAAGACCACCCTGTCCACCGACCCCAAGCGTCTGCTGATCGGCGACGACGAGCACGGCTGGGACGACAACGGCGTGTTCAACTTTGAAGGCGGCTGCTACGCCAAGGTCATCAACCTGTCTCTTATACACATCTGACGCTGCCGACGAACTCTAGGGTGT
>OWIX01001693.1_pt1 | contig 10587 bp, 12 predicted proteins | sample 1732851 | NCBI WGS metagenome assembly OWIX01 (sample SAMN05065761, study PRJEB22554) | human gut metagenome | biome: ENVO:2100002; feature: ENVO:00000062; material: ENVO:00002003 | host: Homo sapiens | place: USA
GAGATAGGCTCCGGTCTCGTGGGCTCGGAGATGTGTATAAGAGACAGGTTTGCGCTATAGTAACATCACTTCCTGTGTAGCAGCAGGTAGAAATAATTATGATCGCATAATTCCTTAAGAATTCTGAAGATTACGTTATACGTTCGTTTTTTTCTGATTCTCAAAAATATGCGACTACGATTTTGATTGATTTTGGAAGGGCCTTCGCATGAGTGACATTATTATGCGATACGAGGATTACCTCGTCCATACCAAACACGCGTCTGACAACACGATTGCGTCTTATATGCGTGATCTTCGTCAGTATGCGTCATATCTTGGCTCCGAAGGCATTGACGTACTGGATGCAGATCAGATGGTCGTGTCCAGCTATATGGGCAATATGAAAGCGTGTGGAAAATCTGCCGCTACAATTTCCCGCGCATTGGCTTCGATCAAAAGCCTGTATATCTTCGCAATTCAGAATCACGAGATCGAAGAAAATCCTATCCAGAACATCAAGATTGACAAGGCTGAAAAAAAGCTTCCACAGATCCTGACTGGCAAAGAGGTTGAACTTCTCTTGCAGCAGCCCAAGGTTTCAGAAATGAAGGGCTGCCGGGATAAAGCCATGCTTGAGGTTTTGTATGCGACTGGTATCCGGGTCAGCGAACTGATTGGGCTGAATATCGACGACGTTAGCCTTCCCGGAAGTTTCATTCGCTGCGAAAGCGGGGAAAAGATGCGCATCATACCGATTTATCCGGAAGCGCTTCAGGCACTGCGTGAGTACATAGAAACTGTCCGGCCTAAAATGATTGCAGTTCCGACCGAGCATTCGCTTTTCGTCAATGTATCCGGCGAACGTATGAGCCGCCAGGGATTCTGGAAAATTATCAAGTACTATCAGGAAAAAGCACACATCGAGAAGGATATTACGCCGCATACGCTCCGGCACAGCTTTGCGGCTCATCTGCTTGAAAATGGTGCTGATTTGCGCTCCATTCAGCAGATGCTTGGACACAGCGACATTTCCTCCACGCAGGTCTATACGCAGCTGGTCAAGCAGAATTTGAAGGCGGTCTACAACAAATATCATCCAAAGGCATAGAATTTCCTCGTCCCATGAGAACGGCATCTGAACAGTTTGTATGAGAGAGGGGAATGACGGATGCCCATAGGCTGCTCTGGGATAAAAAACGGGTGCGCCGCAAAAGCGGCGCACCCAAATTTTTTTGTACACTCAGTTATCAATGCCTGTCATAGCCTGCAGTACCTCATACTGCTGCTCGTTCAGGCCTTTTTTCATGGAAAGTCCTTCCGTAATATCAATATCGACCATTTGTCCGGCTTGCGCGCAGATCACGCGGTTGGTCTTGCCCTCGGCCAGTACCTTGACCGCCTGATAGCCCATGCGGCTGGCCATGACGCGGTCACGCGCAGATGGCGTGCCGCCGCGCTGGATATGGCCGAGGATCGTCACGCGCGGGTCGAGCCCAAGTTCCTCATGGATCCCCTTGCCGATCTCGATTGCGCTGCCTGCACCCTCGGCGACAATGATCATGAAGTGCGTATTGCCTGCAAGCCGTGCCTGCCGGATGCGGTCAATCACGTCGCTGTCAAAATTGACCGGCTTTTCCGGCACCAGAACCGCCGTCGCGCCGGTGGCGAGGCCGACGTAAAGCGCCAGATGGCCCGCGTTGCGGCCCATGACCTCAACGACAGAGCAGCGCTCATGCGACTGCATCGTGTCACGCAGGCGGTCAATGGCCTCGACAGCGGTATTGGCCGCCGTGTCGTAACCGATGGTATAATCGGTGCAGACAATGTCGTTGTCAATCGTGGCCGGAACGCCGACGACCGAAACGCCCTGCTTCGCAAGTTCTACCAAACCCCGGAACGAGCCGTCGCCGCCAATGGAAACAATGCCGTCCAGCCCAAGCAGCTTGCAGGTAGCGGCAGCTTTTTTTTGCCCCTCAAGCGTGCGGAATTCATCGCTGCGCGCCGTGTAGAGCATCGTACCGCCGCGATTGATGATATGCGCGACATTGCCGTTTTTCAGAACTGTAAAATCGCCGTTGATCAGACCGTTATAGCCGCGGCGGATGCCGACGCATTCGATTCCCATGTAGGTGCACGCACGCACGACAGAGCGGATGGCTGCATTCATGCCGGGGGCATCGCCGCCGGAGGTCAGAACACCGATTCGTTTCACTGCATTTGCCATACAGGCACTTCCTCTCAATTTAATTTTTTTCATCATACCCCAAAACAGTGGAAAAGTAAACAGGCAATCGCGCGGAATCGGCGGAGTTCTGCGAAAAATCAATCTTCAGGAAAAATTTATGTTTTCTTCGCCGCAGGTGTGCTATACTTAAATATAAATACATAAGGGAGGCGGGAGTTTGAACCAGACAGGAAGAATTCTGGAGGAAGTCAAAAAAGCGGTATGCGGAAAGGACCGCGTGTTGGTATGGGTGCTGACCGTGCTGCTTGCAAGGGGGCATGTTCTATTGGAGGATATCCCTGGTGTCGGTAAAACGACCATGGCGCTGGCTTTTTCACGCGCGCTGGGACTGGAATATGGCCGCGTTCAGTTCACGCCGGATGTTCTGCCGTCGGACATCACGGGCTATTCTGTTTATCAGAAGGAAATCGGCAGGCTGGTCTATCAGCCGGGTGCGGTGCTTTGTAATCTGTTTCTGGCGGACGAACTCAACCGCGCGACCTCACGCACGCAGTCCGCACTGCTGGAAGCAATGGAGGAGGGGCAGGTCACAGTCGATGGTGTCAGCCACCCGATTCCACAGCCATTCATCGTCTTTGCCACGCAGAACCCGACCGGAGCCGCCGGTACGCAGTTGCTGCCGGATTCGCAGATGGACCGGTTCGCCGTCCGGCTGTCTATCGGATATCCTGCGCCGGAAGATGAACGCAATATGGTTCTTGCCCGGCAGGGTGTCAATCCGCTGCAATCTGTCCGGCAAGTCCTTTCGAGAGAGGAATTGATCGCCATGCAGGACGAGGCGGCTGCTGTTTACATCAAGACAGAATTGATTGACTATATCGTAGCGCTGATTGACGCTACGCGGAATCACGCGATGATTCTGCGCGGCGCTAGCCCCCGTGCAACGCTTTCTCTGACCGCAATGGCCAAAGCAGTCGCCTATGTCCAACGCCGGGATTATGTAGTGCCAAAGGACATTCAGGTAACGTTCCCGCAGGTCATCGCGCACCGCCTGCTGCTGGCCCCGGAAGCCGGAACGCGGCAGATCACGCCGGAGCAGCTGCTTGACGAGATCTTGCGTCAGGTCCCGGCACCCAGACTATAAGGCCATGGCGAAAAACCGCATTCTCTACGGGCTGTTTCTGCTTGCGGCCGTTGTCTTTCACAGCTTTTATACTGGATGGTTTTCGTTTTTTTTGCTGATGTTTGCCTTGTTGCTGCCAGTTTTCTCACTGCTTATCAGCTTGCCAGCCATGCTTCACGCGACCTATGAAGTGGAACTTCCGGTTCGCTGCTTTTGCGGACAGACTGCGCAGTACCGGTTGACTGCCCAGCATGCAGCAAAACTTCCGGTATCTTGCTGCCGCTTCCTCCTGACGGTATCCGACGCCGTAGACGGTGAGGCATGCCAGCAGAAGCTGGAACTTGCCGGAACGCTCGGCTTTGTGCAGCGCGTTGATACGCGCCATGCAGGTGTACAAACCTTTCAGCTTGATAAAGGGCGCGTATGCGATGCACTGGGGTTGTTTAGCCTACCGTTGCACTTGCCGGCCGCTTGCGCTATCGCTGTCGAGCCGGAACCGCAGGAGCCGGCCGAATTGCCGAACCTCAGTCATTTTCAATACCGTTCTTATCACCCAAAGCCCGGCGGTGGATTTTCTGAGATCCACGATCTGCGTGAATACCGTCCCGGCGACAGTCTGCATGAGATTCACTGGAAGCTGTCTGCCAAGTCGGACAAGCTGATTGTCCGTGAGGCGGAGGAGCCGGATCTGGGATTGATTGTACTGAGTTTTGACTTTTCCGGTACACGCACGCAGTTGGATAGCACACTGCGGCAGCTTTTGTGGCTGTCTGGTTGGCTGATTGACAGGGGAGTGCCCCATCAAATTGACTGGATCGAGCCGGATTCACTGGAGCCACAGACAAAGTCAGTCAAAACATTGGACGATCTGAAATCGCTTTTGAATACGCTTTTACAGACCCATCTGACCGGTAATACACCTTCGCTTGCATCCAGAGCCTACCCGCATGCGGATTGGCGCTATCATGTGCAGTCGGAGACACAGGAGGTGCAGCAGGCATGAAATCGTCAAGATACACGTTTTTTACGTCGCTGCTCTGCGCATCCGGCCTGTCTGGCGGTCTGTGTTTCTGCATTATAACATCTTTTTCCGTTCCGGCGGACAGACTTTTGCTGGCATGCGCGTGCGTTCTTGCGGCGCTGTTCTTTTCCGCGCTGCTTTTGCTGCCCAAAAGCTGGATCTGGCTGCTGGCCGTGGCTGCGCTTGCGGGCGGTGGACTTTATATGCTGCGCGCTCAGCTGATCGAGAGTGCTTCCGTGCTTGTCTCTGCCGTTACCCAGCAATATTCGGAGGCAATTCCGGGTATACAGGTGATCCAGTTGACAGACGCAGCCGACGCGGACGCAACACTGATTTTCATTCTGATTGCGGCGCTCTATGCGCTTCTTTGCAGCTGGACGGTCATGCGCAGCGAAGGTCTTGTCTATCTGCTCGTTTTGACGGTGCCGGTTCTGGCACTGTGCCTGATCATTTTGCAGACGCCTCCGGCGGTCTGGGCCATCCTGCTCGTTGTGGGCATTCTTGCACTGCTTCTTTTAACGCAGCTGCTCCGTGCGCGGCAGGCAGGTGAGGGGAACCGGCTTGCGCTGCTGCTGGCCGCGCCGCTGGCGCTCTTAATCGGCTTGATCGCTGTTCTGTTTCCGGCTGGTACCTACGAACGCGCCGAATGGTCCGACCGTCTGCAGGAAACCATCTCCATGGCTGCAGACAAGCTGACGCTCTTCCGCCGCGACGCGAAGACCGGGCAGGTGAAATTCACCTCGCCCATCAGCCCCAGCACGCTCGGCAGCTATCTCTGGGATTCCAGCGTAACTGGCGTCAATCTCAACCGGGTCGGGCCGCAGCGCCAATTTGGCCGCTCTGTGATGCGCGTAAAAGCAACGCTTGGATCCTCTTGGGCCGGTGCTTCATTCTACCTGCGCGGGGATTCCATGGCCGTTTATGAGGATAACCGTTGGAAACCGCTCCCGGAAAATGCATATCCTGATATGAAGAATATGCATAATCCGCTTTTGGCAGGAGAGGCTGTCGTCAGCTTTCAGCCAGAGGTAACGATCGAAACGGATATGAAGTCCGGGATCTATTATATCCCATACAACGCAACCGCGTTTCCGGAGGACGCGGAGCCGTTTTACGACGCCTACGTCAAAAACCCCTCGCAGCAGACGAATTATACGGTTCCCTATGTTCTCTCGCGCAGCCCGTTGCAGAACAGCGCGTATGATGCATTCGTCCATGAGACCTACACACAAGTCCCGGATGAGACGCGGCAGGCACTTTCCGACATCCTCTCGGAGCTGGTCGGGGAGGAGGACGCCGATCCGTATCAGTATATCCCGCGTGTTCTGGAGTATGTGTCGACCAGCGCCCGCTATGACCTCAATACGCCGGCTGTGCCGGACGGAGAAGATTTTGTGTCGTGGTTCCTGCACGACAGCGAAACCGGTTACTGTGTGCATTATGCGACTGCGGCGACGATTTTGCTGCGATGTCTTGGCGTTCCGGCGCGTTATGTGACCGGCTATTACACAGATGTGTATGAAAACGAATGGACGACCGTGACCTCGGACGATGCGCATGCGTGGGTGGAGATCTATCTGAACGGGATCGGCTGGCTTCGGGATGATCCAACGCCTGCGGCAGACACCCCTGCGCAGACAGCACCGGAGGAACCCATTGCCGCTCCTATTGAGCCGGCAGACAACCAGCCGGAGGATACGCCGCCCGCAGGCGACGAACCGCCCGCTGTCCCGGATACTCCCGCAGAAAGTCAGGAAACACCGCAGGAAACGAACAAAAAGCCCGTCAGCATCCTGCGTTTTGTTTGGCCTGTTCTGGCATTGGCCGCCGCACTGTTTCTCTGGCGCGCACTACGGTTCAGCGTCCGAATGGCCGCAATAGGGAAGGGATCGTCCAACCGCCGGGCAGTCGCGCTCTATCATCACATCTGCTGGCTCGCCCGGCAGACCAAAACAGAGGTTCCAAGCGATTTTCTGGAAATCGCTGAAAAGGCAAGATTCAGCCATCATAAGCTGAACAGGGAAGACCTGCTTCCGATGCAAGCGCACGCGGAACAGCTGACAAAGCAGCTGCTCGCAGACAAGCGCTTCTGGAAACAGGTCCTGTATCGCGTGATTTATGCACTTGGATAAGCATTGAGAGGTTTCCTATGGAGTATAGCTGGTTCATGCGATTTTCTTCCGGCGAAGCTGGAACTCTGACGATGCAAGCCTCACGCCGGAATGTCGGATCTCATGCCATACCGTCTGCGTTTTGAAAAGTGCCAGCGTTTGCAGCGGCAGAAAGCACGCCATGAAAACAGGATAGAGCAGGATGCCGCCTGTCAGTCTGAAATCCAGCCGTTTTTCCAGCACCAGTGCCGCAGCAGCCACCGCGAGACTGCCAGCATAAGCGGAGAGCAGACTGACCGGCAGGCTTTGCAGGGATATGCTGCCCGCGAGGAACGCTGCCAGTGTAAAAAACGGGGTCAGCGCCTGCAGGAACGGAAACGCAAGCTGAAGCATACCGTCCAGCCGGTTCAGACTGGGTCGGCGCAGAAAATTCCGAAAAAGCTTTGGCAGCGTCAGGCGTGAAACCTGCATGATGCCGCTCATCCAGCGTCTGCGCTGCACGAGCGAGGCGCGCCATGTGACCGGCTCCTCGTCATAGGTCACGGCGCTTTCGCAGTAGCCGATCCGGACGCCGTGCGTCAGACAGGCTGCATACAACTCAGCATCCTCCGCAAGCGTGCAGCAGGGGAATCCGCCCAACGCTTCCAGCAAATCGCGCCGAATGGCAAAGCCGGTTCCTATTACTCTGGCGGATAGTCCTAAAGCTTCTCTGGCACGGTTCAGAAAGTGATTTGCCGTACAGAAATAAATCTCATAGCAGGCGCTGATTCCGGCTTGCATACGGTTCTTTGCGAGAATCCGGCTTTTGACGATAGCGGAGCGTGACATCGCTTGATTCATTTCGGATAAAAACGCAGGATCAACCTCGTTGTCAGCGTCAAATACGCAAAATGCGTCATAATAACGAGAACCATGCAGAAGCGTGTTTGCAGCATACTGAAGCGCGGCACCCTTGGAGTGGATAGAGGTCGGCATTTCTAGAACCTTGCCTCCGGCGTGCCGCGCTGCATCCGCAGTGTGGTCTGTGCAGTTGTTCGGAAGCACCCAGATATCAAATAGTTCTGACGGATAGTTCTGTGCCAAAAGACTTTCAATCAGCCCTGCAATGCAGCTTTCTTCATTTCTGGCTGCGATCAACACTGCAAACCGCCTTTGCGTAGTGGAGGATTTTTGCATTTTGCGTTTACACAGGCTGAACAATGAAACAACCAGAAAGTAGAGGGAAAGCAGTTTTAGAATCAGAAAAAACGCATTGACTGCCGCGTTCATAGAATATTTCTCCTTTGTGATTTCTACGCTCAAGTATATCACATCCGCGTTCAACTGAACGGAAGCATCCGTTTAAGCATTGCTTAAGATTCTATGAAGGAACATGATTGCACCACCAGAAAGAAAAAAGGCCGACAAACCCAGCACGCGGCAGAAGAGAATGAGGTGCTGTTTGGGCCTAGCTAACGCAACAAAATATCTTTTTTGTGTACGCAGGAACAAAGACAAAGGATTTCCGGGAATTAAGGCCGGGGAATCCTTTTTTCTTTTACTTTTCCGGGATGAATCCAACGGCTACAAAATAGGCCAAGAGAGAAACCAAAGACAAGGAGAGAAAGAACAAATCCCACGAATCCGGAGAAACCTTCTGCAAAGAATGTGATAACCACAAAAACAAGACTGACGATAATAAGTACAATATCCATGTATACATTATTCCTCATTGTCAGACCGCTGACGGCGCAGAGAACGACGAACATTCTTGTCTGTCAGTTCGGCCACGATTTCATTAAACGGCAGAGGCGGACGCTCAGGCGCGGCAAAGCTATCAAAGTATTTGAAATACTTCGGTAAATATGTAATTTGCCACTTGAAAATAGATTCAAAGGAAAGCTTGTCTGCAATGCGGCTTTCGGCCTCAGCAGATGGCTCAGTCAGCGTAATAGACCGGCGAATAGGGCGATAAATAGAGAAGACATTTCCGACAGAGACCATTAAACCCATCTGGTCAGTTACATCACGAATCTTTTTGTCAATATCGAACGACTGAGAATTTAAGAAGACCCGGCATTTATACTTTCTCTGGAGCTTGAAGAAATCACGCAGACCTGAGTTGAAGTTTTTAAAATTCCGGTTGTCAAAGATAATACCAGCCTCATCCAAGAAAATAGCAGAGTTTTCAGCAGGGGCGAACTCTGCCAAGTCCATAGCTTTCATAATACGGACACCGGGAAGGTTACAGGTGTCAATATCCGTGTAGACCGTCCAACCTTTTTTTAGGTATTTCATCATCTGTTTTACCATATAGAGGGATTTACCAGCACCCTTTTTGCCGAAAATGAAAATCAGACGATAAGGGTTATTATAACGCCTAGATTGGACAGTGAACCAGACAAGGAACGCGCCAACGATAGAAAGAAAAATAATCATAGTAAAAAAGAAGGGGCGGAAAGCCCGCCCCAAGGTCGATAGGTTAAACGTGAATGAGGCGGTTGATAACGCCGATACCCGTACCAATCAGCGCGACCAGCACGAAGCCGAGGATAAGCGGATTGCCGGTAATGGCACCGACAAAAGAGCCGACCCAAGAAACAGCACCGGTAACGAAAGAACCGATATCGGAAATCATGGACGCAATGGAGTAAGCAGCTTCAGTCTGAAAAATCACCCTTTCAAAATTATTTGATATTTAACAATCGCTTGAGCAAAGCGACGGTTACAAAGGAAAAGAAGAAACCGACGAAGTAACAGATAGGCTCGGCCATAAGGAACGTAGGGACTTGACCAATGAACCAGACACAGAATGTTTTCACGCTTTCGATATCAACGCACCCCCTGCCTTAAAGATACAGAAAACAACAACCAGAAGCAAGACAAGAGAAGCAAGCCAATTAGAATCATATTCCAAATGCTGCGTAACATAACCGATCTGAGAATTGTTATATGAGGATTGAACTTTATAGGTATACGAAACTACCGGTTTACCAAGCAGATCATATAGAACAGAAAGCAAAGAGCCGTCAGAAGCATCAGGGGCATACTCTACAGAAACCACCTCAGGCTTGATATAAGATTGACCAGACGTCGGCACATTTGCCGCCAGAAGTACAGGAGATTCCGACGCGCTTGCAACCGCCCTGACTGCCTCCGAAGAAACCGAAATATCTGCATCAGATTCCGAATCAACAGGAACAACGCTATCAGAATCAGCAAAATCATCAGCAGATTCATCGGTGTCAGATTGAAGAGGTGTTTCTGATTCAGCATCATTAACAATGTCGACTTGCTTTCTTGCATTATATTCATCCTCAGACACATCAATAGGCAGAATAGATTGATCACCACCGTAGGAATACATACCAAACCAAAGATCATAATTTTCGGTATTGTCTACAAGATCATAGAACCAAATCCAATCTTGATATTCCAGCCGAATCATATTCACAGCAAAAGCAGGAACACAAAGACAGACCAGCAGGAAGACACAGAGGAAGACAGAGAAAAAACGCTTAATAGAAATCACCCCTCAGAAGATTTAGAGCCGGGATTTGAAGAACCGAAAGAAACATCAGAAGAAAAAACAAACCGCTTAATATAACGAATAACGAGGGAAAAAGCTAAAAGAGTAAGAGAAAGCTCCGCAGGTGTCATATATGTACCCGGAATATACCAAGATACATAAAACCGCCATATTTGAGGAATAAAACCTAAATAAAATTGTAACCCGGCATCATTCATTGAAACACCTCCTAAACAAAGGGAATAGCATCAAGAACGGCCTTGACAACAGCTAAAAGTATAAGAACAGCAATAATAGCAAAAACAGCAACAATAACTATTGTAAGCCATTCAGGAAGTGCATAAAAAACATATTGAATAATTTTAAGGAAGCCAGCCATAAAATCACCCTCTAAGCCACGCATGAACAACAGAATATACTATATAAATAGCAAATAAAGACAAAGACCACTCAAAAAAAGCGGCAATAGGGGTAGGAAGAAGAGACCAAACATCCATTAAAAAATTAAATCCTTGGATAAGAGAATTAAACAAACTCAACTACCCCCTAGAAGGAAAGCGCGAACGCATATACTCAAATTGTTCATAAGGATCATACGGAAGAGACGCTGTCTCTTATACACATCTCCGAGCCCACGAGACCGGAGCCTATCTCGTA
>OWIX01001707.1_pt1 | contig 10533 bp, 6 predicted proteins | sample 1732851 | NCBI WGS metagenome assembly OWIX01 (sample SAMN05065761, study PRJEB22554) | human gut metagenome | biome: ENVO:2100002; feature: ENVO:00000062; material: ENVO:00002003 | host: Homo sapiens | place: USA
CTACACCCTAGAGTTCGTCGGCAGCGTCAGATGTGTATAAGAGACAGGCTTCACCGGCTTCCTTAATCTGTACGTCGATCTCCCGCGCCACCTTTTCCACTGTTTCCTCGATCCTCGCGGGATGAATTCTGCCGTCCGCGATCAAGCGCTCTAAAGAGAGCCGCGCGATCTCGCGCCGAACGGGATCAAACCCCGAAAGAATGACGACTTCGGGCGTATCGTCGATAATCAGTTCGATACCCGTGGCATTTTCCAGCGCACGGATATTTCTGCCCTCGCGGCCGATGATCCGCGCTTTCATATCGTCGTTGGGAAGCGGAACGACGGAAACGGTAAGCTCCGAGGCCTGATCTGCCGCGCTCTTTTGAATAGCGAGCGCAATAATCTTTTTGGCATTGATGTCCGCCTCGTCCTTTGCCTGCTGTTCCATATTGCGTACCTGGACGGCGACGTCGTGGCGGGTCGCATCGAGAATTTCTTCCGTGAGGAGTTTTTTCGCTTCCTCCCGCGTCAGCTGGGCGACCTTTTCCAATTCCTGAATCATCAGTTCGTGCTGGGAGCTGATTTTTTCCTGCAGCTTTTTGATCTCGGCTTCCTGCTTTAAGAGATCGTTTTTCTGCTCCTCCAAGGCCTCTGTCTTTTTGTCGAGCGCATCCTCTTTTTGGGTGATACGCTGTTCCATTTTTTGAATCTCAGCCTTTTTCTCTTTGGTTTCACGTTCGAAATCGTTTCTTAATTTTAAATCCTGTTCCTTCGCCTCGAGAAGCGCTTCCTTCAAAGCGCGCTTGCTTTCCGCCTGCGCTTCGGCCCTAATCTGGCCCGCCTCCGACTCTGCGTCGCCGATGATTTTGCGAACGCGCTCGTTCGCTTCGCCGACTTTCTTTTCTGTATTTTTCTTATAGATTGTATAACCTACAAATGCCCCGAGCGCGGCAAAGATTACCGCCGCGGCTACGAGGACGCCGATAAATACACCCGTCTGTATGGAGAGAAACAGGACGCTCAAATTTACACCGTTCATTTTGTGCCTCCTGTGTTTAAAATTTAGTAAAGATTTGCAGATAAACGGATAACTTTTTCGGGAGCTGTCGCTCTGCTGCTTTATTATTCGCCTACCTTTTTCTATTTTACAATATATCCGATAAAAAGTCAATTGTTTGGCCTGAAATTGTTACCGCCTTTATGAAATTATTTATTTTTTGCCGTACAATAAAAAGAACGGCTCATGCCGTTCCGTTTTACGCATTATAGGTTTTCCAATTCTTCCAGCCAGAGCGCCGCTGAAGCGTCCGAAGGCATGCGCCAATCTCCTCGAGGCGATAAGCTGACAGATCCGATTTTCACTCCGTCGGGAATACATGAGCGCTTGAACTGCTGTGAAAAAAATCTCCGATAAAAATTTTTCAGCCATTTGAGCAGCGTTTTATCGTCGTACGCGCCCTTAAACGCATAGTTTGCAAGGTAATAAACTTTAGCGGGCGACGAAGCGCAGCGGACGGCGTGATAGAGATAAAAATCGTGCAATTCGTAAGGGCCGACGATATCCTCTGTTTTTTGGGCGATCGCTCCGTTCTTTTCGGGGGGCAGAAGTTCGGGAGAAATTTCGGTGGCGAGAATATCTTTGAGCACTTTTTCCGTGTCTCCGCTCCGTTTTGCCCCCTCGTAGCGCACGAGATGCTTCACCAAAGTTTTGGGCACCGAAGCGTTGACCGCATACATGGACATGTGATCACCGTTATACGTACACCAGCCGAGCGCCAATTCGCTCAAGTCTCCCGTACCCACGACAAGACCGCCCGTCTTGTTTGCAAGATCCATGAGAATCAGAGTGCGCATACGCGCCTGCGCGTTTTCATAAGTCACGTCGAGATGCGTTCTGTCGTGAGAGATATCGTCGAAGTGCTGCAAAACGCTTTTTGAAATATTGATCGTGCGGCCGCTCGCCCCCACGCATTCGATGAGTTTCAAAGAATTTTGATAGGTTTTTCCCGTCGTCCCGAAGCCGGGCATAGTGACGGCGACGATTTCCTTTTTGTCTTTGCCAAGAAGTTCAAAGGCGCGGGCCGTCACGAGAAGCGCCAGCGAAGAATCCAGCCCGCCCGAAATCCCCACGACCGCCGTTTTCGCGGCCGTATGTCCGAGGCGTTTGGCCAGCGCATGCGCCTGCATGGTGAGAATGAGCTCGGCCCGTTCGCCGAGCTTTTCGCTTTCCGCAGGCACGAAAGGCAGACGAGGCACTTTACGCAAAGAGAGTTCGCCTGCGCCCGTAAACGTACTTTCGGTTACGGCATAGCCGTCGGCGGTTGCCGCAGAAACGAAGCTTCCCAGCCTTCTCCGTTCCGCTGCAAGAAAAGAAACGTCTATTTCCGCCTCGGCTTCCGTTCCCGAAAAAGGTTTTGCCTCGGCGAGCAAAGAACCGTTTTCAAAAACGAGGTCATGCCCGGCAAAGACCATATCTGTCGTGGATTCGCCCATTCCCGCATCCGCATAAACATAGGCGCATACGTTTTTTCCCGAGTGTGCCCCGAGCAGCGTCTTTCGGTATTCCGCCTTACCCACCGTTTCGTCCGAAGCGGAAAGGTTGACCACGATCGTCGCGCCCGCAGCGGTATGACGGACGGAAGGAGGAATGCCGGCCCAAAGATCCTCGCATATCTCGCAGGCGACTTTCGTTTCGGATAAATTTATATCCGCAAACAGCTGATCGGTACCGAATATTGTAGTCTCTTCCGCCCACAGCGGATAGCTCGCATTTCCCTTAGGCGCGGGCGAAAAATAACGCTTTTCGTAAAATTCCCCATAGTTGGGAATATGCGTCTTGGGAACGATTCCCAAGACCTTTCCGCCGCAGAGCGCGGCAGCGCAATTGTATAATTTCCCAATGTACGCGACGGGAAGGCCGATGAAAATCAGCATCGAAATTCCTTTCGTAAACGCCGCGAGCTCCCTGAGGCCCGTCATGCAAGCATCAATCAGGAGAGGCTGTAAAAACAAGTCGCCGCAGGTATAGCCGCAGAGACTGAGCTCGGGAAAAACAAGTATCTCGGTGCCGTTCTCCGCCTGCCGCGCGATTTCCTCTTCAATCTTCAGCGTGTTAAATTTCACGTCCGCCACTTTAAGCTGCGGGCTCGCCGCCGCAACCTTTACAAAACCGTATTTCATGCTTTTATCCTTTCGTCGTATTCCGCTGTAAAACGCGATTTACGCCGCCCGAAAACGGGCGGCGTCGTTTTTTAGTCTTCCTTTTCCGCCGCGGAGGCTTCCCCGGAGGAAGCTTCTTCGGCGGGCTTGCCCTTTGCCGCCTCACGGATTTTTGCCTCGATCTCCGCTTCCAGCGCGGGATTATCTTTCAGATATTGGCGCATTTTTTCGCGGCCCTGCGCCACTTTGTCGCCGTTATAGCTGAACCATGCGCCGCTTTTAGCGATGACGTCGTACTGCACGCCCATATCGATGATACAGCCTTCCTGCGAAATGCCTTCGCCGAATACGATATCAAATTCCGCCTGTTTGAAGGGAGGCGCCAGCTTATTTTTGACAATTTTCGCCTTGGTGCGGTTACCCATAATTCCGTCCGCATCTTTCAGGGCGTCCATTCTTCTGACGTCTATACGGACGCTGGCGTAAAACTTGAGCGCCTTGCCGCCGGGGGTCGTTTCGGGGTTGCCGAACATGACGCCCACTTTTTCTCTCAATTGGTTGATAAAAATAACGCAGGTATGCGACTTATTTACGATGGCGGTCAGCTTTCTCAACGCCTGGGACATCAGCCTCGCCTGGAGACCGACGTGGCTGTCGCCCATGTCGCCCTCAATTTCCGCCTTGGGCGTCAGAGCAGCAACCGAGTCGATGACGATCATATCGACTGCAGAACTCCTCACCAGCGCGTCCGTGATGTCGAGCGCCTGTTCGCCGGTATCGGGCTGGGAAACGTAGAGATCGTCGAGGTTGACGCCCAGCTTTTTCGCATACACGGGATCCAGCGCGTGCTCCGCGTCGATAAACGCCGCCACGCCGCCCAGCTTCTGCGTCTGCGCGATAGCATGCAGAGCCACGGTCGTTTTACCCGAAGATTCGGGGCCGTAGATCTCGATAATTCTGCCGCGCGGCATACCGCCGATCCCCAGCGCGAGGTCGAGCGTAAGGCACCCCGTGGGGATCACCTCGATCTCCGTCTGGCCAGCCGCGTCGCCGAGGCGCATAATGGACCCCTTGCCGTACTGCTTTTCGATCTGCAAAAGCACGGCGTCGAGCGCTTTCATTTTATCGCCGTTCTTTTCCTTGCCGACTTTATCGACACTAGTTTTTTCACTGCTCATGATTATTTGTTACTCCTATATCTTTTTTACAAAATTTTATGTGTTTTTCAACTGCCGATATGCCAAAAACAACGCATAGTTGATGGCGGTTTCGGTGATTTCCTCTCTCGTACCTTCAAATTTATATCTGTAAACGAAAACTTTTTCCTTAAGCCCTACGGCAATATAGCACAGCCCTACGGGAAGCTCCGTCCTGTCCGATTTCGGCCCCGCCAGCCCCGTGGTCGCCACGGAAACGTCGCAGTCGCCCGAGGCGAGAAGCCCCGCGGCCATCTCGTACGCGGTTTCGTCCGAAACCGCCCCCAATGTCCTCAACGTATATTCCGAAACGCCGAGACGCTTGATCTTTGCGCGCTCGTCATAGGTATTCACGTCCTCGAAATATACCTCGCTGGCCCCGGGAACGGATACGATGCGCTTTCCGATCCCGCCTCCCGTGAAAGACTCCGCCACGCTTATCTTTTTTCCTCGAAGCTTTAACAGCTGCACCAGACGTCCCTCGAGCGGAGTGTCGTCCAGCGCGTAAACCGCGTCGCCCAACCCTTCCGCCAACAGGCGAAGAACGTCGTCCGTCAGCATTTTAGGGACAGACGAATCGTAAACGATCTCCACGACGTCCTCCCCGAGCTTCCCTTTATAATTATACGTCAACTTGTCCCCGCTCATACGCGCGGCCTCGTCCAAAAGTTTGCGGACGAGATTTTCCCCCGCGCCCACGGACCGAAGCACGAGACGGTCGAAACGGGTATTATATTTACGGTTCAGATAAGGTACGCACACATTTTTGACGTACTCCGCCCCCGATTCCCCCTTGTCGGAAGAAAGGAGAAACAGGGAAAAGCTCCCTTCCTGAAAAACTCCCGCACCCGCGAGCGTCCCCTGTGAAAAATCGTCTCCCGCTACGGCGGCAATATTTTCCCGCACTTTGGGCAAAAACGACTTCTCCGCGATCACGGCGAGATTGTCCGCGCTTTTTTTCAATTGGGATACGGCCTCGTTCAGCGCCGATATATCGTTTTCAGAGAGCAACCGCACTTCCTCAAACGGATACCCTCCCGAGAGGAAAGCCTCCGAAGGGGAAAAATCGAGCGCGCAAAGACTGTTTCTGACATTTCTCAAGACAATACACGCATTCCTCATCGTAAGGCCTTCTCCTCCGTTTTTTCCTCTGTCATTCTTTTTAGTGCGCCGTATCTCTCAACACGGCCCGATTTTTGACGACGTACGATATCCCCGACCAAACGGTGAGAACCGTCGCAACGACGAACAGCACAAGTCCTGTAATATTGATGATGCGCCCCGCCGTGCCCGAAAAATCCACCGCCAGTAAAAGCACGAAGACACAACCGTCCTGAAAAGTGGTCTTGTATTTACCCAGCTTTTCCGCGGCAAGCACCACGCCCGCCGTCGCCGCAATCTGACGGAAGGCGCTGATGATGAGCTCCCGCGCCAGAATAACGCAGATGCAGACCGCGCCTGCCGCGTAGCACCAATCGCCGAGAAGCCCGAAAATATCCCGCACCGTCAGCATCAGAATAAACGCGGTGGCGACCAGCACTTTGTCCGCGATCGGGTCGAGAAATTTGCCGAGGTTGGTGACGAGATTTCTCGAGCGAGCGATATGCCCGTCGAGAAGATCGGTCAACGCGGCCAGGGCGAATATCACCGCCGCGATGACGTGATTGTAAGGAATCGCGTCTAAAAAGAAAAAGAGCACGAATACGGGAATCATGCAAATTCTCGCGACGGAAATCTTATTGGGTAAATTCATGAACGATAATCCTCCGTTTCGCCGTACAGATCATAGCTGTCGGCGCTGTTGATAACGACTTTGTACGTCTCTCCCTGCATAACTTCGCGGGCGTGAAAATAAACCCTTCCGTCGATTTCGGGGGCGCTGAAATACGCCCTCCCGACAAAGCAGTTTTTTTCGTAATCGATTCCGTCGCAAAGCACTTCCAGCTCCTTCCCCACGAAAGAGGAAAGAAGTTTTTTCGAAATTTCCCGCTGCATTTCGTATAGCTCGCGTACGCGGCGGCGCTTCGTCGAAGGGTGCACCTGCGGCGACATCCTCGCGGCGGCCGTGTCCGGCTCTCTCGAATAGGCGAAAAAACCGCAATTAACTAATTCTGCCTCTCGTAAAAACGCTTTCATTTCCTCAAACTCTTTCTCCGTTTCAGTAGGAAACCCCGAAATGAACGTAGAGCGGATCGCAATATCGGGAATTTCCCTGCGAAGCTTTTCGATAAGCGCCAGATAGCTTTTTCGCGTTCCCTTTCGGTTCATCAGCTTCAGCACGCGATCCTCCGAATGCTGCAGGGGAATATCAATATATTTGACGATTTTTTCGTTGTGGCGTATCTCCGCAATCAGTTCGTCTCCGATCACGTCGGGATAGCAATACAAAAGGCGTATTCTGCGGACGTTTTCGAGCAGCGAAAGCCTATGGAGCAGCTCGGGGAACTTATTGACGCCGTACAAATCCTCTCCGTAACGGGTAGTATCCTGTGCGACAACGACCAGCTCCGATACCTCCCCCAAATTCTCCGCCTCTTTTAACAAATCCTCCATAGGATAGGAAACATATTTTCCGCGGATTTTCGGAATGAGACAATACGTACAATGATTATAACACCCGTCCGCAATCTTAAGATAAGCATAATGAGGCCAGGTGGTAAGCACCCGCGCCGCGCGAAAGCCGTCGCTTCCTTTCCCGACGTAATTTTCCCGCTCGTTTCCCGCATAGGAAGCCTCGAGCGCTTCGAAAATTTTTTCGTAATCGTGAATACCTAAAAAAACGTCCGCTTCCGTCAACGGGTCGTACAGCTCGCCGATAAATTTCTGCGGCAGACATCCCGTCACTACTATTTTCTCCAATTTTCCGTTTTTCTTGTATCCCGCGCACTCTAAAATTGTATCGATCGATTCTTTTCTCGCCGATTCGAGAAAGGCGCACGTATTGACGACGACAATCTCCGCCTGCGAAAGATCGTCCGTCAGCGAACAGCCCCGCTCTTTCAGCAGGCCGATCAGCTTTTCGCTGTCCACGCGATTTTTGTCGCACCCCAGCGAAATCACTCCGAATTTTTTGTTTTCCAACATTCTTTGCGTTTTCCTTCGTTATCTTTGCCCGCACACAAATGCAAAAGCCTACTTTGCGTTTTTGTATTTCCAATCCTATTATATCACAATAAATATGACATACGTGCGCCGCTTTTGTAAAATTTTTCCGAAATTTTTTTATTTTCTATTTGGCGGAGCTCACAGAGGGCCGTACTTGCTTTCAAATTCCTCTTTGGTAATGAGTACCTTTCTGGCTTTAGCGCCGTCGAATGCGGAAATATAGCCCATATCTTCCATCCATTCGATGATCTTCCCCGCCTTATTATACCCCACGGAACACTTGCGCTGAATCATGGAAATGGACGCGCTTCCGCTTTGAATGATATACCGAAGCGCCTCGATATATACCTCCTCCACGCCTTCGTCTTCGCTTTCCTCCGTTTCGTCGCCCTGCATTTTGGTGTTATTGATAAATGCGGAAGCCGATTCGTCGTATTCCGCCTCGTTGTTCGTCTTGATAAAGTTCACCACCTTCTGCGCGTCCTCGGAAGATATGGAGGCGCCCTGTACGCGGGTCGGCGTATTCATGCCCGCCATGATATACAGGAGATCGCCGTATCCCAAAAGCTTCTGGGCGCCCGATGCGTCCAGAATAACGCGGGAATCGACTTCCGAAGCTACGGAAAATGCAATTCTCGTGGGCAGGTTGCCCTTGATGACCCCCGTGATGACGTCCGCGGAAGGACGCTGGGTGGCGATGATGAGATGAATACCCGCCGCACGGGATTTCTGCGTGAGGTTTTGGATTCTGTCCTCGACCTCCTTTTTTGCCGCAAGCATGAGGTCGGCAAGTTCATCGACGATAATGACAATCTTCGGGAGCTTTTCCTCCCCCGCCGCGACATTGGCGTTATATTCGTCAATATTGACGACATATGTCCCCGAACGGCTCATCTGTTCGAACAGGCCGTAACGACGATTCATTTCACCGATTGCCCAGTTGAGACTTTGAATAACTTTATTGATATCCGTGATGATCTCGTTGATCATCAGATGAGGCAGATGATCGTAAATGACGAACTCTGTCTTTTTAGGGTCGATAAGAATAAGTCTCAGCTCGTCGGGAGAATATTTTACGATCAAGCTGATAATGAGGCTGCGCAGGAACACACTTTTACCCGAGCCCGAAGCGCCTGCCACCAGCAGGTGGGTCATTTTGCAGATATCGCCGTAAACCTTGCGGTTGCCGACGTCCTTGCCCATTGCATAAACCAGCGAAGTTGACTTGGACTTCGTAAAGCCGTCCCCCGTCAACATGCAGCCGAGCTGAACAAACTGTCTGTTTTTATTCGGAACCTCGATGCTGACCGCGCCGTCCTCGAAATTGGGATAGATATTCACCCCTTTGGCCGCATAAAGGCTCATGGCAATTTCCTGATCGAGAGAAACCACCTTTTTCGCGGAAATATTGCGCGGAATAACTACGTTGTACCTCGTAACCGTAGGGCCGTACGTGACCGACGCAATCGTTGCGTCCGTCACCTTGAAGGCGTCCAACGTTTCAAGAATGGTATGCTTATTGTTTTCCACTTCCTCCGCGTTGGAGTCGGGTTCCACATCCCGACAGTCGAAATAGTCGAGCGGCGCGGGACGATAAGGTTTATGAACGCGGGGCCTGGGCTTAGGCGCAGGCGGCGGAACGGGACAGGGCGGTTCTACAAATACCTCGCTGCGCCTCTCCGCATTCCTCTCTCCGTCCATGCGCGAAGGCTTCATGCGGGAATCCTCTATGCGGGGTGAATCCATGCGCGAAGAACGACCGAACGGTACGTCGTCCGCTCCGGACGGATCGCCTTCCGCAGGCATTCCGCCGCGCTGTTCCGAAAAATCGGAACGCAGACTGTAAGGATTTTCCTTATCGTCCTCGTCGTCAAAAATATCCCTCTTGCTGCCGAGCGGGCGTTCCTCCGCCTCTCGCGCGCGGTCGTCAAAGGGAGAAAGCTCGTCTCTTCTGTCCGAGCGGCCAAAAACGTCTGAATTTCCACGCTCGGAGATACGGCCAAAGTCCTCTCTTCCGCCCGAAAGCGTCTCGGGCTGAGCTTCGTCCGCCCCGCCCCCGTTGCCGTAAATGTTGGGGTTGGAGGGCGAAAAAATATCGAAAAATCCGGGGCGAGTCCTCTCCGCAGGTGCGGGCGGAGTTTCCTTCCGTTCCTCTCCGAATACGGAGGACATGCCGCGGCCGTCCTTTTCCTCCTCCTTTGGAGACGTGGGAAAAACGGGCTCTGCGCCTCGAAAGCTCTCCCCGCCGACATCGGCTTCCGGCGTGGAAATATGCACGCTGGGAGTTTGCACGGGTTCCGTCCGAACGGGCGGAACAGGCTCTGCGGGGAAAGGCGGAACGGGTGCAACCGTCGGGGAAACGGGCGGTATGAAAGCTGCCGCATTTCCAAATCCGGGTTCGGGACCGCCATCTCGAAGGGTGTAGGGAGGCGCATATAAATCTTGCCCCCTGACGTTATCCGTCAATATCTTCGCGGGGCGGGCAGGCTCGTCTCCGCCGTTTACCGACTCGGCATACGCCGCGGAATAAGATCCCGCAAACGTGCCGTCATATACGGTCGGCTGGTCGGGATCGACGGGCGGCTTTTTATTGACGTTAGCGTTACTGTCGAAAATGAGATTTTTACGGTAGATCTCGGCGGGCGAACTGCCGAACAAAAATTCTTTGCTCTGCTGGTATTCCCGATACCCCGCGGAATTTTCCGTACTTGCCGGAATGCCCGGCTCGGAACGGACGGCAGGGGAAGAAAAAGTGCCGAACGGAGAAAACGCATTCGATGGCTCCGCGGGAGAAACTCGTCCGTTGCCCGCGGCGTAATCGCCGCCGGAAAGCATCACGCCCGGCCGCTGTCTTACTTCGGGGGCGGGAGCATAAGGAGCTCCGTACGGAGCCGCAGGCTGCTGCATATACGCCCCGCCCCTGCCGTCCGCCGCGTTTGCGGAAACGGGAATACGCTCGTGCGGTTGTCCCGACGGCTCATTTGCGCGGGGAAGAATCCTATCTTCTCCGTACGGATAACCCGCTTCGCCAAAGGAAACAGGCGCGGACGCCTTTGCCCTGTCTCTTATACACATCTGACGCTGCCGACGA
>OWIX01001725.1_pt1 | contig 10441 bp, 8 predicted proteins | sample 1732851 | NCBI WGS metagenome assembly OWIX01 (sample SAMN05065761, study PRJEB22554) | human gut metagenome | biome: ENVO:2100002; feature: ENVO:00000062; material: ENVO:00002003 | host: Homo sapiens | place: USA
TACGAGATAGGCTCCGGTCTCGTGGGCTCGGAGATGTGTATAAGAGACAGCGCTCGTACTTCCGGTACGGCAACAGAACGTATCTACTCCCTCGTGAAAGTCATGGGCGAAGATCCTGCCTTTGCTTATCAGAAGAAATTAAACGGCAACATCCAGATGTACACCAAGAGCGGTGCAGGCGGTGCGATGCCAATCGCTACCGGCCAGTGCGGCTCCGGCATCTTCTACATCGTTGATGCACTCGACATCCAGCAGCAGGGCTATCCCGTTGTAATTACCTATCCGAAGGACGGCGTCTCCTACGGTATTGAAGCAACCGGTATCGTCAAAGGCGCCAAGAACATGGACGCTGCCAAGAAGTTTGTCGACTGGGCTACAAGCAAGAAATTTGCTGACTTCATCGTTGCAAACAAGATCAACTACGTTCCGACTCGTTCCGACGTTAAGACAAGCAATCCGCTGCTTGATCTCTCCAAGATCAACATGAAAGACGTTGACGTGGCTTGGAAGGGCGAAAAACGTAAAGAATATACAAACCGCTGGATTAACGAAGTCATTAAGTAATTTTTCACTGTTTTAACGTGATTTAAAAATTGTGGGGTTCTGCTTGGCCAAGTCGAACCCCCGTTTCATTAGGAGTACTTAAATGACGAGCGGAACTAAGCAGCAGAGGGACCCGGTGACATTGCTCACTATTTGCGTCCTTTGGCTCGCCATGGGCGTATTCGTCCTGTACCCGATCGTTCGCCTCCTGGCAATGACTTTCATTGTCGACGGTCACCTGACATTTGAAAACCTATTGCCGTTCCTCGCCAATTGGTATGACCGTCGCGCCATTGTCAACAGCATCATTCTGGCGTGCGCTGTCGGTTTTGCCGGTACGATCATCGGATTTATTTTTGCCTTTGCGGTAACGCGTTTATCGCTGCCGAAGTGGCTTACTTTCTTTATCAGTGCAGTAACGCTTCTGCCGCTGATTTCTCCTCCTTTCACATCAAGTATTGCGCTAACGCTTTGCTTGGGGCCAAACGGCATCATCCTCACAGCCTTAGGCTTGGAAAACTTCAATTTCTTCGGCTTCTGGGGCACGTTTATTTCAGAAACGCTGACATACTTCCCCATTGCCTTTATGACGTTGTCGACGATTCTCATGAGAATCGACCCGAACTTAGAAGATGCGGCCTATTCTTTAGGTGCCTCTCCTTTCAACGTTTTCAAATCCGTCACCTTCCCCCTGTCGGTTCCGGGTTTAGCCAATGCCTTCCTGCTCGTGTTCTCCTGCTCTCTCGCGGACTTTGCAACACCGCTGGTTCTGGGCGGGCACTCCTTCCCTGTGCTGCCGACACAAGCCTATCTGCAGATTACGGGTATGTATGACTTCAAGGGCGGCGCTGCTTTGTCCTTCCTGCTCTTGATTCCGGCCTTGGCCGTATATGCTCTGCAGAATTTCTGGGTTAGCCGTAAGAGCTTCGTTACCGTCAGCGGTAAAGCAGGCGGCAGAAGTTCTATTAAGGGCCCCGGCGTTTTGATTTCCTCAATCGTCATCGGCACCGTTGCTTTCATTACGGCTTTTGTCCTTTATCTTTATGCCATCATTTTGGTGGGCTCAGTGGTAAAAGTTTGGGGCGTCGATAATTCACTGACGTTTGAAAACTACCATTACGTCTTCACTTTCGGCATGAAGGCCATTAAGGACACATTGCTGATTGCATGTATCGGCACGCCGCTCGGCGGTTTGCTCGCAGTTCTGATCGGTTATGTTTGCAAATGGCTCAAGATTCGCGGTCACAAGACTTTGGAAACCGTCTCCCTCTTGAACTATACATTGCCGGGTACTGTGGTCGGTATCGCCTACATCATTGCCTTTAACGACCAGCCCCTGGTTCTGACCGGCACGGTTTACATTCTTATCGCTGCTTACGTCTTCCGTTACTCTTCTGCGGGTATCCGTAACGTAATCGCAGCTCTGACGCAGATCGACCCGTCTATCGAAGAAGCTTCAACAAGCTTGGGCGCTTCCTCGGCCTACACGTTCAGGAAGATCACTGTGCCGCTGGTTCTTCCCGCGGTATTAACCGGTATGCGCTATTTGTTCATCCACTCGATGACAGCTATTAGTGCCACGATCTTCTTGGTCTCCGTAAACTGGACCTTGATTACAACACGTATTTTGGAATGTATGACTGAGCTGCAGTTTGCTCAGGCCTGCGCATTTTCTATCGTCTTAATTTTGATTGTCTTCGCCGCCTCTGCCTTTATGGCCTTAATGGCAAAAGTTCTTTGTCCGGTAGGCGATGCTTCCGGAGGACTCCGCTAAATGTCCGTATCTCTTACGCTTAAAAACATTTCTCGCAGCTACGTTAAAGACAACGAAAAGTTCTACGCTGTTCAAAACGTTAACCTTGAAGTCCAGCCCGGTGAATTTCTCACCTTCCTTGGGCCGTCCGGCTGCGGCAAGACCACGACTCTGAGAATGATTGCCGGCTTTGAAACACCGACCGAGGGTCAGATTCTTCTCGGAGACAAAGACGTCACGAAAATTCCTGCAAACGAACGCGGCATGGGCTTTGTGTTCCAAAACTACGCTTTGTTCCCGCACATGAAGATTTTCGACAACGTGGCCTATGGCTTACGTATCCGAAAAGAATCGAATGATGTGATCGCCAAGAAGGTCAAAGAGGCCCTTGCTATGGTCGGTTTGGAAAAAGCCGAACATCGCTATCCGAACCAGCTCTCCGGCGGCGAACAGCAGCGTGTGGCTTTGGCCCGTGTATTGGTTCTGAGACCTCAGTTAATTTTGATGGACGAACCGCTCTCAAACCTTGACGCCAAACTGCGTCTCCACATGAGAACCGAAATCCGCAGAATTCAGCAGGAACTGAAGCTCACCTGCCTCTATGTAACCCATGATCAAAAGGAAGCTTTGACAATGTCTGACCGCATCATGGTGATGAACAAGGGCAAGATTGAGCAGATCGGAACCCCGATGCATCTGTACGATGACCCGGCAACTCCGTTCGTTGCCGACTTTATCGGTCAGGCCAATCTGCTCTACGGCACACTCGTTTCCGTTGAGGACAAATACGGCATCGTTGATGTTGCGGGACGAAAGGTCAAAGCCCGTATGGGTGTCTTGAATCCGCCCAAGGTCGGAGGAAAAGCGCTACTCATCGTACGTCCGGAAAATCTGAATATCGGCGCTTCCGATAATTGTCTGGCTGTCAAACTGATCAACCGTCTTTTCGAAGGCGACCGCGTTGATTATCAATTTGAAGTCGTCAACGGTTTCAATCCGAAGCCCTATTCCATGTCCGTTCCTTTCCTCCCCGGAACTACATTACTTCCCGAGGGATCGACATTGGACGCCTCGTTTGTTCCGAACGCCGGCGTTCTCCTAAACGGTGAATAGACAGAACTAAAGCCGCAATAACTCAAGCCGCCTACGGGAATCTCGAGGCGGTTTGTTTTTTCCTGAGAAAAATTACTACCAACACCGAGGAGATTCCCAACATTTATCTCTACAATTGAATGAAATTATGGTGCACGCAACGGAATTTTTTATGAAAGTCCTCAGCCTATCTCTCACCGCCATCGTCTTGGCTTTTTCTTCCGCTGTGTCAGCATCGGACTTTGAAGAAGACAAACAATATATTGCATGCCGCAAATCAGCATCTACAGATCGTCAATTAATTGCTTGTCAGGAACGTCTGCTCGAGCGTCTCAATATGTCTATCGCCAAGGCACTCGATAGAAACATGACGCTGCTGACAGAAGGAGAAAAGCAAAAAGCTCTGCGCTATCAATCACAGTGGGAAAGCTGGCGTCAGAGCCATTGTGATTATTCCCTTCGTAAGCAAAATGATCAGCAGCATTTAAGTTTAGCTTGCTACTTGCAGGCGGCTCGTGATCGCTTGGATATGCCGGAAGGGCAAGAACTCGAAACCAACTCCAATTTCCGAGTCTGTTTGAGACGCGCAGGGAAGATTGAAAGCCATGAAATCCTCTGTCGCCAAGAAGAGTACCAAAGACTGGAACAAATTTTGTTCGGCACAGTTCAAGCTGCACAAAACTTAAGCCCGCAGCCAAAGAAAGTGCTGGAAGAACAGCTTCTGTGGGAAAAAGATCTCGCTAAAAAATGCAAACGCACAGCCTTTGCCTCCATAGAACAAGCGGCTAACAACTACAAATGCCTTTGCGATGAAATCAATAAACGCATACGCCAATTGATTCATAAATAACCTGTGTACAACAGCAAGAAAACAAATACCCGGGATCAAATTCTCGGGTATTCTTATTTTGTAGTCTTGCCGGTTAGTCTCCGGAATCCTGTGTCCGGATAAATTGATCGTCCTTCGTGAAATAAAGTTTCTGTGTCATTTGGATACTGACCCAAGTCACGATAGCGGCTGTTGCGGCGATGGAGAAGCAGATCAGTAATTGATATCGAACTGCGATTAAAGGAGATTCACCTGCCAAAATCTGACCGCTCATCATGCCCGGAAGCGCCACAATACCTAAAACCATCAGCATATTAATCGCCGGCAGCATGGCAGCCGAAGCCGAAAGCTGAACAGTTTTAAGCACCGCTTGCTGCTGCGTTGCACCCAAAGCCAGCAGCGTCTCAATCTCACCCGCGCGTAAGTCGAGTTCACTTCTAAAACGTTCAACACCTAAGGCAGCTGAGTTCATCGCATTGGTCACAATCATTCCGGCCAACGGAACTAAATACCGGCCTTCCCAAAGCGGAGTAGGACGAATTACAACAAATTCGAGATAAGAGACCGTTAAACCGGCACCCAAAAAGATCGCGGCAAACAGGATGAAACGATACTTCCGGCGGCTTTTCTCATTCTGAAGTCCGCCAAGCCGTTTTAAAGCTGCTTGTGATGCTGCACCCATCATGAATAGAATTAGCGCAGCCAGTATCCAAGGATCCGACTGTCGGAAAGCCCACAGGAGGATGTACCCGACAGCAACCAATTGAACGGTCCCTCTCACGACACCGATAATTAACGGCTTTGACAGGCATAGCTTGTATTTCCAAGATAAAAACAGAGCTATCCCGACAGGCAGTAAACCGATGCCCATTTGTAAGAGTGATATGTCGTTTGATCCGCTAATTGCCATCTTTTCCTCCTTAAGCCTCTAATTTTTTCGTGCTTTATGTGGCTTCAATCCGAATAACCCATTCTACGAATCGACCCGCTCTATGGCGGGTCTTTCAACTCAAAGTCGGCATGTGTGAACACTGTGAACATGTTCACACTTAAGTTTTCACTTCGAGAATGTTTCTCTGAAGGCTCCTTCTACGGCGGATTTATCAGCTCGATAAGTTCCTTGGACCATACCATCGCGTCCGCCGCCCCGACCGTTAAGCTGTCCGTTCAGAGACTTGCTGATTTTCGTAAGTTCAGGATCGGAAGATGCGATTACGTAGTTAAATCCGCCGTCAATCGAACTAAAAACACCGACAGCATCGCTCGGGAATTTTTCTTTCAGCATACCGGCAAAGTGCTTTAGTTCAAACGGCGTTAAATCTTCTTCGAAAACTGTGACAACTCCGTTTTCCGGCTTGAGACCGGCTGCGACAAACTGAAGGTATCGATCCGTTCTCTGTGCGGTTTTTTGATCCTTCGCCTTTCCTTCTTCGATAAAGTTTTCCGCAGCCTTTGCAATTTCATTCGGTTTTGCGGAGAACAATGCGGAAACTTTGGCAATCTCCTTTACTCTCCAGTCGTAATCCCGCCTGGCGCGTTCGCCGGCAACAAATCGAACCCGTGTACCGCCGCGGTGCTTAGAAGCATCCAAAATCTTGAACATTCCGATTTCTCCGGAACGACGAACATGCGTCCCGCAGCAGGCACAGCGATCGCAGCCGGGAACCGTCACAATCCTCACCACTCCGTGCAGTTCTTTTTTGCTGCGGTATTCCATTGCTTGAAGGACTTCTTCACTCGGAAATTCAATCTTCAGATCAATGTTCTGAGTGATGGCCTGATTCACCAGTTTTTCCAGCTCGGAGATCGCTTCCATCGGAATTTCTCCGCTGAAATCAACGGTAATATCATCCGGATCCATATGGAATCCGACGTTTTCAAATTTATATTTTTGATGAACGAGGCCGGAGAAAATATGTTCGCAGGTATGATTCTGCATATTGTCAAAACGGCGGTCCCAGTCGAGCTTTCCAGTAACGGTTGAACCGACTTCCAACGGCTTGTCTGTATAGTGAACGACCTCAGAGCCGATCCTCTTTACAAAGGTAACCTTGGCGTCTCCTAAAGTCCCTTCGTCCGATGGCTGTCCGCCCCCTTCCGGGTAAAAAGCCGTGTCGCTGAGGACAACCTCAAAGCCCTTCTTTCCCTCACGACAGGCGGTGACAGTTGCTGAAAATTCTCTTGCGTACGGATCACGATAAAACAGTTCCTGCATCGTTTCCATTGATTATCTCCACTGCTTTTATTTGACTGCAAAAATTATAGGCAGTCAGAAGAGAAGAAACCGTCTTACACAGAGCATTTCTCTCTTCCGTCTTTGTTCTCACTTTCGGGACCTACATAAAAATTGAGGAATAAAACTTCTATCTGCTACCTATAATGAAAGAGTGATGAGAAGGGTCAGATTCCGGAAGATGATTGCATCAAAAGACAAATTCCATTTTTGGGTCGGCATGACCATTGTGATCGTGATCGCGATATTCATCGGTCTGCTCTGCACTGTATTTACGCCCAATTATTTCCGACCGAAAACGGTCGTTGAAACCTATTTCACGGAATCTGTCAACGGACTTTCCCCGGGAGCTCCCGTTAAGTTCAAGGGCATCGACATTGGAAAAGTCACCGACATTTCATTATCCAGCAAGGTCTATCCGGAACATCACATCGGGCTATTCTCCCCTGACTCCTCTGTCGCTGTTGTGCGCATGATCGTGTATTTGGATGAAGATCAGCTCAAAAAACAGCTTCCCTCCCTCATCCAAAACGGATTACGGTTTCAAACGGAACTGGCAGGCGTCACGGGAACTATTTATCTTGCGGCGAATTTTTTAAATCCCACGCTTTATCCTCCCGAAATTAAAGACGTGCCGTGGAAGCCGAGATACCTTTATGTTCCGGCCACGATCAGCTTAACAAATGAAATTCTGGAAAACATCCAGAACTTCCTTGCCACACTGCAAAATTTGAAAGCAAAGATAGACGATGTGACACCCGGAGCAGTGAAGAGCCAAACTACAAAAGAACTGCTCACCACACTTAACCATACCGTAAGTATGCTGGACCCTGACAAACTGCGTGCTCTGCTTTCTAACGCGGAAAACTACATTAATTCCAGCCACGCAATTCTTTCGAAAGTAGATGTCGCCCGGATTAACTCTTTACTTTCCCAACTCTCGGGCACGACAGCAAAACTGAACGAAACCTTGAAGGAAACGAAAGGATCCGGCCTTGTAACGCAGTTGAATAAAACAATTTCAAGCGCCGACCAGGCCATTGTGGACAATCGCTACAACATTCGGGAGCTCATTCTCAATCTGAAGGATATTTCGGACAATCTCAAGATTTTGTCTGAGAATTTAGAGCAGGATCCGAACTTCTTAACGCCGCGCACACATCATCCGTCTCCGATCGGATCCGGCAAATAAGTTCTGTCATCTCCGTCAGCAGGTTTTGTCGAAAATTACGTCGCCAAAAATAAACCAGGGAGCCGAAGCTCCCTGAAAATTCTTTTCTAATTGATCAAACAATTAGAAGGTATGAGTCATACCGATTGTGGCATTCCAGCCGCGAAGGTCGTCCGTGTTGTGCTTCAGTGCCTTTCCGGCTGTACCCCAAGCTGCCTGGGTGTACATCAAAGTACGTTTAGAGAAGTGATAGAAGTAAGCTGCTCCGACGGAGAAGGAGTTGAACTTATCTTCTAAGCCGTCTTCAGATGCATTCTTATTCTTGCCGAAGGCAAACTGAGACTGAAGCATCACTTCGCCGCCTAAAGCGTTAGTGGAAGCAGACAAAGCAAAGGCGTGGTAATCGTTGGCCTTTCCATTGTTGTACTTGTCTTCCAGTTTTTTACCTGCTTCTGTCTTTGTATCAAATCCTACGAATCCGGGCAGGGGAGCATGAATAGCGTATTCATATGCACCGTACAGTTTGAAAGCACCGAAATCATAAGAAGCACCAAGGTTCAGCAACTGAGTTGTCTTGTTCTTGTCTTCTTTTCCTTTGTAGTCCAGAGCTTCGTAGATTAAATCAAAGTTCAGGGGGCCGTTGCCGTAAGTCAGGCCGGCACCATAGTAATGCTGGTTATAAGACCATTTGTTTTCGTCACCTTCACGACCATTGGAATACATGAAGGAGCCTTGGAAGCCGTTGTATTCAGGAGTCACGTAAACGATGGAGTTGTCATATCTGTCTGTCAGATAGAAGGCGCTGTACATGCTGCCGATCGTCTGGAAAGAAGTTGTGTAAGGTGTACCGCCTAAGATGGAATATGTACCGCAGTCAGAAGACAGTCCGCCAAAACGGCCGAAAGCAACTGTACCCCAGTTGCCAGAAACACCGAGAGCAGCTTCACGGCTGAAGGCTTTTCCTTCGGCAGCTTCGTTGCCGTTGCTTAATTTATAACCTTGTTCCAGTTTGAAGAAAACGGAGTTGCCGCTGCCGAGGTCTTCAGAACCCTTGATACCCCAGCGGTTGCCCATCCAGTTGCCGTTAGACATCTGAACTTTGGTGTCACCTCCGTGGACCTTACTGACCGTAACACCGGCGTCGAGGACGCCATACAAAGTTACATCGGTCGCAGCTGTTGCGTAGGAAGTAGCAGCAAGAAGAGCCGCTGCTAAAAGTGTCTTTTTCATTGTGAATCCTAGAGAAGTAAGTTAACAACGCTTTTATCTTATAAATAAATGTTTCCAAATTTGGCTTTGTCAATAGTTTTTTCAACTGCAAAAGAGAAAAACTGCATTGTTAATTTCAAAAAACAGGATTTTAGAGGTGTAATGTTTTAGAAAAATATAAACTTTCATGCCCTAAAAAGATTTGTCCGACCACAAGCCTCTAAAAGAAAATAATAGAGCCCTCTCCTTTTGTGAAAATTTCCTCCATCATTGTGAAATTTTCAGAATTTATTTCCCTGATAACTAGGGAAAACTCCAACACAAATTGCATCTTTTATTGAATTTTGAGGCCCTCAATTGTTTTATTCTGTTTCCGTTGATTCATTTTTTTACTATTACAGGAGTACCTCATGTCCTCAGAAACTTTAACTGCTTCGACAGGCATTCAAGCCCAAGAAGCGGAAGAAGCCGAAAAAGTAGGTGTAGGCGCATATATCTCACTTTTCTTTGCCGTCTGCTTCTTTTCCGGTGTCTTCTACAAAATGCCCGATGCCTATCGCTGGCTCGGAGCCTTCGACTTTACAACCCTGATCGGCAAATTCGGATCCGTGTCCGGCGCTGCAACTTTCGTCGGCAAAGGCGGTCTCAGCGCACGTGCCGGCTTCCTCTTTGCTCTTTCTTTGGTTCCCGGCGTTATGCTGGCTTTGGGTCTGCTTGAAGTGCTTTCTCACTACGGCGCTTTGAAAGCTGCTCAAAAGTTAATGACTCCGCTGCTTCGTCCGATCCTCGGCGTCCCCGGCATTACCGGTTTGGCCCTCATTACTGACCTTCAGAGTACCGACGCAGGTGCTGCTCTGACAAAAGGTCTGGTCGACTCCGGAAAGATCACTAAAGAGAACTTGATCGTTATTGCCGGCTGGCAGTATGCAGGTGCCGGTTTGATTAACAACTACTTCTCTATTGCTTCTGCCCTTTTCATGGCCTTCCTGGTTCCGGTTTGGATTCCGCTGGTTGTGATGTTCTGCCTCAAGTTTGTCGGCGGCGTGTTTGTCCGCTTCTACCTCAAGACTCTCTATAAGAAGGATTTCGAAAATGCCTAATGCAACAGCAACACAAGTCAAAAAGAGCAACAATCCTTTTGATATTTTCATCACTGGTCTCAGAAAAGGCTTTAACGTCGCGATCAACAACCTGATGCCGAACGTGCTGATGGCCTTCGTTCTGGCATACATCCTTGACCTTTTCGGTGTGATGTCCTTCTTAGGCAAAGTCTGCGGCCCGGTCATGAGCATCTTTGATCTTCCCGGCCAAGCTATTACCGTTCTTTGCGCAACTTGGCTGTCCTGCGGCGCAGGCGTCGGTGTTGCAGCCAGCCTGCTTGCCAGCGGCACACTCAATGCACATGACATCACAATCCTCTCTCCGGCACTCCTCCTGATGGCTTCTCAAATTCAGTACATGGGTCGCCTCCTCGGTGTTGCCGACGTTCCTAAAAAATACTGGCCGATGCTCATGTTCAACAGCATTTTGATGGCTTCCATCGGCATGCTCATCATGCGATTCCTGTCTCTTATACACATCTCCGAGCCCACGAGACCGGAGCCTATCTCG
>OWIX01001726.1_pt1 | contig 10437 bp, 11 predicted proteins | sample 1732851 | NCBI WGS metagenome assembly OWIX01 (sample SAMN05065761, study PRJEB22554) | human gut metagenome | biome: ENVO:2100002; feature: ENVO:00000062; material: ENVO:00002003 | host: Homo sapiens | place: USA
AGATAGGCTCCGGTCTCGTGGGCTCGGAGATGTGTATAAGAGACAGTTCTTATCTCCTAAAAATTATTGACTTTCGTCGTAAAATACGGTATAATATTAATCAGAAAGTGTTTGGCTCGGTGTTACGGTTTTCTCCGTTTCGTCCTTGTAGCCCCCACGCAATTAGGCTTTTCAGCTCGTGGCACTTTCTTTTTTTATACTCCCCGTAATCATTTACGGGGAGTTTTCTTTTGTTTGTATTTGGCTTTTCCGCCGGTTACAGGTACATTTTCGCGGGGAAACGTTTCAAACATTTTTCCGATTCGCTTCTTATCAAAATCCACAGGTTCAAATTCGTCGCTTTCTTTCTGTAATGCAGAACGTTTCCCTACAAATACTTTCGGATAGGCATAGGAACGGTTTTCCCCGAACTTCTTGCCTTCCGCTTTGTTCTTCTTCCGTTCGGCAGGGCTTACATTGTCCAACATGGGTACGGTACGTTCAGTTTTACCGCCTTTTAATTCGACCGCGGGGGAATGGGTAAAGGTGATATATTCAATATCGTCGCTTCCCGCGCTTTTCCGTCGATATGTGGCGGGGTGGCGTTCATGCGGATAAGATTTTGTTTTCGCCCAGCCTGTATTTTTACGATTACGATTGTTTTTCTTCGGCATAATTCACCTCATTGTTTTCGCTTTTTAACGGCATTGGATATACTCTTAAAAATCCAGCCAATGAGCTTGAAGGGAAGCAGAATCACCCAAACAATCGCCTTTATTACGTAAGGCAGAATCGGCATAAAGATTATGAGTAAAACAATCAGCGCAAGCACTGCCAACAGGATTTTCCACCAATCGAGGTCATCGGGTTCTACACTCGGCGTATAACCGCTGATATGGTCAACGGGCGAAGAAACCACGGGGATTACCGTATATACGCCTTCTTTGTTAAACGTAAATTCGAGAATATCGAAATCAAAGAATTGTGTGCCTTGCCGTAATTCGCCTACTCCGTCATGGTGCGTTCCGTATTCGCCGCTATTGATTTCAAATACGGATAAATCTTCCGCCCAATAATCCGTAACGGCATAGCGGAATAAAAATACTTCGCAATCGTCTTTTACGGAATTATAATAATCCATGAAAGTTTCAACGTCGTCAGGATTGATGAATAGGGTATTCGCTAAATCGGATTGAGCCATGAGTTCGGGCGTAACCATTTCTATGGGTTTTATATCCCTGTAACTGTCGTCGGTCGTTATGCTTCCGAAGCCGTAATCCCAAAGTTTATCCCACCAATTATGGGTATCGTCATAGGAATGAATATCCCAAAAATCGTCGGGATTGCTTATGTCAAACTCCCGTAAATTATAACCGCGAGTACGCCCTTCATCCACACTGTCGTCAAACAAATCCGCGCTATAATCTTTGTTGTTGAATTGCAAATGTCCGTTTACGTAACTTTTGTTATACGTTTCAAAATAGGTTTGCAACGTTTCGGGCAATAAGACATAATCATTGACGTCAACACCGCCTGTATAAAAAAGCAGGGGTAAAAGAGTGTCTATATCTTCGGAAGTAACTACATTGTTCGGGTTGTCTTGAATTTGAGCGTTCCACGACCATTGATAACGGGATAAGGGGTTCATATAGTAGTAATCTGAATTATGTAAAATCCAGCCGCGCGTTCTGTCGTAATCTTCGGAAATTTCTACACCGTTCCATTTGAATAGCTCGTTATAAATTCTTTGGTCGTCAATAACGATAGCGGGACGGGTTTTATATTCCCACCATTCCGCCTTAATCCGTTGCAAGGTATAACCGTATTTTTCCAAAACCTTTTTATCAATGGCAAAGAACACGGAATTGATTTGATTTTGGTGGTGAGCGCCCGCGGAGGACGAATTACTGCGCCAATAGGTGCGTTTGTCCACGCCGTCCGTTTCTCCCGATAAGTCAAGCCGTATCGTTTCCAAGTTACGGACAGAACAAGAAAGATTGCTTTCGGCGGTTTCGTCCGCACCGTAACCTTTGGCATAGCCCGTAAAAAGATATGTACCGCCGACCGTATATTCCGTTGCGTTCGCGTTACCTTCCGTAACCAATTCCACGCCCGAAATGTCATAACGCCGTTCGTTACTGTTTACCCGTTCGGCTATTGTCTTTCCGTCCGCGCCTACATGGTCGACGACACGGAATTTGTAGAACAGCCGCGCATAACTTGCGCCTTCGGACACAGAGCAGAACCGTAAATCGAATTTATCGTATTCGTCGGGAACGATATTTCCTTCGCTGTCCGTCGTCCAAGATACGGCCAACTGTACCTTGTTCGCGTTGCTGTCCGTATCGATATTCAAGGCTTGCGGATTATAAAAATACAGATACAAACCGTAATTCCCGCGCGCATTGGAATAAAAGGAATAACAATACTCCACAACGTTCATAATTTCGGGGTGCTTTATAACGCCTGTACTGTCATACGGATAGTCGTACAGATTAAACGGTTTGCCGTTAATCGTTGCGCCTGTCAAATCGTCCATGACATTCGTTTTGTCAAATTCCAAATCCCTGTTGCTTTCGGCATAAGCGTAAGGGGCGGACAATCGCCCGCCCAATATCGTTACAATACATAACATACAGAGGAGAAACAGCGATAAAAACCGTTGAAAATGTTGTTTCAATATCTTTCGCATTTGTTCACCTCTCAAAAAATAATTTGCGACGGGTCAAGCGTAATCTTTAATTCAGTAAAATTGAACCATAGATTCACCGTTGTTTTGTCTACGGATACGGTTATTACAAAATAACAGAGGTTGTCGTTTAAGTCCCCTTGTATTTCAATATCGCCGCCGTATTTCATTTTTACCGCTTCTTCAACCGTAAAGTTTTCAGGGATAGAAAGCGTAAAGCCGTCCGCGCTTTTCTCTAATCCGAATACTTCCGAATAATCGTTTTGTTCCTCGTTTGTGCCGTAAAATTTTTGCGGTTGACCGCCATACACAAAAGTAAAATTATTCGCGCTGTTTGAAGTGATTTTTACATCAAAATTAACCTCGCCGCCCGTCAAAGATTTCACGGCAAAGGATTGCGGTTTATCCGAGGGCGGAAGATATAAACTCCCGCCGTCCGAGTCTGCAAGATATTTTTCGCCGTCGTACTCCACGTAGTATGTTATGCCTTGATTACGCAGGACAAAATAGGATATACCGCCCGCTATACCGAGTACAAGCAACACGACAAGGATATACGTTATGATTTTTCCGATTGCATTTATCGTGCCGTTTGCTTTACTCATTTTTTCACCTCGTTAAAAGATAATATTGCTGTCCGAAAGATTTACACCGCTTACGGCTACGCCCAACGTACTACGGTCATAACAAAGCCCAAAATAAAACGTCTTTTCTTCACCGTTAAAATTGTAATGTACGTAAAAGTCCGAAAAGCGGTCGCTATCGTTCCCGCCACCCAAATAGCCGTAAAGTTTCGCTCTTGCCGAAGAAACGTTGCCTTTGGAATAATCGGCAATTCCCATAAATTCCTGCATTTTGGCCGTGCATTTTCCGCCCTCATACGTTGCGCCCGCCATGCCGTACTTCAAAAACATTTCAGGTTGTGTGGTCTTTGGTATTCAAAGTGTCAGAAGATCAGCCCGCTTTCACTCGTTGTTATGCTCTCCGCTCGCGTCGCTAATGCCGAAAGATCCAGCTTTACTTGTAAAACAAACGTATCGTTTTTGTACGTCGTGTTTCCGTAATAATTGCGATAATTGACAGTGATCTGCGCATGCGTAGTCCTCATATCCTGGCACGCCGTTTTCAGAGCGTTGTTGTATAGATTCCGCGTCATCGTACTCGGAGCGACTATTTCTCCCGCAGACGTCAGGCGCGTGCCTTTGAATAAGCTGTTCAAAAACGCTTGCGAAGAAGTAAATTGTTTCGTCTCCGTCAAATCCACGTTCTGAAATACCGCGTATTGCAGTATAGGCGCAGCGTTACGAATAGCCGTCACAACCGACGTTGCCAACCCGATTTCCAGCGTTTCGATCTCCGTCACGCTCGCCAGCGTTCCTGCCGTATATTCCTCCACCAGCGTTACGTTATATGACGTGCCCGATTCCGAACACACCACCGTATTGTTTCCGCCGATAGACAAACCCGCGCCCGTCAGACGCTTTACGTAATCGACGCTTACCTCCGCTTTCGCTTCCGCATTGTCCTGGCTTGTCACCGTTACTTTGATTTGTTCGCCGAACGGCTGCAAGCACGCTACTACCGCCGTCAATGCTCCGTCCGCGCTCGGCGTTACCGTCACGTAGTCTGTGACCGTTTTACCGCTCGCCCAGGTCGAGCTTGCATTTTTGAACGCGATACTCCAATCTACTTTTTTATTTGTCGTGTCTGCGGGCAATACCGTCGCCGTCAGGGTATAAGCCGTTTCGGCAAGAGGGGAAATCCCGTTCGCCACATAATCTTCTTTGGCTATTTTCGCGCTCATCACTTTTACGCCGTTTCCCGTGCTTTCTCCGATGACCGTTTCGCCGTTATTTTCTTCGGGCAGTTCCATTTGGATATTATCGTTTTTCTTAAAACTCTTGAAACCGTCCGTCGCTACCGCAAGTCCCGCCGTGGCCAGCGTTACCGCCGCTAAACAACCAGCTACTATGCTTCTGATTTTCTTTGATTTTTCCATTGTCGTTTACCTCGTTTTTTTATTTGTTTGTTTTATTTGTTGACTGTTACCGTCAGTTGATTGGCATAGCCGAGGACTTCCATAAGAGATACTTTCCCGTCCTCGTCTGCGGTGGGGGTTATCATGATTTTTACGCTTTCCGCAGTTTCGGGAATGTTCGTTCCGTCATAGTTCGTCGTAAGCTCTGCGCTGGCGGAAAGGAATTTTCCGTCTTTGTCGTAGAAAAACAGCTGATACTTGATTTTTGCGTTTTCTTCGAGTTCGCATTTCAAGCCGTCCGTCGTGATTGCTTTTCTCATGTAAATAGCAGTATCGCCCTCTTTGTATGCGCCCGTTTCGTCGATAGTGCCGATACTGTACGCTTCGCCGCCTATGGTCGTAGTGCTCGTCTGCCTGTCCAGCTTAACGAACAAGGCTACTACCGCCGCTATCAGCAGAAGTCCGACTATAAAAGTGATTATCCATTTCACCATATCGCTCTTTTTGTGTTGATAAAGTTCGTTTTTCATTGTTTGTTACCTCACTTTGATTTCTTTGTTGCAGATTTTGCTTTCTTCGCTTTATAGGCTTTGGCGTTATCTTGCTGGGAGTCTATATATCCCGCGCGGTAGGCTTTTTGTTCTTTCGTAAGCGTTAATGGTTTGTTATCTTTGCCCTTTTTTAATTCTCCCGCATTCGTGTAAAGTTTACCGCGCTGATTTTCGACAAAATACTTTGCCGCTTTGCCCGACGGGTTCAAAAGGGAAAATGTCGTACCGTCCTCACGAGTGAGTTCTACGCCCAATTTTACCTTCTTCCCGTATTTGTTTTCACGGTACAACGTCTCCTTTTTTACAATAGGACTTTTGTTTTTTGGCATATTGCCACCTCCAAAGAATTTTTTTATTTTTTATCCGATTGCTCGGATAAATTCAAAATAAACGACTTTCATTGACTCTTATCTTCCGATATGATATAATCGATTTTGCAAAGACAAATTTAACCAAAACGGAAGATAAAAGCAACGAACCCCGTTGACCGCTTCCGTAAAACACGGCAAGTCAAGCCTTTTTCCCTACACCTTACGGCGCATAGCCTTTCTTTTGTTGTTTCACGGCGCATAGCCGGCGTTTTTGCGAATTCAACAAAAAGGAGGTGAACCCGCTATGAAGAAAATTTCAAAGAAAGCAAGTAAAGTCTTAAATGTTGTCAGCATTGTTTGGAACTTGTTTTTGAAATTGTTCTTTTACCGTTTCATATCGTCAAAGCGATATTGAATGTTATAAAAGAATTAAAACGTTAATGTTTATCCGCATTGTTGTCGGGGATTTTTAATTGCTGATTTTCAAAAATGTCCGTCGTGACGGGTTTGCAGGTTTTTCCGAATATTGCCGCAAAATCCGTTTTATTTTGCTGTTGTTCTTTCTTTTTCTTGATTATATCGTTTTCAAAGACTTGTCCGAGACCTTTCGGACGACCGTATTCGTTTAATCCGTCATTATATACCGTTATTGTTTCTTCGGTCATAACTATGTAACAGCCGATACGGCGGTAAAATTGATTTAAGTCTTCCGAAGATACGTTTATCAGTTCGCCGTGCCGACGAATCGGTGCCTTATACCAATAATTCGGCGGAACGGAGGAAGTCATGACAATGATTTTACCGTCAAATACTTTATTGTTATATCGTCCGAACATAGTGGAAGCGGTGTGATTATCCAAACATTTCAGCATATCCTCAAAGCTCATGGAACGGTCTCGAATATCGTCTAAAATAATACCCCATTGACCCTTATAGTCCTGAAATAAATCGTTACTGGAAGAAGATATACAATAGTCGTAGTCCATATCGTCAAGCATTTTTTTCGCATGATATGTTTTTCCCGTGCCGCCTTTACCGTATATAAAAACCACCTGTATATCGCGGTCAGGCAGTAAACTTCTGTAAGCCTGTTCCAACTCCCAACGTTTTTTTAATTCGTTATAATATTTCAGGCTCTTTTCGGGCGGCAAATCATGAACGAATTTTATTTGCCTTGCATAGCTGTATTTGTTGAAATCTCCGAAAGTTTTTTCTATTTCCGCTTCCTGAACAAAATCAAAGTTTGCGGTTACTTCTTTCGGGGAATACTGATGTTTGAATTGCGCGCTGTCGTTTGCATGCGTCAGATATTCTAACAGCGAACCTGTCTTTTTGACTTTATTTACGTACTGCGGCTCTATGCCGAACCATTTCGCCACCATATCGAACGGAACGGTCGCACGACCGAAGTCTAAATAGATATGGTAATGCGGACTTTCTAAAATGCCTTTTTCGTTATAATCCTTATCGTGACAGATAAGAGCATAACGCTTGATTGTTTTGTAACGTTTGATAACATCAATGGGCGGCTCTTTGAAGTAAGGAAGATAATTCATAACCTCACATTCCTTGCCGCTCAAAATCTTCTTTTTTTCCGATTTCATTTTTTAACCCCTCGAAATCAAGAAATTTTTTCCCATTTTTCCCACTTTTTCCCGCGGCTTGGACAAGCCCTGCCGCGGGAAATAAGAAAAATTGTTTTTATAGAAAAATGCCTTATGTCCTATGGTGTTTACGCTATTTCGCTTTTACCTCTTTTTATTAAGATTTTTCCCGTTTTTCCCATTTTTCCCATATTTTAATATGTAATGAAATTTTAGGACGAATTTATCCGCTTAAAAGGGGATATCACCACTATTCGAAACAGGTTGTAAAACAGGAGCCTGTTTTGCAGGTGCTTGTCCCGCAACGGCTTGATGTTTCGAGGCGGGTTCTCTGTCGGGTAACACTTCCGCAAAGGCCGTCAAAAGAACTTTCCGTTCGCGGTAGTGGTCGTCTCTGCCTGTCTCTTTGTCCTCAAAAAACTTTACTTCCACGGGTACCATTATTCCCCCGCATTGAACAAAGAAATTCGTGGCGGTACGCTCTTGTCCGTCTTTGTCCACATACTTCGCCTGCTTCTTCCATAACTTTACTTCTGCCATAATAGTTTCTCCTTTGGCTATATGCCGTTAAAATTTTTATTTACAAGGCTATTCGCCGTTGTATCAAAAGGGGGAGTGACTACAACGCCGTCACTCACGGCGGGAATTTATTCGGTCGAGACAGCGGCTTGACCTACTGCGGTAGAATTTATAGCTCCTTACCGCTTTTTCCCTGCTTAAATATAAAAATACTTGCATAAAACAGTCTCAACAACTGTTCTACACAAGTATAAAACAAAAGATTCCGTCTTTTTTTACGCAAAAGCGGTTTCAAACGGTTTACACGGTGAAAATACTGTGATATAATAGGAATAATCATAAATTGAAGTTATATCAGCCGCTCGAAAAACGATGCGCTGAAAAGGCTTTCAAAGGAGGCGGAATGATGCCCGAAGAAAACATATCGGCGATTGCCACGCCCCCCGGCAAGGGCGGTGTGGCGATTATTCGTCTCAGCGGCGGCAGTCCGCTTTCCATCGCGGAAAAAATGTTCGTCCCTGCGGGAACGGTCGCGGTGAAGGACTTCGAACCCTACCGCCTCTATCCCGGCAGGATAGACGGCGGCACGTTTACCGACTACGGCCTGTGCGTCTATTTTAAGGCACCCGCCAGCTATACGGGCGAGGACGTGGTGGAATTTCAATGCCACGGCGGCGAAAGCGTCGCCCGCGGGATACTCAGGCAGACCTTCCGGCTCGGCGCGCGGAGCGCGGGACGGGGCGAATTTACCAAACGCGCGTTTCTCAACGGCAAGCTTTCCTTAGCGTCGGCCGAGGGGATTGCCGACATGATCAACGGCGAGTCCGAAGCCGAAGTAAAGGCGGGGTATCTTTTATACAGCGAAAAACTTACGGAAAAGGTACGCCTGTTGCAGGCGCGGCTGAAAGAAGTTCTCGCGGGGATAGATGCCTCGATCGATTATCCCGAGGAGGATCTCGAGGAATCGGAGACGGACGAAATACGTACCGCACTAAAAAGCGTTCTCGGAGAAGTCACCGTTTTGCTTGCGGGCTATGCCAAGGGCAAAAAGATAAAATCGGGGGTGACCGTCGCGCTCTGCGGCAAGCCGAATACGGGAAAAAGCTCGCTGCTCAACAGGCTGCTCGGCTATGAAAAGGCTATCGTCTCGGACGTCGCGGGCACGACGCGGGACGCCGTAGAAGGCATACTCGAAATCGAAGGGACAAAATTCAACCTTTACGATACGGCGGGCGTGCGCGAAAGCGGAGACAGAATCGAGTCGATCGGCATAGAAAAGGCGGAGAATATCGTCCGCGCCGCCGACGTGGTGGTATTTGTGGCGGATTCCGCGGCGGGCACGGACGCGGAGGACGCGCGGGTTTTAGAGCTTGCGAGGGATAAACCGCTCGTCAAGGTCGTCAATAAAATAGATCTGACCGACGACGAAACGCCCACGGACGCCGACGTGCTCACCTCCGCCGTCACGGGCGAAGGGATAGAAAGGCTGAAAGCCCTCCTGTACGAAAAAAGCTTCGGGGACAGAGGCGAAGACGCGGCGTTTCTCATAGAGGAACGGCATTATGCGGCGCTGGAAAAGGCGAAGGAGCATCTGAAAAAGGCTGTTGCCGCCTGTGGCGGGCCGCTCGAATTGGTGGGGATAGACGTGACGGAAGCCTGGGAACGCCTGGGGGAGATTACGGGGGAGACCGCTTCGGAAGCGATCATCGAGGAAATATTTTCCAAATTCTGCGTAGGAAAATAAGGGAAGAAACGAGAGAGAACAGATCGGAGAGAGATTTATGGTAAATCTGGAATTGTACAGGGTTTTTTATACGGTGGCCAAATGCGGCAGCCTTACAAAAGCGGCGGAGGAGTTGTATATCTCACAGCCCGCCGTTTCGCAGTCGATCAAGCAGCTGGAAAACCAGCTGGGCATTTCGCTGTTCAACCGTACCCACCGCGGCATGGAGCTGTCGGCGCAGGGCGGAAAGCTCATCTTTTCCAAAGTGGAGCAGGCGTTGTATCTGTTAAACGAGGCGGAGGACATGATCGCCCAGCTCAATACCTCGGCTTCGGGTACGATACGCATCGGCGCCTCCGATACCATTTTCGAATATTTTCTCGCGGATAAAATCGTGGAATATCACGAAAAATTCCCCGCGGTAAAAATAGAGCTTCTTTCCGATCTCTCGATCAGGACGCTGGACGGGCTGAAAACCAACAAATGCGACGTGGCCTTTCTCAATCTGCCCATCGCAGTCGATCCCGAAATCAACGTTTACGGCAATTGTATGCGGCTGACGGACATCTTTGTCACCAATGAAGAGCATCCCGAACTGATAAAGGGCGTGGTTCCGCTCGCTAAATTGCAGGAGTATCCCCTCATTATGATGGAACCGAATACGGTGGCGAGACGCTATATGACCACCTTTTTGGAAACGGTGGGGATCGACCTCAAGCCCGCTATCGAAATCAGCAGCTGGGACCTTATGAAGCGTCTCGTCATCCGCGGCATGGGTATCGGGTGTATCCCCCGCGAGTACGCGCTGCACCGTCTCGCGGACAAATCCATGTACGAGATTAAAACCGATCCCGTCCTTCCCGCGCGTTCCATCGGTATGGCTCTGCCCAAAAATGCCCAGATCCCTTACGCGCTTCGCGCTTTTATCGATTTGTTTGACCTCGACGTATAATCCGTCGTTCATTTTTTAAGGAAAAAACTATGGCAAAACCCAATCCCTTTTTGAGAAATTTTTGTATTATCGCACACATCGACCTGTCTCTTATACACATCTCCGAGCCCACGAGACCGGAGCCTATCTCG
>OWIX01001729.1_pt1 | contig 10425 bp, 9 predicted proteins | sample 1732851 | NCBI WGS metagenome assembly OWIX01 (sample SAMN05065761, study PRJEB22554) | human gut metagenome | biome: ENVO:2100002; feature: ENVO:00000062; material: ENVO:00002003 | host: Homo sapiens | place: USA
CTACACCCTAGAGTTCGTCGGCAGCGTCAGATGTGTATAAGAGACAGGATTTTTCATTTTCTTTGATATATGGCCATAGCTCAGGAGAAAAGGGCAACATAGCCGGCGGGAAAAGTTTTTTGCACTTGGATTTGAAAAAAAGAATTTCGAAATCATACGCTTCTTTTTCCGCAGGAGCATACTCTTCGGCGGCGGCTAATGTTACATCGTGTCCCAGTCGTTTGAATCCTAGACACATGTTGTAAATCATCGTGTCTTTTATGGATTTGACTTGCGGAATTACATTGTTGTCCGCCGTAAAAAGGATCGGATTCAATATCAATACCTTCATGGCATCACATCTGTTTGTTCGCAGGGGATGAGTACAGATTTATATAGTCTTGTTCCAATATATTCTCTGAATAGAATTCTGGATACAGATTCGCATTTGTGCTGGCGCTGCCGGAATCCAATGCCTGCTGCAGCTTGTCGGCCAGATCTTCGACATTTCCGGCTTTGAAGAACAGCGAGTCCCGGTTGGCGTATTCTTTGAAAAAAGGCACGTCTGACATCACGACTTTCTTCCTGAAATAGAACGCAAGGGAAAGCACGCCCGACATGGTGGCCGAACGATACGGATAAACTACGATTGCGGCTTTGGTGAATAGATCTCGGACTTCGGCATCCTCGATGAACCGGTTCAGTCTGATAATGTTTTTATTGTCGGTTACGTAGTGTCTGCCTTTTCCTGCTATTACCAGCTTGTGCTTGTCGTGGAAGACTTTTTGGTCGTACGCCTCTATCAGCAGATCGACACCTTTGTAGTGATCTACAGTGCCGAAAAACAGAATGTAATCGGATGTGTTTTTCAGCTCCTCTATTTGTTTCCTTCCATTTTTTATCATTTGGGTTACTAAGGAAGGAAAATGATTGAATACAACGCGCTTATTCGGGTAACTTTCTTTTAAAGCTATATACTGATGTCGTGATGATGTCGTTAGATTCGGAATGATCTTCAGGTAAGTGCGTGTACACCATATGACGTATTTGTGCAAGAGTCTGCCCGGAAAAGTCATTGTGTCCGATTCGTGTTGATTCAGGTCATGAACCGTATAGTACAACCGCTCTTTAGGGTGTTGGCATAGAATATAAAAAAATAGACAGAAGTCTCCTGTCAGCAGATGAATTGCATCTATTTTGTGTGTTTTCGCAGTTCTTTTTATCGTGTCTATGATTCTTGCCGGATATATTTTGTATATTAACTTGAGAAGTTTGGAGCGGGGATATTCTATGTATTCGATATGCTCGACTTCCTTCAGGTAGTTGCGGTAAGATCGTTTTCCGGAATTGACAACCACAGCGTATATCTCGAATTCATTGCTTTTCGATAATGCATTTATGACAGAGGATGTGTATGGAATCATCCCCGGTGCAGACTCTGTGGCGATAAATAGGATTCGCTTCATTTGATGGATGTGCGCTTCCGTGCTGTTATTCGTTGCTGTGACGTTTATAATTCAAAAAGGTGCGGAAATTGCTCCGGATTCGCTGCCATGTTATCTTATGCCGATTTGTCCATAGGCTCTCTGCAAGAAAGGCGATATTGTTTCGGCAACCGTATTTTTTCAAGCTTTTCACGCTTACTCCGATCTGTTTGTCTGTCATGACATCGGGATACATGTAATATGTCGTGTCGGGGGACAAGCGGTCGGCCGAGTATTTCATGGGACGGCAGAAAAAATGGATATACAGAAATTCATCGCGGTGAATTCTGTCTTTTTGCAGGTAGTTTCTATATAACCTGCCGTCTTCCCATGTGAATATTTGATATTTGTTTTTATCCTTTTCCGAGGCGGGAAAATGACCCAGAACGAATCCCGGTTCATATTTTTCCAGATCTGCGAAGACCACTTCGTCGAAATACGGAATGTTCAGATACCGGTAAATCGCATCCATCCCGTTTTCATCGAAGCTATAGTTGCTTCTGCCGCTGAATACGTCTTTGTAATTGATTTCTCCGGGGACGATCCGCTTGTAACGGGCGTTTACTTCCGGCGTGTTCTTATACAGTGTGGAATGCCCCAAAAAGCCGAGCCGCTCATATTTATTTAGGTTGTTTTCCGAATAAAATGTCCGTATATTTCCCCACATCAGATCAATGTCGCAATGTCCCCAGAAATCATATCCGGAAAGTTCTTCTGCGAAGATTTCTCCATATGCCGGCTTGAAGAGCGATAATCGCCACGGCCTGTCGATCACGGTTTCAAAATCGAACCAAGCCTTTATCCGTTGTTTGACCTCTTCGTAATTACAGTATTGGACGTGTACGTTCGTTGGAAATTCATAAGGCGTTCTGTCGTCAGTCAGTATTTTCCAATTTACGGTCGGATTTTGCGCACAGCTTAATAGATAAAGTGCAAAATTCTTCGGTAATTTCCCGAAATAGGGGATTATATAACAGATTGTCTTCATTGTTTGTCGATATCGAACTGAACGGGTTTTATTTTCAAAAGAGCAGCAACGGAATAATCCGTAGTTTTGCCCCTGAAATTGCTGCTGAACAATTCCGCTTTTTTCATGGATTCTTCGAATGTACCTATGATTTTTGCCGGGACGCCTCCCACTACACTGCCGGCGGGGACGTCCTTTGTAACGACGGAGCCAGCCGCGACGATCGAATTTTCACCAATGGTCACACCGTACATGATCGTACTTCCCCCCCCCACGAAAACATTACTATGGATTTCTATTTTGCCGTATTGACAATAAAAGCGGTTGGAGCCGGTGGCCCTGTTGAATACGCTGCATGTCATGCTGTGGGTGATTAATCGGCAGCCGGCGGCGATGCGTACGTTATCGTGCAGGCAGACAAGAAACGGTTCCGCCGGAAGGATATTCGTTTTGAAGCTGCAGTTTTCTCCGATATGATGAAATATGCGGTGCTTTTTCAGCCATTGTGCTTTTTTCTCTCCGTCAGCTATTAACAACACGGCGAGTTTGGCCCAATACCTTTTGAGTGTGTCCGATGTTATCATGTTTAGAGCGTCTATAGTATAGTTCGTACAGATAAAATAATAACCCGTGGAAGAAGAAGGAACCTACTCGAAAGAATTCTACGGTAGTGAAACTTGACAGCAGCAGAAAAATATAGAAGAATTTCAAAAAGAGAATGTTGTCGTCGCATTTTCTTCTGATGATCCGAAAGACGGGGAAGAGAAGGGCCAATACGGTCGGAATTCCGATCATCCAGCTCAGTCCGACGATCCCCCAGTCATGCCATCCGTTATATGGACCTAATGCAGGATCGACAGTATAGAACGGCTGACCGTATTTTGTTCTGGGGTTGGGGATTCCGCTTCCGAATACATATTCGACCGGAGATTTGAAGTGCTCTTTTGTAAAATAGTTGAACTGGATGACTCGTATGTAATCCTCATTGGCGAATGTGGCGCCCGCTTCCTGCCGCTTCATCATGTTGTTTATGGAGTTCTGAACGACCGAAGTTTGGGAGAGAACACCTATTACAATAAGGAAGAGAAACATATATTTTACACTGGCGATTTTCTTTACCGAGTAGGTAAATAGGCCCAATGCCAATAATATGGCAGCCATCTGGGTCCTGAATCCTGCTATAAAAAGGACGAAGAACGCAGGCAGTATGTATAATAGGTATTTGGTCTTGCCTGAAAATAAATATTTCCCGTAAAAATAGAATAGACAGATATAGGCGATCAGTTGTCCGTACATGGTAAATCGTCCGATGTCCATATAATCCGTTGCCAAATTGAATATTTTGTCGGGATATATCAGTTGGATTGTGAAGCAGCATAGAAAAATAACGTAGGCGATTGCTAATGCCTTTTCTATCTCTTTTATTGTGTATTTGCCGGATAAAAATATGAAATAAGATATGACCGGGAAAAGTTGCAGGCAAGCTACGGCAGTGAATGTTTTCGATAAACTTTGGTCTTCAAAATGCATGCAAGAGAATGCACTGATAATGAAGAATATGAAATATATGATCAAATACTTCTTAAACATTCCGGGTCTTCTCTCCAGAATGGTTTTTATCATATAATACAAGGCAAAAACAACCGGCAGCAACACAAACTGATAAGGTAAAATTCCCCAGCAGCATGAAAAAAGCAATATCCAGATTATGAGTTTGTTGACATTCGAAATCATCGGCGGTTTGCACTTAGGTCGTTGAACAGTTCTTCCCAATTGTTGACAATCTCTTCTACGCAGAACCTGCGGCAGGAGTGCAGGCCCTTCATTGCCAGTTTTTCCCGAAGGGAGGTGTCTGTCATCAGCTCTTTCATTTTGTTTACATAGCCCGTAAGGTCTTCATTGGAAACGATGATGCCGTTGTATCCGGTTTCGACGATGTCGTGCAGCGACAGGTAGGAATCCATTACAACCGGAACGACACCGCATTGTTGTGCTTCGACCAATGTCATGGGAAACCCTTCGAAGGCGGAGGTCATCATGAAAATGGCGGCCTGTTTGTAATAGGGCTGCGGATTTCGGAAGCCTTCGAACGAAATCCGTTTTAATCCTAACGCCTCCGCCAGTTGTTTATACATGGCCAAATCCGGTCCTTCGCCGACAATCCGGAAGTTCCACTCGTCCAAGCGGGGATCGTTTTCAATAGCGCGCCATATTTTGATTGCTCGCGTTATGCGTTTCTGGATTTCCACCATCCGGCCTACGAGAAGAACGCTCTTCTCTTTCGACTGCAAATCTTCGGGCCGCATTTCGTTCGGGTAAACCAGCGGATTGGGGATGGCACCCAACTGGCTATTTGTATTTTTATAGTTGGCAAATTGCTCGTACTGACGTTGAAAGGCTGGAGAAAGGAAAATATATTTATCCGTATGCGGTAGGAATTTTGTCACCTGCCTGCAACTATGTCTCTTTTTCCAGAATTTATACAGCGAAGTGCATCTTTTTTTCAGGAATCCGTTTATTCCCGTTCCCTCGATCATTGGGGTATAAAGTGCCTGATGGAGACATGTGATGATCTTTGTCTTATACCGTCCCCTTATTCCACGGATATATTCGACTGGCCACCATTGATTGACAAGATAATGGATGTCGTTTTCCTGAATATATTCTTTCAGATAGCCGATTACTTTGTCGGCATCGGGAAAGCGTGTCGTAAACTCGTCGCAGCGGATGTCGGGTATTTGAACGGCCTTTATGGCTGGATCGATGAAAGGCAGGTCGGCCCGCGTATTGTTTTTAAAATACAAGACGGATACATTCCATCCTCGCTTTATCATTTCGTTGGCAAGGCAGATCGTTACGGTTTCTCCGCCGCCGTATACGGGCCACAGACGTAGCAGAAAGGTTATATTCATCAGTCGGATTTTATTGTTCGTCTCTTGCAGTAAGCGCATTTTCGAGGAAGCACATGGATTTTGAACGCATTTCTTCCAGTTTCGCATTTATGGGCTTCCAGTCTATGGATTGTCTTATGGGGCAACTCTCCAATCCGTTTGAATCGGATAGGGTTCTGTTCTCTATCTTGAACAGCTTCAACAGCGACTCGAATCGTGCGACGCCTCTGTTTCTGTTGACGTATAATACGAACGGTTTGTTGAACAGAATGGAAAAAACGCAGCCGTGAAAGGAGTCCGTGAAAATAAAATCGGCATAATACATCGCCTTCAGCCAGTCCGCTACGGATGGCGCTATTCTTTTTTCGAGAGGGGCCAGTCTGTCTTCGGTTTCCGTCGCTGCAAAGTTGTAGTCCATGGCTAAAACTTTCGAGACTTTTTTCAGCGCCGCCAGTTTGTCGTCGGAACGGTCTAATATGAATGCCGTTATTTTGTTTGTGTACTTTTCGGCACCTCCTTCGCCGATGAGTGCTCGATAGTCCGCAGGTGTCAGAAGCATTGTCGGATCTAAAACATGTTCAGCGGTATGGTTGAGATGCCTTTTGCATAATTCCATACCAGAATCTTCCCGTACGCTGACTGCGGTGAACTCCTTTAGCTTCTGGGTGCAGAATCGGGTCTCTTTCTTCGAATATGCCCATTTGTCGATACCGAATGACGCCGCATAGGCAATTAATTTCGCTGTACGGCCGTCGATCGGGGAGAAGTAATAATCTTTGATTTCCTCCATACACCCTTTGCGCCATACCTGATCAGAACCTACGATGTAGGCGTCGCATTTTAAGTCGCGGATGCTTTTGTATGCACTGCTGTTATAATAGACCGGTGAAAAGGGTTGCAGCCATTTGTCGATAAATGGTTGCGTGTGTTGTGTAATTACGGGGTATTCGTCGTAGATTTTCTTGTCGTAGAAAACGCAGGCAGGTTTTCTGAATATGTATTTTTTGACACTTCGTTTTAAGATGTTCCAGCCGTTGAACCGCTTTTTTTTAACGAGACGGCGAATGAGTATGACTTCGTGCCCTTGCCGTGTCAATACCGTTTTCAGCGCATATGCCTGCAATATGCTACCGTATCCTGTTTCCAAGGGCAAGGTCAGCAAGCCGATTCGCATATCTTTTGATTTTGTTTATTAGTCTCAGTTTTTTGCTTTGCCGGTGCAGCGAAGACTTTGCAACCGCCTTATAAAAAGTATCTCTTCTCGGATCCTTGATAAGACTGGCGGTGATCATCGGATTTTGTTTGATGACTTTCTCATAGGATTGCTCCGAACGTAATGTGCCGGTAATATATTTGCTGCCTTGATCCGTATTGATCAGCAACAGACTTATACCGTTGTTGTCATCCGGAAAGTCCTTGGTGCCGCGGAATCCCCAAAAATCGCCGAGTGTGATGTCGCTGCCGCTTTTCAGTTCTTTTGCCGGACAGGCGTAGCATGAATATCTTTCGGTCACATGCGACAGGAAGCAGTAAAAGAATGGATCTTTATAGTGTATTCTGGACACGTCTGCCGTCTCCGGAAGACCGGCCCCGGTTTCTCTGCGGAGTATGAACCGCAAACTGAAATGCTGCCATCCGGTCGTCTTGTCCCTGAAATTGATGCCCGTAATTTGGGATGTGGACCGCAACTCGGAATTTGTATGTTTGAACCCTTTTCTGGCTATTGTTTCATGTAAATATTGTCGCCAGATTTCGGGGCTGGGAACACCGTGGCAAACTAAATCTACAGTCAATAGATTTTCATATTCTTTTGCCAAAAAAAGCTTTAAACCTCTTATTTGACAGGGAGTGCCCGAAAAGAGCACCGGACGGCCGGATTCCAGAAATTCTTTCGCCTGCTGGTAAGTGCGGCCGATACGGCTTTGCACATACTTGCTGCCCCGCATGGCCGCGAGTCCTTCGAGCGTTTCGGTACAGGCGTGTTCTACAGCCCAATTCTCGTCGAAACGGGCACCGAAAACCACGCCGTTCTTCTGAATGATCTGTTCCGCTATATGGGTGAAGATACCTCCCGAAGAACTTTGTAGCCGAATCCGAGTCTTTGTGTTTTTTGCCGCATATACATGGAGCGGCTTCCGCTTTTCGCCCTGATTGAGTACCGGACATACTTTTTCGCACAAGCCGCAATCTATACATTTCGACGTGTCTGTTTGCGGATAAAGAAATCCTTCCTCGTCTTCACGCATTACGATGCAGGACGTGGGGCAGCGCTGTTCGCATGCAGCGCAGCCGCAGCACATCTCCTTCGAAGCAATGGAAATCATTTTTTGAATTTTGATGCGATGGATGAGACTTTCGAGCAGATATAGATTTTCTCGCCGGGCGTAAGTCCGAACCAGTAAACGGACATGCTTGTCGATATGGCGCAAATCAGGAAGATCGTCAGAAGGTTCCATATTCCTTCTCCCGGCTGCCAGTATGCCACGGCCAGAGGTACTGCAAGCGCAATTGCCGTTACCTTGAAAATACACCACACTACTTTACTGAAATATTCTCGCAGTGAAAGTTTAATCATTCTTTTGAGCATCAGCAGCCGGGCGAATTGGGCTGTAATTTCAATGACTAAATGTACGATAAAGACGCTGTATGCAGGGAGCCCGAACCGCAAACAGAGATAGGAAATCGGCAGGATCAGCAGCAGCAACCCTCCGACGACACTTTGGTATAGTTTGATCTTGCCGGTGGCGGAAGCGGCTGTAATCAACGGATTGGAGACGGCATACACCCATGTCGTGCATAACATGATCCGCAGGAATACGACTGTGTGGTCCGGGACGATTTTCAGCCAGAGCGTCAGTATCGCTTTTGTCTCGATAAGGACGGGAAGCGATAACAGCAGCAGCAGGAAAAATGAAAATTTGGCGCTCCGGAAAATCAGGCCATGCATGTATTCCATATCGCCGGTCGCGTATGATTTGGTTATTTGCGGGTTGAGGGCCGTCTGGAAGTTGCTGCTGAATTGACCGATGGCGGTTTGGGCCTGCACGGCGATACCTCTGGCAGCGTTGACAACCGGACCGAAGAACATATTCAGCAGCAGGTTCAACCCCTGTGTAAATGTGATGGCCGCCAGACTGCCGAACATATTCCAACTGGCAAATCCTGTCATTTCCTTGAATAACCCCTTGTCCCAGCTCCAGCGATATTTTGTTTCGTTGAAATGCCGGTTGCAATACCAGCTGTAACATAGACGTATGAGGAACTGGACAATAACGATTAACACGGCGTACAATATCAGTTTGTCGGTGTGAAAATACCGAAGGAAACAGACGATCAGCAATTTCAAAGAGACTTCGATAATCGATATGTAGGCGAATGCGCTCATTCTTTCATGGGCGATGATGGCCGCATTATACGGTACGCTCATGATCATGATCACCGATGCCGCTACCGAGCACTGGAATACCCAGAAAGCGGCATTCATGCGGTCGGCCGGAATCTGCATTTTGTTCCATAAGAACCAAAGCCCGACCGTTTCCGCCAGCACTATTATCAGAAAGGATATGATGCCATGTATTGAAAGGCTGGTCGAAAAAACCTTTGTCAGTTGCGCCCGATTGTTCTGTCCCAGCTCAAAGGTCAGGTACCGCTGTGTCGCAGAGGTCATGGATCCGTTGATGAATCCGAACATGGCGACGATTCCGCCCACGACATTGTAGATGCCGAAGTCCTCCACCCCCAGAATGTTCAATACCACCCGGCTGGTGTAGAGACTTACAGCCATGGTAACAAGCATCCGGAAGTAGAGCAGAAGCGTATTCTTTGCTATTCGTTTGTTGTTAGAGCTTATTTCCTGCATTTCGGAGCCGATGTTCATCCGTTAAGCGCCATATCTACCTCTCCTTATACATGCTCTGATAGTATTGCTGGTACTCGCCTGAGGTTATGTCGTCCATCCACGATTGGTTCTGGAGGTACCAGCGGACCGTCTTTTCGATCCCCTCCTCGAACTGCAGGCTGGGCTGCCAGCCCAGCTCGTCTTTGAGTTTGCGCGAGTCGATGGCGTATCTCAGGTCGTGGCCCGCACGGTCGGTGACGTACGTAATCAGTTTCTCCGATGTCCCTTCGGGATTGCCCAGCAGCCGGTCCACGGTTCTGACGATGACCCGTATCAGGTCGATGTTCTTCCATTCGTTGAAACCTCCGATGTTGTACGTGTCGGCGACCTTGCCCTTGTGGAAGATTACGTCGATGGCCCGTGCATGGTCCTCGACGTACAACCAGTCGCGGACATTTTCCCCGCGGCCGTACACCGGCAGCGGTCTTCCGCGGCGGATGTTGTTGATGAAAAGCGGGATCAGCTTCTCCGGAAACTGATACGGACCGTAGTTGTTCGAGCAGTTGGTCACCAGCGTCGGCATGCCGTATGTGTCGTGGTAGGCCCGTACGAAGTGGTCGGACGAGGCTTTCGAGGCCGAGTAGGGGCTGTGCGGATCGTACTTCGTCTCTTCGGTGAAGAACTCCTCGCCGAAAGGACCTCCGCCGCTCTCCCCGCCCGCGGGATCGCCTGCAGGGCGGGTAAGCTCCAGCGCACCGTACACTTCGTCGGTCGAGATGTGGTAGAACAGCTTGCCCGCCCAATTGCCGTTCCAATGCTCCCGCGCAGCTTCGAGCAGCGACAGCGTGCCCATGACGTTCGTACGCGCGAAGGTGAACGGATCCCTGATCGAGCGGTCCACGTGGCTCTCGGCTGCGAGGTGGATCACCCCGTCGATGCCGTACTGCCGGAACAGTTCACGCATCGCCTCGAAGTCGCAGATGTCGCCCCTGACGAAAGTGTAGTTCGGCCGCTCCTCGATGTCCCGCAGGTTGGCAAGGTTGCCAGCATAGGTCAGCTTGTCGAGGTTGACGATCCGGTAATCGGGGTATTTGGTCACGAAAAGACGGACCACATGCGAGCCGATGAAGCCCGCGCCGCCCGTGATGAGGATAGTGCGTTGCATAGTGATTGGATTATTCGGCGAGTTGTTTCAGGCAGTAGATCATAGCCTCCCTCCAGTGGGGGATGTCCATCTGGAAGGTGGTCTTGATTTTGGTTTTGTCC
>OWIX01001745.1_pt1 | contig 10363 bp, 7 predicted proteins | sample 1732851 | NCBI WGS metagenome assembly OWIX01 (sample SAMN05065761, study PRJEB22554) | human gut metagenome | biome: ENVO:2100002; feature: ENVO:00000062; material: ENVO:00002003 | host: Homo sapiens | place: USA
CTACACCCTAGAGTTCGTCGGCAGCGTCAGATGTGTATAAGAGACAGTTATAGAGTTATAAATAACGAGTTGTGAGTGGGAGTAAAATGACTCACGACTTACAACTGCGTAATAATTACTGCCAATCCCGCTATTGCACAATAGATGGCAAAGTAGATCAGCTTTCCTTTCTTCACAATATTAATCATCCACTTGCAGGCAAGGCAACCGGCTACAAAAGCCGCCAGAAAGCCAACAACCAATGATAACGCAGGGATATCCCCCACTACATCTTCACCTTTCATCATCTTTACACTATCAAGCAACGCTTCCCCGAGAATGGGAGGGATCACCATCAGAAAAGAGAACTGCGCCAGTTTTGCCTTGTTATCTCCCAACAGAAGTCCCGTAGCAATAGTAGATCCCGAACGGGACAGCCCCGGCAACACCGCACAAGCCTGTGCCAGACCAATGATAAAGGCATCTTTCATCGAAATCTTATCCTTTTGACGTGGCTTATAATAGTACGAGAATGACAGCAGGGCAGCAGTCAGCAACAGCATGCAGCCTACAATCATCAGTCCCGAACCGAAAATAGCTTCTACATAATCTTTAAAGAATACGCCTACAATACCAATCGGTATCATCGAAATCACGATATTGATCACATAACGAGTCTCATCGTTCATCTGAAACTTGAATAATCCTTTGAAAATCCAGTCAATCTCTTTCCACAGAATCACCAGCGTACTACATACGGTAGCTACATGCACGACAATCGTAAATGCCAGATTCTCTTCCCCTTGTATCCCAAACAATGCCGATCCGATGGCCAGATGGCCACTGCTGCTTACAGGCAAATACTCTGTCAATCCCTGGATCAAGCCCAGGATGAGCGCCTCAAACCATTCCATGTAGTTGATTTATAAATTATAATTTATGAATTATGATAGGGGACACATGCCCCTCTGCACATAGCTTTTTATTCTTTTATTCCTTCATTATTCATTTGCTTGTCACGCGGTTTGCGCAATACGGCGTATATCATGAGCAAAAAACCCACAAGACATACCACGGGAGCTACTTTAATACGTCTCGCACTAAAAATATCCGGTTCAAAGTGCGTCGGGGTAGACACCGGACCGGTCATCAGGATAAAACCGATAATCACCACCGCCATTGCAACGGCAAGCAGGATAAAGTTAGTTTTATCGAAAGCAAATTTCTCTTTACTCATCTCTTTATTTATGATTTAATTGTTTACAATTTAACTTCACTCAAAACATCTCTTATTCCTCTATTAACGTATAAGCTGTAATGCTCAATACTATATATAATAAAGCGTACTCGCCTTCATCCGCAGGAACTTATTGATGGACAGGTATGCACAGAACCACGTGATACACACTCCAAATACAAGCACCGATACGGAAACCAGCAACATAACATTGGGTGTGATAACACTGATCAGGTCAGGCTCATACACCACCAACCAATATGCCGCAGCCCACAGAACACCATCGGCAATGACAGCCGCCAACACACCGATCCAGAAGTTACGCCACAGGAACGGACGCCTGATAAAACTCCAACTCGCACCTACCAGCTTCATCGTATGAATCAGGAAGCGTTTAGAGTAAATAGTCAGCCGGATGGTATTATTAATCAATGCAAAGGAAATGAAAGCCAGTAATACAGCCAATCCCAACAACATCAAACTGATATTACGGATATTCTCATTAACCATATTTATTAGGTCTTCCTGATAACGCACTTCCTGTACATTGGTATTCTTCTTTATCTCTTTTTCTATTTTGGCAATACTGTCGGTATTCGCATAATCGGAGTGCAGCTTCACTTCGATAGAAGCATGAAGAGGATTGTATCCCAGAAAATCCTGCGGATCTGTCCCCATCGCCTCAATCTGTTCACGAAGCGCCTGCTTCTTCGAAATATACTCCGTAGACCGTACGAATACTTCCTTATCCAGTCTTTTTTGTAACTTCAGAATATCCGTTTCCTTCATATCATCGCTGATGATAATAGAGAAATTGATATTCTCCTTTACATACACAGAAAGATTGTGAGCAGTCAGTACGAAAAACACCACCAATCCCAGCAGCAATAACACCAGCGTCGTACTGATGCTGGAAGTAATGAACTGCATATCAAAATAGGATACGGAATTATTCTTGCTTTTCGTCTTCATGCCTTATCATCTTACCATTTTATCATCTTACCACCTCATATCTTATTTCTGCTTCTTCCTGAATACATAAATCATCGAGCTGCTTCGCTCCTTGCTCGCCAACGTGCTGAACCACGCCAACGTACCACTGAGTATCCCCCGGAAGAAAGACATCGAATGTCCCATATACTTTTCGCTTAGCATCGACACATAGAATGCATCAAACGGCATCGGATGGCGTGCAGCCAATATAAATTCATGCTTTGCTCCCAATCTCTGAATAGTGCCGGGCGTAAAATGCCATAAATGACGGGGAACATCGTAGGCAGCCCAGTGCGCACCATATTTCTTCGCATCATACGAGGAGCAATTGGGCACGGCAATAATCAACACGCCTTTCTCCATCAACAGGCTATTCAGTGTATCCCACGTTTCATTCAAATGTTCCAGATGTTCCATGACATGCCACAAAGTGATGACATCAAAACTTCCGGGAGCAAAATCCTGTAATGCGGTATCGGGTTTCACATCCAGACCGAAATGTTCTTTGGCAAAAGCACGCGCCTGCGCATTCTTCTCCACTGCTTCCACCTGCCAGCCCCGCCGCTTCATAGTATCGGCAAAATATCCTGTTCCCGTACCGATATCCAGCAAACGTCCTTCTTTCCGGTGTGCTTCACGAGCCACCAGACGTGCCTTGCGCCCCAGCATATAACCACGCACCCAATGGTACGCCTTATTCATAAGCCCCTTTTTCGTATCAGAATGGGAAATATAATCGGGAGTCTCATAATATTTGCCTATCTCAGCCTCCACAGGAAAATCTTGCGTAAAGAGAAAGTCGCAATCCTGACAGCGGCACAGATAAAATGCCTCGCTGGAAGCATAATGGTCTATGCAAGTCATAGCACGCTCTATATGCGCACTACCACATACCGGACAGACTTTTATGGTGAGTTTATTCATTGAACGTTCTGCAATAATGAAGTGCAGCCTGAACTGAACAGACCGCACTATACCCGAATTTGGTGCAAAATAACAAATAAAAAGTGACGCATCGGGCTTTCTTTAAGGAGATTTAATAAAAGAGAAGTTTAAACACTTGTTTTAAATAAAAAAAACATATATTTGTCGGTACAAGAACACTTCAATCACATACTATCATGAAAAACGCTTTACTCTCCTTACTTTTTTGCTTCTGCTGTTTTCAGCTATTCGCTGACGGACAAACTATTCTACCGAACCGGAAATTCGGCAAACCTACCATGGAAGAACTGAACATGGCTGTTTATGAACCCGACTCCAGCGCCACCGCCGTTATCCTGTGTAAGCTGACTGACATCAGTTATAAATGGGGAATAGAAAGCTTCCGGCTGGTTTCTGAGTATAAAGTAAAAATAAAGGTACTCAAACCGGAAGGAACCTCCTATGCCGATGTCATCATTCCCTACTACGAACTGCCTAATAACGCCATGAAAGAAAATATAATCGGACTGGATGCCAGCGCCTACAACCTGGAAAACGGAAAAATTGTACGTACCAAAATGAAGAAAGATGTAGTTTTCAAGGAGCGTGTGGGCGAAAGCCGGATGAACCTGAAATTCTCCATTCCGCAGGTGAAAGCCGGAACGCTGATAGAGTATGAATACCGGGTAGAGTCCGATTTCTTCTTCAGTATCGACAGTTGGAAAGCACAAAGTGATATTCCTATCTTATATACCGAATATAATGTCACCATACCCGAATATTTCAAATTCAACATAGAGATGCACGGTGCGGAAAAGCTGGAAACCGTAAACGAAAACGCTTCCCTCAACTTATCCATCGGATCGCAATTGCTCCGATGCTCCGGGACGCATCTGAACTTCCAGGGCAACCAACTCCCCGCTTTGAAAGACGACAGTCATGTGTGGTGCGCGGATGACTACTGTACACAAGTAAACCTGGAATTGCAGGGAATTGATTTCCCCGGTTCCCTCTACAAATCGTTCACCCAAAGCTGGGAACAGATTGACGAAACATTACTGAAGGACTCGGACTTCGGTAGCAGACTGAAAATGAACAATCCGCTCAAAGAAGAAATGACTGCCCTGCATCTGGAACAAATGAAGGGAGCGGACGAAAAGATATGTGCCATCTACACGTTTCTGAAAAACAAAGTGAGATGGAATGAGAAATATGCCTTATATAGCAAATCACCCAAGCAAGTGCTGAAAGAAGGCACAGGCAGCAATGCCGACATCAACTTTATCCTTATCAGCATGCTGAAAGATGCCGGAATACCCGCCTATCCGGCAGTAATGAGCCGCCGGGATATGGGCATACTTCCTTATAGCCATCCCAGCATCCAGAAACTAAATACATTTGTCGTAGCCATCAGCCCTACAGACAGTACTCTGGTTTATCTGGACAGTTCCGTAGAAAATGGCTACCTTAATGTCCTCCCTCCTGTACTGATGACCAACCGTGCGCGTATTATCGCTCCGGACAATCACAGTCAGTGGGTCAGTCTGGAAAATGTAGGGGCAAACCTGCTGAGATCAAGCGTGAAGGCCGGAATTTCTTCTGAAGGAGTTGTTACAGGCACACGTGAAACTGTTTATATAGGTCAGTATGCCTCCCGTTTGCGTAATAAATACCGCACAGCCAAGGACAGTACCGAGTTTGCCAGCAAACTGGCTTCCGAAGAAAACATACAGGTGAAAAAACTCCAGATGGAAGGGAGAACCCACTTCTCACCGCAAGTGTATGAACTGGTAGAATTTGAAAAGCAGTACACTGTTAACGATCAGTTCATTTACGTCAATCCGCTTGTATTCCTGCATGTCTCCGAATCTCCCTTCAAACAGTCGGAACGGAAACTTCCCGTAGAATTTCCCTACACAGATCAGGTGTCCCTGACCATAAATCTGACCATTCCGGAAGGATACACAGTCGATGAAAAGCCGGAGAATCAAAGATTGCAGACAAGTGACGGACAAGTGCTTTGCCGATATATAATCACGCAACAGAATAATCAGGTCACACTCAGGTATTCTTTCCGGTTGCAGAAGCTGCTGTTCCTGCATACTGACTATCCTGAACTGCAACAATTATGGGAATTGATTGCCAAGAAGAATAATGAAATGATGGTTTTAAAGAAACTGTAACGCGGAAATTATGAAAATGAACAAATTATTTTTCGGTCTCCTGCTACAAGTCGCCTTTTACTCCGGCAGCCTGTACGCTCAAGCAGATTTGCGTACGGACGCATACTCTATCATACAAGATGCCGTAACGGATATCGTATGCAGTTCATCCACCGATGCCATCCAGAAAGAGAAACGTGTGATACAGGTATTGAATGAAAAAGGAAAAGAAGATGCCTCCTTTGTCTGTCTGTGCGACCGTTTTTCCTCTCTGAAAAAGTTCTCCGGAGAAGTTCGGGACGCCTCCGGCAATGTGATCCGGAAAATTAAAAAGAGCGAACTGAAGATTACCGAATATTCAGACGGCCTTGTCAGTGACGACTATTACTATTTCTTCGAATATACCCCGTCACGATATCCTGTTACCATCACCTACGAATGGGAGATAAAGAACAGCGATGGACTGATCGGCTACCCCAGCTTCGTTCCGCAAAAGAGTTATAACCAATCCGTTGCGCAGGCAAGTTACCGTATTCTGACTCCGGCTGACAATCCTTGCCGTTACCGGGCCATCAATATGCAGGCAGAAGTCAGCCAGCAACAGACAGCTGACGGAAACTGGCTGACAGAAGTCAAAGTCCAGTCTCTACCCGCTATCAAAAAAGAACCCTACAGCCCTTCCCTATCCGAATTGCTGCCCCGTATCTATTTCACTCCCCTGAATTTCTCTTTCGAAAGAACTAAAGGGAGTATGGAAAGCTGGCAATCGTATGGCGAATGGCAATATCAGTTATTGAGTGGAAGAGACCAACTGCCCCCGACACTAAAGGAGGAATTACAAAAACGGACGGCAAACTGCAATACCCCGTATGAAAAAATAGCCGCAATCTATCAGTATCTCGCATCCACTACCCGCTATGTCAGCATACAGCTAGGAATCGGAGGGTTGCAACCCATAGCCGCCGCCGATGTAAACCGCACCGGCTTCGGAGACTGCAAAGGACTATCCAACTATATGCGTGCCATGCTTACAGAACTGGGTATTCCATCCGTTTACACCGTAATCAGCACTACTAACAGGCGTTTATTAGCCGACTTTGCCAGTGCCAACCAAAACAACCATGTCATCTTACAAGTGCCGTTACCCAATGATACGCTTTGGCTGGAATGTACCAATCCTACTTTACCCTTAGGCTACGTGCATCATTCCATTGCAGGGCACGATGCTCTACTCGTTGGTCCCAACGGCGGAACTCTTTGTCAATTGCCAACGTATGCGGACTCTCTGAATACACAAGCCAACAACACCCTCGTAACCCTGCAACCGGATGGAAGTGCAAAAGTAGAAGTTAAACAAACTTCCCGCCTGTTTCAATATGAAGACATGGCATCCATTATCGACATGAAACCTGCCCGGCAGAAAGACTGGCTACGCTCCGACATCAACCTGGTACAGGCTAAAGTCGATGCCATCCGTGCCAACGAAATCAAGCAGAAAGAGCCTCAACTGGATATCTCGTACACCATCGAAAGCGAACAATATGGAAACAAAACCGGAAAACGCCTGTTTATCCCGATCAATATTTTCCACAGAAGCTTTTACAGTCCGAACAACCAAGGAGAACGCACTCAAAGCATTCAAACCAATTATGGCTATCTCGATATAGATAGCATCAGCATCCGCCTGCCGGAAGGATATGAAATAGAATCATTGCCTAAATCCGTTGATCAGGAAAGTAAATTCGGCAAATTCCGGTCTTCCATTACCTTGGGCGACGCAGGCAATGTTTTTATCGTTCATCGCCTGCTCTATTACCAAGGCAATTACCCCAAAGAAGACTATACCGATTTCCTGGATTTCCGCAAAAGTATCGCTACTCAATACGGGGCAAAAATAATATTGAAGAAAAGTGGGGAGTAACTACTATTACTCCTCACCGACATTTTCATAAGTACGTTCTTCCTTGATTTCTCCCACACCCGAAAAGTCCGCATAATATTCACGAGACAGTTTCAGGTATTTATCAAACAAACGACGGGTAACGACCAGCTCATCCCCATGAGTGACAGGTGTTCGTGCTTTACCCGTCTGATCCACATAGGCAAGTTCCCATTCAGCAAGCCGGTTGTAAAAGTCGTTTGCACGGAAATCTTCTCTACCGTAAGCCAGGGATAGCCCTTCCTCCTGATAATCAGTACCTGCATCCAAATGTCCCTGTAACATTGTATAGAATTTCTGCCAGCGAGGCAAATAATACCCGTTAATCAAACCTGCCCATTCCCTCCATGAATAGTCAAATATACGCGGATCACCATCAGCCCCCCAAATAGTGACCAATGAAGTTGCATCACGTTCCATCAGATCCTTTTCCTCTTTAGTCTCTCCCCAACTGCGGGCTTCCGTCAACCATCTGTCAAAACTATACTCGCTACGTGTATAAAGCAGTTCATCCATATCTCTCAATAATTCAAGGAAACGTCCTGAGTGCAAGGCAAAGGCCGCCTTATCCTTGGAAGCAAATGCTTCTGCCGCCTTTTTGTGCACTAATTGTCCCAGATTAGTCATCATCTGGCGTTGCACATCTACAATATCAAAACGATAAGGTTTGGAAAATGCCAGTTTATCAGCATCCTTCAAAAGCTGCGACTGAGCCCGAATCACCAACATCGGTTCATAAGGAATACCCAAACCCGCATTCGGGCCAGACTTCTTTACATTCAATGCCGGACGAGCAGCTACAATAGAGCTCCTTTCCGTTCCATTCGTACCCCGACGATAAGGACCTTCCAACAGGTACATCCACGCTTTTCCGGCAGCAGCAGATTTCGCTCCATACCGACGTTCGGCATAAGCAGCAAGCCATGCCTGCAAAGGAATACTATCAGCATGATTGGGCATTTCAAAAGCCAGTTCATAGTAAACAGGATTCTGCTCAATGGCCTCCATAAAAAGTCCGGACCCGCACACATTCGGATAACGCGCCTTCGCTTTCTGATACTGGTTAGAAGCCAACAAAGCTAAATCGCCATGCATATTGATACGTCCGCCAAAATTGTGAAGATTACCAGCTATCACAGGATATCCCCAACCACCGTTAGCAGCAGTTTTCGATCCGTTTAAGTCCAATATCAGTAAAGATTCCTTAGGAACAGCTTTCACTATATCTTCCCGCATACTCCATGCTTGCATCACCCACAAAGCTCCCGCATCAAATGTCTGGAAAAGCTTATGTATGGTCTGTCCCACCCCTGTCAGATATTCAGGTGTATCTATCGGAGGAGCGCTCTCGTGAAAAGGATCGGCTGCGTATACCCCATAGCTACCAAACAATTTATCCTGCTCTTCCAGAAAAGCCAAGCCCATTTCATGAAACAAAGGGTCAGTCGGGTCTAGTTGAGCAGTACCGTCAAAACCACACCACTTCCGTTTCATACTGATTTTGGCTTGCGGATATTTAGCTTGCAATTCCCGTGGAACATATCCCGAAAAACCCTGCTGAATAGGTTGCATCCCTAATTCCAACTGACGCGCCAATATCTTTTTACCCAATATGACATGCTTATCTATCACCGATTTAGGCAAAGGACCACCATAACTCTGAATATTCTGCATCCACTGCCATGCCGAATGTCCCGGTCCAGTGAGAAAAGCCCGGGCTTCTTCTTCCGTGAAATTAAAACGTAACAGCGTATTATACCATACACCATCCAGCCCTACAGAAAACAAAGGCATATTGATAGCATTCATCGCCATGTAGTCCAGTTCTTGTTGCCAACGTTCCCAATTCCACCACGCCGCAGTATAGCTTACCGTGCAATAGTTCATGTAAACGCGATATTTACCATTAATAATCCTCCGTTCTTTATTCGCAGGCTGTGGCAATTTCGCAGGCAATTTCAATTGATTACCAAACCAGGATACATGGGCATGGCACGTATACTTCAAATACCAGTTGAAAGCAGTTGCCAAGGAAACCGCATTGTTTCCCCGCAGGATAATTCTCTGCCCGTCACCATCCACTTCATAAACATCACTTCCATTTTCCGGCTGTATCATCTCTAACCGATACTGCGAAGCATAACCGGGAGTAACCCGCTCTATCAGGTCATACACTGCCTTTTCCGACGTTCCGCCACCCCATACGGGCAAACCACTGAAACAAATAAATAAGGTAATCAAACAGAAATTCTTCATAGCATATTATTTTGGAGACAAAAATAGTTGCGTTATCGATAAAAGGATATTGATAATGTACCAAATGTTTGAACTCATGTCTCAAAAGGAATAAATATTTTGTTTTATTCCGGTCACTGTTCGATAATAAGCGGACAACTGTCCGATAATGAACAGCTCACTATTTCTATTATTTACTGATTTTCAACCACTTATTACTTTGGCACAGGAATTGACTATTATTAAGCGAAAGCGGTCAGCAAAAAAAATAAAGATTATCTGCCACTTTTCAGCAAGTAGTTCCGTCTAACAGATAAGAGCGAAAGCCAAATAGAAATAGTAACAATTAAAAAATAAAGATTATGAAAACTACAAGTTTATTTAAAGCAGTCGCATTGGTAGCTATTATGGTAGCAAGTGTTCTCAACTCCGAAGTGAAAGCTCAGGACGGTTTCATAACAAATCAAGTGATGAACGGCGAATTAGTCGCATCCAAAACTATCTTCAAACAAGAAGGCTCTTATCTGCAACGCCACATGCAATACACTTTTACTTATGACGACCAAAACCGTCTGATTAGCAAAGAAGCATCCAAATGGGATGGTGCAAAAGATGCGTGGGTACCCTATTTCAAGATGACTTACCAGTACAGCGATAATGAAATAACCATGAATTACGCCCGCTGGAACGAATCTCACAAAGCTTATGATGAAGCCGTTCAGAAAAGTGTATACGAACTGAATGACGCAAATATGCCAACGGCTTACAAAGCCTACAAGCAAGACAATAAGAATAAATCAGATTGGACTCTGGTTAACCACAAGCAGATGGACTTCACGACCAATCCTGTCTCTTATACACATCTCCGAGCCCACGAGACCGGAGCCTATCTCG
>OWIX01001749.1_pt1 | contig 10346 bp, 12 predicted proteins | sample 1732851 | NCBI WGS metagenome assembly OWIX01 (sample SAMN05065761, study PRJEB22554) | human gut metagenome | biome: ENVO:2100002; feature: ENVO:00000062; material: ENVO:00002003 | host: Homo sapiens | place: USA
ACACCCTAGAGTTCGTCGGCAGCGTCAGATGTGTATAAGAGACAGGTATAAGATTTGACGAGCTCTTCAAATTTTTTACCGCATTTCTTGCATTTGTACTGTAAAATAGGCATCAATCCCGTCTCCTTTTTCTCTTTACTTGTTTCGGCGTCCTGATTTTGACCGAATCCGTCATCTTTGCCAGCAAAAAGGAGCTGACGGCCGTAAGCGCCACGGATAAAATCAAAATCACCCAAAATTCCCATGCGGCGCCGTCGCCATGTACCCCCATACCGAAAGGCAAATCGATATTCATGCCCAGCAGCCCCGCGATGAGCGTGGGGATCGCCACCAGAATCGTGATCACCGTCAGCCGCTTGACGACGTTGTTGACGTTGTTGGAAATAACCGAGCTGAACGCGTCCATGGTCGTCTTGAGGATATCCCGATAAATGCTGCACATCTCCACCGCCTGCCGCGTCTCGATGAGCACGTCGTCGTAAAGATCCTGATAATCGGGATTGGACTGCACGGGCTCCATGCGGGAAAGCCGGCCGTAAACGGAGGAATTCGCGCTTAAGGAGGTGGAAAAGTAAACGAGGGAATCCTGAAGGGCCAAAAGCTCGATAAGCTCCTGATTACGCATAGATTTATGGAGCTCCGCCTGCAAGCGCAGGGATTTTTTATCGATCTGTTTGAGCGAATAGGAAAATCGTTTGACGTTTTCCAGCATGAAATTGAGAATGAACGCCACGGGCTTCAGCGTGGAAATATGGCTGCGGTTGGAGCTGAAGTTTGCGAAAACGGGATTGGAATTTAAGGAAACCGTGACGATACACTTATTATTGTATATGATGGCCACGGGGATCGTCGTATAGGAATCCCCCTCCTCTGTATCCACCATCATCGGACTATCCACCACATACATGGTAGCCCCTTCGTCCGTATCCACCCGCGCGGACTCCTCCTCGTCGAGCGCCGCTTTCAGCATTTCCTCGGGAATCCCGCTAAGCTCCCGAATGTCTTCCACCTCGTCGTCGGTGGGGTTGATCATCTCCACCCAGCAGCGTTTTTCAAACGCTTCGACGGGCGCGATGCGGAGATTTTCATCCGTCTTGTAAAATCTAATCATGATCGTACCGCCTTAAAAAAATTGAAGGAAAATCGGCTTTCCGCGCCCCTTTGAGGGCACGAAAAAACGCACGGGAAAAACCGCCCGTGCGTTGGTATTCTCGATTATCGAAGGTCAAAGATCAAACAAATCTTCCGTAAAATCGTATTCCGTGACTCGGCACTGCGGGTTTTCCGTAAATTGTAGCCATACTACTTCGGTTGTCGGGGACAGCGTCCATAATTGCTCCTTACCTCAAACGTTTCGGCCTCGGCACACAAAAATTTACGTGCGCTTTCAGCCTTCGGTCTATAACATTATACGCTAAGAAAGCGTTTTTGGCAAGTATTTTCCCGTAAATTTTCTCTAAAATCTTTCTCGCGCGCCGAAAATGCCATTTTCCCGTTCAGATCACCGCTTTGCCGCTCAAAAAGGAATCGAAAAAGCCTGCCACATCGACGCCCGATTTTTCGAAACAACCGATCATATCCTCGGGATTCGCGATCCGGAACTTATAGTCCGAATAATACCGCTTAAGGCCCGAGAAAAAGCGCTTGTCGCCGATACTTGTGCGCAGGGTATCGAAAAGCACGGCGCCCTTATCGTAAGCGATGCTGCGGTATTCGTACTCGCTGAGATAATCCTTGAGCGAACGGGTCATTCGCGTGTCGGCGTCGCCGAACACCTGGCTGTAAACGTTATAGTAGGAGCGGTACTCCGCCAGCGCGTCGGAGACGAGCTGTTCTCTCGTGAAGCCGTAATCGGGATGATTTTCAAAGAAAAGCGCGGCGGAATATTCCGTAAGGCCCTCGTCCTGCCAGGCATTTTCCACCTGATTGCTGCCGACCGCGACATACCACCACTGATGGGCGGTTTCGTGAACGATCGTATAGACGCAGTTCTGCTCGTTTAAGGCGTCGCTGATGAGAGACAGCGCGGGGAACTCCATGCCGCCGTAACAGAAGCCCGTCTGCACCACCGAATAGATATCGTAGGGATAGGCTCCGAAGGTCGCAGAATAATATTCGAGGGCTTCCTGCGCCGCCGCAAGGTGCGCCGCGGGCGTTTCGTCGTTGTAATAGTAATATTTGATATCCACGCCCTTCCACTTGGTTTCCGCAACCTCGAAGCAATCGGACAGAACAATCGCAAAATCGCGGACGTTCGACGCGGACATGGTATATTCCTTTTTGCTCTCCAGCGTCTTTTCGGACGTCACCTTGCCCGTCGCGGCCACCGTATATTCCTTGGGAACGGTAAGGACGACCTGATAGGACGCGCATTCGGATACGAAGGGATCGCCGTCCGAATAATAAACGCACTCGTAAAACTCTCCGTCGAGATAGGCGCAGAGGACGGGATAAAAGTTGCCGAGATTGATGGATTTCTGACCGATGCCCGTGCGGTGATTGATCTTCGCAAGCTTGGTGAGAAAACAGACGTTCAGCGTGATCTTTTCCCCGGGGAACAGGGATTCTTCCAGATAGGCGCAGAGAATATTTTCGTCCTCGCCCGTCACCTCCCAGTTTTTCGCTCCGTCAACACTGGAGATCTCCATGCCGCCGTAGCTTTTGCCGTCATAATACGCCGCCGAGGAATAGACGGGAGAAACGGGCTTATAGGAGGCGCTTTCCCGATAGGCGTTGGGATACATGTTGAATTTGAGGGCGGAAATTTCGTTTTCCGTCGTATTCTTGTATTCCACCTTCATCATCGCGGTCAGCGTGGAGGTTTCGGGCACGTATTCTGCGGTAATTTCGTACGCGCACGTGCGGCCCGCGGATTTTTTACAGCCCGACGCGCCGAAAGCGAGCGCGACGAGACACACTGCAGAAAGCAAAAAACAAAGAATGCGTTTCATAAAAAAATAACCCCTAAAATGTATTAGCAGGTTATTTTATGCGCGGGAAGCTTGTTTTATGACACGCGGGAATTTTGCATGCCGTTCATGCCGCGCCGCGTACCGCTTTTCCTATGCCATAGTACACACGACGCTCGTCGTTTGTTATCGGCTGTCCGCCGACGTTTGCGCGCAGAGTACCGTGTGACGCAGACGGTACTCTGCAGGCGATATACTGCAGACAATAGGCTGCAGGCCGCGTTCCGATATACGAAACGCGGCTGCTCTCGACAGGCAAACGCCGCTTATTTTTCTTCCAGAGTAAGATATTTGGCGGGATCGACGTTTTTGCCGTTTTCGAAAATTTCGAAGTGCAGATGTGCCCCGTCCTTATATTCCTTTCCGTTGGCTTCCGCAACCGTAGCGATCACGTCCCCCTTGTTCACCTTATCTCCGGCCTTCAGGCCTTCCTTTGCCGTCACGTACTCGTAAACGCTCTTGATCCCGTCGCCGTGGTCGATGATGATCTGCGTACCCACCAATACGTCGGAGGTATAGATGCTCTCGATCGTGCCCGTTCTCGCGGCAAATACCTCCGCGCCCGCTTCCGCCGACATATCGATCCCCATGTGTTCGTAATAATTGTTCAGCGTCTGATTGTAATAGAACCCGTATTCGTTGGTTACGTTTACGGTCGCAAGCGGAGCGCCGAATTCCTCGGGCGTGGTGATGACGGGCTCGTCGGGGCCGTCGTTGCCGCCCTGTTCGTTTCCGCTGCTGCTCGAGCCGACGTTTAATTCGTCAGTGTGTTTGCGGTTGGCGAGAGCGACCGAAGTGATGATGACTGCCGCCGCCAGAAGCACCGCGGCACATCCGAGCGCGACATACATATACAATTTTTTGTTTCTTACGCTCGTATGCGATTTCCCGTTTTCGTTTTGTTCTTTCATTTTGAAAATCCTCCGAAAAATGTATTTTGTATGTAAATTGTTGACCCCGTTCGGCTATTTTATACGCGGAAAAATAAAATTTTTATCCTTCCGCGTTTCCGCTTCAATAGCCGCCGAAAATAATCGGAGTTCCCAGGGCTATACTCTCCGCCCGCACGGCGATGTGGAGGTTAATTTTCCGCCCTTCCAGCAGGACGCCGTTTTTCAGCCGCGGCGAATAACAATAATAGGAAAGCGTACCCGCGGCCTCTTCGACAAAACAAATCTTCGCGCGGTATTCGTCCAATATCCTTTCGACAAACGCCGCGTCCGCGCCCGCCTCCCCGTTTTCAAAGACATACACCGCGCTTTCGCCTTTCAGGCCGACAAGCTCTGCGGGCTTCAGGCTCTCCTTTATCTCCGCCTGCGAAGACGCCGAATAAAGATAATAGGTGCTTTTCCCGCCCGCAAAGGCCGAGGCATGCATGAGAAACACACAGGTTCCCGTCAATAAACAGGCGACGACGGCCGCCGCCGTTTTCAAAAAAGCTTTTGCGCCGCAAGGCATAAAAAAATCCCTCCCGCAGACCTCAAAGGTCTTACGGAAAGGATTATTGACACATTTTCTAAATTCTAAAACCCGTTGACTTGATCTTTTCGGGCAATCGTCTGATTGCCGGCAAGCAGATAATGACTGATTTTAGAAAAGCTGTACTCGTATTTGTAGGTATATTCGACGCCGTTCACCACCGCGGAAATATCTTTACTTTTATAGCCGCCGACTTTTTCGCAGGCATACACTTTTCCGTCGATAATAATTTTCGCCTTTCCCCAAACAAAGGACGACGCTTTTACTTTGACGACGGAATTATTATACGTTGCCTGCAACACGACGCGGCCCTTCGGGGTATCTTCTTCGATGACGGGGGAATCGGGCTTATCGGTCTTTTCGACGGGAGCCGCTTCGGCGGCCGCAATACCGTTCACTGGCGCGCCCGTCACAGGATCGGTACCCGTCTCGAGACGATAGGCTTCGTCCAGACGCTCGACCGTCAGACTGACACCTTCGGGGAAATGCTTTTGAAGCTCGCCCGAAGCTTTCACGCCCAATATGAGATAATAGAGCATGACGCCGTGAATGGCGAGATCGATGAGCATCGTAAAATCTCCCAAATAAATCATACCGCCCAGCACCACTGCGGAATCGAGCGAAAAGAGGACGAGAAGCACGATCATCGCCCAGCGGCGCTTTTTGGAAAGCAGCCACATCACGAAAAATACCGCCAGAATAGCCAGCCCGAACGCGATTCCTATCCCCAGATAGAGGTTGGGGGAAGCCGCGCCGGCCTCAATCGCCGCCTCCTTTAAGCCAAAGCCCGTCGCAAAACACACCAGAACGGTATAGACGCTGAATAAAAAGTATCTGTCGATAAGCAGCATAAACAGGTTCAAAACCGTAAAGACAATAAATAGCAAAACGTTCATGCGCGCAATTTTGTAGTTTCTGATTTCCTTGGAAACCTTTCCGTATTCCTGATTATCCATTATTTTCTCTCCTCAAATGATTAAAATCCCGTCAAGGGCTCGCCGCCCAAAATATGAATGTGCAGATGAAGCACCGTCTGCCCCCCGTTTTCGCCCTGATTGACAATGATTCGATAGCCGTCCTCCAGGCCGAGCTGCTTTTGCAGGTCGGAAATTTTTTGGAAACAGCGCTTCAAAAGCTCCGCCCTTCCCTCGTCCATTTCCGACAGCAGCGCGAAATGCTCCTTCGGAATACATAAATAATGCAGCTTGGCTTTCGGTTCAATATCCCTGATCACGATCAGGTCGTCGTCCTCGTAAAGCTTCTGCGATGGGATTTCCCCGCATACGATTTTGCAAAAAACGCAGTCGTTCATAAATATTCTCCTTATTTTTATTTCTATTTTATCTTTGCTTCCATTCCGTCCTTAAAAAGGCGGTAAGCGCATACCTGTATAGGGCGTTTCTCTATTTGTCCCGATACGTACAGACGGATATAATTTTCCGAATACCCCTCGGTATATCCGTTTGAAAAGCTTTCGGGGACCAGCTCCAGCGTATTTCCGATAAACCTTTCCATATATTTCCTCTTTTCCTCGGCTCCTTTTTCCAAAAGGCGGTTCAGCCGCTCTTTCTTTACGGCATACGGCAGTTCTTTATATCGTTTATAGGCCGCCGTACCCTCTCTCGGGGAATAGGGAAAAGCGTGTATTTGAGCGAATCCCGCTTCCTCCACGATACGCAGGGAATCGCAAAAATCCTCCTCCGTCTCCGTGGGGAAACCGACGATGATATCCGTGGTAATCGCCGCGTCGGGGAAACAGCGATAGATCATCTCGCACTTTTCGAGATATTCCGCCCGCGTGTAATGTCGGTTCATGCTTTTGAGCACCTTATCCGAGCCACTTTGCAAAGACAAATGGAACTGCGGCGCAAAACTCTTTACCGACTTCGCCGCGGATAAAAAACGCTCGGTAATGAGGCTGACTTCTATCGATCCCAAGCGTATCCTCGTCTCCGCGTCCTTGACCAACGTCAATAAATCGGCTAAATCCCGTCCCTTTTCGTCCCGATAATCGGAGACGTCTATGCCCGTAATCACCGTTTCCTGCGCGCCGCCCGACAAGATTTCCGCCGCCGCGCTCTCCGCCGCCCTCGAGCGGCTGCGGCCGCGCAGATACGGAATGACGCAATAGGAACAGAAACGGTTGCAGCCGTCCTGAATCTTGACGAAGCTGCGGGTTTTGAGACATTCGGGTGCAGGCAGCTCCTCATATCCCGTATCTTCGGCCCCGACGTGTACGCCCCGCCATTCCTCCGAAAATCCCGAAGCCGCTATCTCGAGGATTTTTCCCTTGCTTCTCGCTCCCGTCACGGAAATCACGTTTTTCCGTTCTGCAAAGGCAAGCGGATTTTTTTCGGAGGCACACCCGCAGACCAGCACCTTGGCCGTCGGATTAAATTTCAGGGCTTTGGAGATCGCCTGTCGGCTTTTATGTTCCGCCTCCGCCGTAACGGCGCAGGTATTGATCACATAAAGCTCGGCGCTTTCCAGCTCCCGCGAGACGGCGTAGCCCATCTCCTCCAGGCCGCGGATCAGCGACCCGCTCTCTACGTCGTTGACCTTGCAGCCCAGCGTAAACACCACCGCCTTCATGCCTTTCTCCCCAATTCGCCCAGCGCAAACATAGTCACCGCCGTCAGGGCCACGGCCGCCGTTTCCGCCCGAAGGATACGCTTTCCCAGCGTCACGGAAGCGAACCCGAACTCCTTTGCCGACGCCTCCTCCTCCCGCGAAAAGCCTCCCTCGCTGCCCACGACCAGAGCCGTGCTTCCCGAAAGGGAGGAAATATCCGCTTCGCTTTCCGCCGCAAACTCGCACGCAAACAGCTTGTTTTTATACTCCTTTACCGCAGACAGCGCGCTTTTCAGATCGCCGCAATAAGCGACTTCGGGCGCCACGGAACGCAGACACTGCTTCGCCGCTTCTCTGGATACCTTATTCAACCGTTCCAGCTTGTTTTCGTTCATGTATGCGGAGGAAAATTCCGAGGAAAACGCGATCAGCTTTTTGACGCCGAGCTCCACCGCTTTCTGTACGATAAATTCGTTTTTATCGGCATTTTTCAGATATCCGAACAGCAGCGCAACCTCCGTCGCCGCTTCCCTGTCCCCCTCGTTTTCCTTCAAAACGTTTAATCTCATCCGCCGCTTTTCCACGGCCGCGATCACTGCCGAATATTCTTTTCCGCTGTTGTCCAAAAGGATTACCTCGTCCCCGACGCTTAAACGCAAAACGTTTTTCGCGTGTTCGAATTCCTCGCCCTCCAGACAGGGTTCCTCGCCGATCAATTTTACAAAAAACCTTTTCACCGCAGACATGTCACGCCTCTTTGTGCTTTAAGACCAGCGCAAACCATTCTCCCTTGCGCCGTTCCCTTACTGCCCGCATGCCCACCTCCTCGTAGGCCTCTTTGACCATGGAAAGGCGGCTTTCGATGATGCCGCTCAGGATCAAAACGCCGTCTTTCTTGAGATTTTTAGGGATAGAGGGCGCGAGCAGCTTCAAAATTTCGCCCGTGATGTTCGCCATCATGACGTCCCCTTGAATGTCCGTATCGTCCAACAGGTTGGAATGAGCCACCACCGTCTTGTCGGCGGTGCCGTTCAGCTCGCTGTTGTGCGTGGCGCTGGAAACGGCCACATAATCGATGTCCGTCAGATAGGCCTTTTTTGCGCCCAGCTTTACGGCGGAAATGCCGAGTATTCCGCTCCCGCAGCCCACGTCGATACATACCGAATCGGGCGTCACGTATTCCTGCATCAGCTCCACGCACATGGACGTCGTTTCGTGCTCGCCCGTGCCGAAAGCCATATTCGAATCGAGCAGAACGATCTTTTCGTCCGCTTCGGGCGTATAGTCTATCCATTCGGGCACGACGACGATACGTCCCAGCCGAATGGGCCGAAAATGCTTTTTCCATACGTCGATCCAGTCGTCCCCGTCCACTTCGCGCTTGGTATCCTCCAGCGTTCCGAAGGGAAGCGCGCCGCCGCTCATTTCCTTTGCATCCGCCACGTCGCGCATAATCTCCCCGACGGTTTTCTCCGCAATGTCCTCGGCAATATAGCACTTTACCAAAACGTCTTTCGGCTGAGCCGCCGTCAAATCGTCGTCCATATAATCCCAATACATCGTATCCTTGCTTTTTTGCAGAGCGATGATATCGTTGACGTCGCAGATCGTGACGCCGTAGTTGGTATAATTCCACATGATGTCCGCAATGATTTCACTCGCTTCCGTCGTCGTATGTACGGTCAATTCGATAAATTTCATAAATACCTCTTTGTTTATTATATCATTAACCGAAGCAATTTTCAACCTTTCCGCGCAAATAATTCTCCGCGGCAAACAATTTCTTTTCGAAAAGCGCCGAAAAACCGTTTGCCCTCCTCTTAGCGTTATGCTATAATAGAAGCGGAAGAGCGGAAGAGCGGAAGCACGAGGTATTTATCGGCATTTCCGCGCTCTGCTCAAGCGGCGGCGAAACCGTGTGCTTACACAAATATTTCCGCGCCCCGTCCATACATAGCGTGTCTATGTCATGCGCAGGCAGTCTTCACAAAAACAGACCGAAAAGGAGAAAAGCATGTCCATCGAACGGGTAAAAGAATATTTCCGAGCCTGCGGGATAGAAAGCCGCATTCAGGAGTTTTCTGCCTCGAGCGCCACCGTCGGCCTCGCGGCAGAGCTTCTCGACTGCGAGCCGTGCAGAATTGCAAAGACGCTGTCTTTTACGGTGAACGGGGCCCCCGTACTCGTCGTGACGGCGGGAGACGCGAAAATCGACAACGCCAAGTATAAGGCTCAGTTTTCGACAAAGGCAAAAATGCTGACGCCTGAAGAGACAGCCGCACAGATCGGCCACGAGGTAGGCGGCGTATGTCCCTTTGCGGTCAATGGTGGCGTCGAAATCTATCTCGACATATCCCTGAAGCGTTTCGAAACGGTATTTCCCGCCTGCGGCAGCTGTAACAGCGCAGCCGAATTCACCATTCCCGAGCTGGAACGTTATTCGCATTTCCTGTCCTGGATAGACGTCTGCAAGGGCTGGACGTAAGGCAAAGGAGGCCCGTTTGCGAAAAGTCCTTTTAAATTTAATAAAACCGCGCGAAAACCGAACGGAGAGACGTTTGTCCTGCATTCGGCGGACGGGGAACGGAAATCCGGCATAAAGAAAACCGCTTTTGCATTTTTACAAAAGCGGTTTTCTTTATTTTTGTTCAATAGGGTTTTTTGCCGTAAAAGCTTTCCACGTTGTCCGAAAATTTCTTCATTTTATCGTACTGTTTCAATTCGAGATCGGAATCCATCGCTTCAATTTCCCGTTTCTGATCGCGCGTCAGCCGCGTGGGCACCTCCACCAAAATACGGAGAATGAGGTTTCCCGTCGCCCCCCGTGCCGAACGGATACCGCGGCCGCGCACCGTAAACAGCTGACCGTTCTGCGTGCCTTCGGGGATGGTAAAATCAAAGGTATCGTCGATCGCGGGCACCTTCACCGTTCCGCCGAGCGCGGCCGTCTTAAAGGAAATCGGCAGATCCACCTGAAGATCAAACCCGTTCCGCACAAAGATCTTGTGCGGCTCTATCTTGAAAACAATGATGAGATCGCCCGGCTGGCCGCCGCCCTGCGCCGCCTGGCCGTATCCCTTCTTTTTCATATAGCTGTTGTTATCCACGCCCGCGGGAATGGTGAGGGTGACGGTGGTTTCCCTCCGCACCGATCCCTTGCCCTTACAATCGGGACATTTGTCGGTAATCACGCGGCCCGTTCCGCCGCAGTCGGGACATACGCCCTGGCGAATCGTTCGCCCGAACATGGTATTCTGCACCGTCTGCACGACGCCCTTGCCTGTCTCTTATACACATCTCCGAGCCCACGAGACCGGAGCCTATCTC
>OWIX01001793.1_pt1 | contig 10130 bp, 6 predicted proteins | sample 1732851 | NCBI WGS metagenome assembly OWIX01 (sample SAMN05065761, study PRJEB22554) | human gut metagenome | biome: ENVO:2100002; feature: ENVO:00000062; material: ENVO:00002003 | host: Homo sapiens | place: USA
ATCTACACCCTAGAGTTCGTCGGCAGCGTCAGATGTGTATAAGAGACAGAATATCCAGACTCCGCTGGGGATAGCACCCGTGCAGACTCCGGATAACCAATTGGTATTAAGCACCATTCTGCGTGCCGGGTTGCCTTTCCATCAGGGCTTTCTGAGCTACTTTGACGGTGCGGAAAATGCTTTCGTTTCCGCTTACCGGAAATATAAGGATACGCTGAAGTTTGATATTCATATTGAATATATTGCTTCACCGCGCATCGACGGAAAGACGCTGATCATTACAGACCCAATGTTAGCAACCGGTAGCAGTATGGAGTTGAGTTACCAGGCTATGCTGACGAAGGGGCATCCGGCGGAGATACATGTCGCTTCTATCATTGCCAGCCGTCAGGCTGTGGAACACATTGCTGAAACACTCCCCGAAGACAAGACTACAATCTGGTGTGCAGCCATTGATCCGGAGATAAATGAGCATTCGTATATTGTTCCGGGACTGGGAGATGCAGGAGATTTGGCATTCGGCGAAAAGGAATAGATACCAATAAAAAGTTTCCCCAATCTACCCTCACTACCCTCACTTTGGGGATAGATCAATAATAATTAGGATGTTAAGTGTGGTGGTAGTAAAAAATCCTGTGTGAGGGTAAGTGGGTTACTCTCACTGTGTGTCTCGTCCTGGTTTTGGTCCATAATCAGCCCTTAACGGAATGGGGCATTCATTTGTTTTACATCAGCTGTTATTCTGTTTATAATCAGTGAAATATCTCATTTAGCTTAGGAATAATCAGGTGTTGACCTTGGTTAACCGGCCGATTAACCTTGATTAATAGGCTCGTCAACCAAGGTTAACCAGCCGCTTGATCAAGGTTAATACCCAATAAGGCTTAGTGTAGAATGCAAAAAGATCTAGGGTAAAGACAGATGATTGCCTGTTTGTTTAGGAATGCTTCCTAATGGTTTGGTTGCAGAAGGTATGGAGATGATCTTTATTACAATGGTGATTTGGAATCTTTAGTCATTCTTTCCGTAATTACGCTTTATAATAGTGGCTTGAAAGGCTTTTTTACCGGCCAGTAGCAAGTCTTCGTCATCAAAGGCACGAAGGCTGTACCAAAAAAGAAAATCTCCCGTACCACCCAGAATACCGAATAATCCCAGGAAGAATATATTGGCCTCTCCTGTACAGAATCCATGGATTGCAGGCATCACTCCCAATAAGATGCCCGGTAATAATAAGGATACCCGATAGAACTTCAATGGAATAGGACGAGTCAGAGAAAATCCTACTCCAGTCCAGTCAAAATGCCAGTGTAGGAGCTTTTTATCCTTTCCGCTAAACCAGTAAAGAATCCCTGCCTGGATTAGTATATAAAACACGAGGAGTAAAAATATGCAAAGCATAACTTGGGGACTACTGATTCCTTTTACAGTGGTACCTAATAAACGACCGGCACTATAGGATGAAGGTTCATCCCATACATAAACAAACAGATAGCTACCTATCAGGAACAGAATGAAGAAAAACAGAAATCCTCTTATGTTGATAGACTTTGCTGTGAGTTTCACTTCCACTCCATCCGGGCGGTTGAATGGTTCCTTATTTGCTTCTTTCTTTTCCATAATTCCTTTTTACTGATTTCTACGCTGCAAAGATAACAAGAGTATGAAATTAATTTAGGTTATCAGAATGTTATCTTTATGTTAAGGTGGAAAGAAAAGTTTATCTATATTTGCCTGAAATATAGAATGCTTGATGAAAAAGTCGTATTATATACTTCTTACAATAACTGCAACAGCAGCTGTCCTGTACTTGCTTGGAAATTGGGTAGGACGAAGTTTCGGACTGAACCGGCAGCAAGTGATACGTAATATCCACGAAGCTTACGGCCGTGCGACGGATGCATTTGAAGCCGGACAAACTAAGGATCTGGCTGCCTTTTTCCGTAATGAACTGGATGAAGTGGATTTGAAGCGGATCAAGTTTCGCCTGGATACGGTACCTTTACACGGTGATTCTATCGTATTGAAACAGGATTTACGATATTTTTCTGATTATCGGAAACTGTTGGAGCAACACTATACCTTTGTATGTCCTGTGAATGACACTCTGGGAGTACATGCTTATATCCAGAATCTTCGTGCCGGGTTCATCGGTAAACTGCTTTATATGTTCTTCGGAACGATAGTGGCTTTGGGACTTCTATTATTTGCCATACGTAAGCAGGTGGATATTATCCGCCGGCAGGATGAGTTGGCACGAATGCGTGAAGATTTCTCTTCTGCTATGGTTCACGACATGAAGAATCCGATCAGTTCCATCCTGATTGGGCTTAAAGTGCTTCGTAGTGGAAAGGTAGATAGTAAGCCTGAGAAGAAAGAAAAACACTTCGATATTCTGGAGGCGGAAGCTCAACATTTGCTTGCACTGGCCAATAAAGTACTGACTATCTCTAAACTGGAACATGGACAATTACTGTTGGATAAGAATTGGATTCAACTCCGTCCTATGGTGGATGAGTTGGTACACACGTTCACGGTTAAGGCAGAAAAGCCTATCACATTTCAGGTTGATTTGCAGGAAGAGGGAGCTTATGCTGATGAGGAGTATTTGAAAGAGGCTTTAAGTAACCTGATAGATAATGCTGTGAAATATTCTAAGGATACAATAGATATACAGATTACTTCCTGCCTTTCCGGACAGTATATTCAGATCAGGGTGCGGGATAATGGAATCGGTATTCCGCTTGCGGCTCAACGGATTGTATTTGATAAGTTTGAACGCGTCATTACCCGGAATGAGGATGAGAAGAAGAAAGTATCCGGTTTCGGTTTGGGACTGAACTATGTGATGAATGTAGCTCGGGAGCATGGAGGGTATGTCAGTGTGGAGAGTATAGAAGGGAAATATAGCGAATTTACTGTTTCTTTGCCGTTGCCGGCGGAGAACGAAGAGGCTAATCCGGAGGATTGATATTCTCTTGTCGTATATGAGCGTGACCGGGCCTGTCTGTTTTTTTTTACAGATAAACCGGATCACGTTCTTTTTAATTGTTATTCTACAGGTGGGACTGAACATTACGGCACGATACCGGTGAAAGGTCTGGAGAGCTTGCTGGGAAAACCGGTCAAAGATTAATCTTCTACCCATAGTACAGTGATACTAAAGGTTAATGTATGCCTGATGCAGATATACACTAATTCTTTTATTATCAAAGGGAAAGGACAGGAAAACTTAGAAAGCGCAGTTATTCTAATACTCCTTCTGGAATTGCAGGGATCAAATTGAAGTTCCGATAATGTCAGTCAGTTCTGTTGTTTCTTGTTTTCTCCTAATGGGAACTGTGCTGTATTGACTTATCTTTTTGTTCTATAACTGAAGAGGTGTCTACTATGCCTCTTTTCCCTTATTTTATTCAAGGTAATGACTCTGTACTTACATAACCCATTCCAGATAATTCTCTGGCGTGATGACTACAGTCTCTTTTACCGGATAATTATTCAAGAAGGGAGATGGAAAGGTGATTGGACGTTTATTAGGATTCCACTTCATTTCAAAAGCGGTGAAGTTGCCGTCTGCTTCTTCTATATAGTCTATTTCTTGTTGTTGAGTGGTTCTCCAGAAGAAGCTTTTTGCATAATTCCCGTTGTAATGATTTGCTTTGATGCGTTCGCTGATGAAGAAATTCTCCCATAAAGCGCCTGTGTCTTGGCGGAGAGATAGCGGTGCAAAATTCTGGATGACGGCATTGCGGATACCATTATCGTAAAAATATATTTTCTTGCTCTTTTTAAGTTCTGTTCGTAAGTTACGGTTGAAAGCATTCAGGCGGAAAATGACATAGCATTTCTCTAATAAGTCGATGTATTTTTCTACGGTTTTGTTGTCGGTCCCGATGGTTTGCGCTACTTCGTTATAGGATACTTCACTGCCTACTTGCAGGGCAAGGGCGATAAGTAACTTTTCCAGCAGTATGGGGCGGCGTATCTCGTTCATTGCCAACAGGTCTTTATACAGGTAGCTGTTGGCTATGTTCATTAATAATTCTTTAGCCTCATCAGTATGATTGATAATGTCCGGATAAGAACCGTATATAAGCCGGGATTCAAACATTTGTTTGACTGGCAATAAACCTTGGCTGTCATATAATTCTGCCGTAGAGATGGGATAGAGGTGATATTCATATTTTCGTCCTGTGAGAGGTTCGCTCAGATTACTTTGTAATTCAAACGATGAAGAACCGGTGACGAGAAGCTGCACGTTGGTGAAATTGTCTGTAATGCGTTTTAGGGTTAAACCTATTTCTGATACACGTTGTGCCTCGTCTATTACGATAATTCTGTTGTTGCCGATCAGCATTTTCAGTTCGGAGGTATTGATGTTGGCTAACATCTCTTTCACTTCCGGTTCGTCGCAGTTCAATGTCAGTACTGCTTCTTTTCGTCCCTGAGTGATTTGATTAAATAGTGTACTTTTTCCTACTTGTCTTGCACCGATCAGGATAATCGCCTTTCCTTTGAATAGCTTACTCTCAATTACCGACTAAAGTCTTCTTTGTATCATCTCTTTCATCTTACTTTATTTCAAGGTAAATATAGGCTTTTAATGCTTAAATCCCAAAAATATATATGATATTTGGGATTACCTGTTGGCGGGATTAATTAAGAATGGTACAGTAATGAACTAAATGCTGATAATGATTTAGGCGCGGATTACGCGGATTACACGGATTCTTTTTCTGTAATATAGTGTAATAGCGCAGCCATTAATCCGTGTTATCCGCGTAATCCGCGCCTAAATCATTATCAGCATTTAGCTCATTACTGTACCAAAAGGAATTTATTCCACCAATAAGTTTATCAGCTTTTAATCTGTGCGAGTCTGTAGTGATTGGTAAATACCCGCATATCCCAGCAGAATCCTCCTCTTCAAAATAGTATCATTAAACAGCAAAATCTAATCATGTCGGAAAAGGCATGTTCTGTACATTTGCACACAGAATAATTAAACCTTTAAACGTACATACCGATATGTTCAGACACATCCTTTATTATGTAACTTCAGTCTTCCTTTTACTTCATCCGTACGTCTATTATTCCACTGATTACAAACCGGATAAGGAGACAGAAAAGCGTATCGAGGCACTCCTCGAAAAGATGACACTGGAAGAGAAGATAGGGCAAATGAACCAATTGCACTGTGAGAACTTCCCATACCTTAAAACCGAAACACGCAAGGGCAGAGTAGGCTCCGTGATGAGCATAACCGACCCAAACATCTTCAATGAAGTACAACGTATTGCCGTAGAAGACTCCCGCCTCGGTATTCCGCTTATCAACGCCAGGGACGTGATACACGGATTCAAAACCATCTTCCCTATACCTTTGGGGCAAGCCGCCAGTTTCAATCCGGAGATTGCGGAAACCGGTGCCCGGATTGCCGCGACCGAAGCTTCCGCCGCAGGAATAAGATGGACATTCGCCCCCATGATAGATATCACTCATGATCCCCGCTGGGGGCGTATAGCCGAAGGATTCGGAGAAGACCCGCTTCTCGTCTCTCAAATGGGCGTTGCAGCGATAAAAGGTTTTCAGGGGAGTAGTCTAAACCACCCGACCTCCATTGCTGCCTGTGCCAAGCACTTTGCCGGATATGGTGCTTCGGAAGGAGGCAGAGATTACAACTCCACCTACATCACCGAACGCCAATTCCGCAACCTTTATCTCCGCCCTTTCGAAGCAGCCGTCAATGCCGGAGCAGCTACCCTGATGACGGCATTCAACGATAATGACGGTATCCCCTCTTCAGCCAATCCTTTCCTGTTGAAGGATGTGCTCCGCAATGAGTGGAATTACCGAGGCACGGTAGTATCGGACTGGGCATCCGTCTCCGAAATGATCCGCCACGGATTCTGCGAGGACGAGAAGGAAGCGGCACTGAAAGCCACAAATGCAGGGACCGATATAGAGATGGTGAGCGAAACCTATATCAAGCATCTCCCTCAATTGATAAAAGAAGGAAAAGTTTCCATGGAAACCATTGACAATGCGGTAAGAAACATTCTGCGATTGAAGTTCCGGTTGGGATTATTCGAACATCCATACATTGCCGACCAAAGAAAAGAGACATTCTATCGCCCCGATTTCCTGGAAGCGGCGCAGACAGCGGCCGAACAATCGGCTGTTTTATTAAAGAACGAAAGGGGAACTTTACCCATTCAGAGCAACATAAAGACAATTCTCGTTACCGGACCATTGGCGGAGGCACCCCATGAACAATTAGGTACCTGGGTGTTTGACGGTGATGCCTCATACTCGCAAACGCCTCTACAAGCATTGCGCCGGATAAGTGGCGACAGCATCAAAGTGCTATATACCCCGGGATTGAACTATTCACGCGATACGGCCACCAGCCAATTCAATAAAGTAGTGGAATTAGCCCGGGAAGCGGATCTTATTCTTGCTTTCGTAGGCGAAGAAGCCATACTTTCCGGTGAGGCGCATTGCCTTGCCAACCTGAATTTGCAAGGGGCGCAATCCGGGTTACTGCACCGTTTGTCCGAAACGGGAAAACCGCTGGTTACAGTAGTCATGGCAGGGCGACCGCTTACCATCGGACGGGAAGTGAATATCTCGGATGCACTGCTCTATGCTTTCCATCCCGGAACAATGGGCGGTCCCGCATTGGCAAACCTTCTTTTCGGCAAGGTTGTGCCTTCCGGCAAATTACCCGTAACCTTCCCAAAGGAAACCGGACAAATCCCCATTTACTACAACCACACCAGTACCGGACGCCCGGCAAGCGGAAGTGAAAAGAATATCTTCACCATCCCTGTGGGTGCCGAACAAACTTCTTTGGGGAACACCTCTTTCTACCTGGATGCAGGCAAAGATCCCCTATTCCCATTCGGATATGGCTTATCCTATACAACATTTGCATACAGTAATCTGCAATTATCCTCCACTCAATATACCCGGAATGAAGTAATTATCATTACCTTTGACCTAACTAATACCGGCAAAACGGACGGCACCGAAATAGCGCAACTCTATTTCCGCGACCTGGCAGCATCCGTAACCCGGCCGGTAAAGGAACTGGCTGCTTTTGAGCGTATTCATCTGAAAGCCGGAGAGACACGGCACATACGGATGGAGCTACCGGTAAAGCAGTTATCCTTCTGGAACTATGCGATGGACTATTGTGTAGAGCCCGGAAAGTTTGATTTGTGGATAGGAGGCAACAGCCGGGAAGGATTAAAAGCGACATTCAACATAACTCAATAACTAACAGTCATGAAAAAACCGAATTTGAACATGAAGCGAGCGTCACTACTGACCTCATCACTCTTGTGCAGCGCCCTGCTAATAGCCGTTCCTCTCCGGAAAGAGTTGAACGAAGGCTGGCAATTCAAACAAGCCCGGCTAAGCAACTGGTATCCCGCCACCGTTCCCGGAGTGGTGCACACCGACTTAATAAACAACAAGATCATCGAAGATCCCTTCTTCCGCCTCAACGAACGCGGTATGCAGTGGATAGATAAGGAAGACTGGATCTACCAGACCTCCTTCCAACTGACTCCCGAAATAATGGAGAGGCAGAATATAGACCTCGTATTCAAAGGACTCGACACTTATGCAGACGTATATCTGAACGAAAAGAAAATACTGGAGACTAACAACATGTTCCGTGAATGGAAAACAGACATAAAGGCGGAACTGAAACCCGGAGAAAATATCCTGAAAATCTATTTCCATTCTCCCATCAAGGTGGACATCCCCAAATGGGATGCACTGCCCTACCACTACGAAGCCAGTAACGACCAGTCCGAAAACGGTGGATTATTCGACAAGAAAGTCAGCGTATTTGCCCGCAAAGCCGGTTATCATTACGGCTGGGACTGGGGACCTCGCTTAGTGACCTCCGGCATTTGGCGCCCTGTATACATTGAAGCATGGAACGACGCCCGACTCAGCGATGTCTTCATCCGTCAACAGGAAGTCAGTAAAAGCCGTGCATCCATCGTGGGAGAAATAGAAGTTCAATCGGACAAGGAAATAGACGAAGCCACCCTTACAGTGACTGATGCCGCTTCCGGCAGAGTAATGGCAGGCAAAACCGTTTCCCTCCACAAAGGAAACAATAAGATTTCCCTTCCGTTTATCATCCGGAATCCCCGATTGTGGTGGAGTAACGGACTGGGTGAGCAGCATTTATATGACTTCCGTACTGCGCTTACCATCAATAACGAAACATCCGACATTCAGAGCACAAAAGTGGGTATCCGCTCGCTGAAGATCATCAACCGCCCGGACAAGGATGGAAAGACTTTCTATGTGGAACTGAACGGTGTCTCCGTCTTTGCCAAAGGTGCCAACTACATTCCGCAAGACAACTTCCTGCCACGCGTCACACCGGAACAGTACGAAAAGACAATCCTTGACGCCGCCAATGTCAACATGAACATGCTTCGCATCTGGGGCGGCGGCATTTATGAGAATGACCTGTTCTATGAACTCTGCGACCGCTACGGCATCCTTGTCTGGCAAGATTTCATGTTTGCATGCAGCCTCTACCCCGCTGAAGGGGAATTACTGGAGAATATCCGCCAGGAAGCCATCGACAATGTGAAACGTCTGCGAAACCATGCCTGTATCGCCCTCTGGTGCGGAAATAACGAATGTAATGACGCCTGGTTCAACTGGGGCTGGCAGAAACGATACAAGGCGCAGAATCCAGAATATGAAAAGAAGATCTGGAAACAGTTCACCGATCAGTATTACGTCACCCTTCCCGAAGTTGTGAAGGAATACGCACCCGAGAGCTTCTATTGGCCTTCTTCCCCGTTCGCCCGTGAAGACGGCGGCAGCGATGACCACAACGGCGACCGCCACTACTGGGATGTGTGGCATGGTAAAAAGCCCATCGAGACGTACAACAAAGAACGAAGCCGTTTTTTCAGCGAATATGGCTTCCAATCCTTCCCCGAATTTGAATCCGTGAAGCGCTACGCTCCCTGTGAAGAGGACTGGGATATCTATTCGGAAGTCATGATGTCCCATCAGCGCGGAGGCATGCACGCCAACCAACTGATTGAGACTTATCTGCTGAACGAATATCGCAAACCCAAAAACTTCGAAGCCTTCCTCTACATGAACCACGTGCTGCAAGGAGATGCCATCAAAACAGCCATCGAGGCACATCGCCGGGATATGCCCTACTGCATGGGAACGCTCTTCTGGCAACACAACGACTGCTGGCCCGTGGCTTCCTGGGCAAGCCGCGACTACTACGGTCGCTGGAAAGCGCAGCATTACTTTGCCCGCAAGGTTTACCGTGACATCCTCGTTTCTCCCATCACCGACGAAGGCGAAGTATTGAACATCCAGGTGGTTTCCGACCGCCTCAAATCCTGCAACGGCACGCTCCAGGTAGAAGTTATGAAACTGACAGGAGAGAAAGTGAACAGTTACAAACGAAATATAAAGATAGACGCCAACAGTAGCCAGACGGTATTCTCGGTTCCTTTGGGTGAAGCCTTAAAAAATACACCTAAAGAAGATGTATTCGTTCATGCCGTCCTGCTGACCGACAAAGGGAAAAACAGTTATGCCAATAACTACTTCCTCGTGAAACAGAAAGAAGTGAACTATCCCAAAGCTGCTATCACTTCGAGCATAGAGCCCATCGAAGGCGGTTTCGAACTGACCCTCAACAGCAACAACTTTGCCCGTGCCGTATTCATAACCATCGGCGATGTGGACAGTTCATTCAGCGACAATTACTTCGATATATTGCCCGGCGGTTCTGTGAAAGTGAATGTCTATACCGATTTACCGCAGCCTGCATTTAAAAAACAATTAAAAGTTATTTCCCTAAGCGACGAATACTAATCCATTCGTACTTTTCCATTCGCATATTCCGCATCGTTTAGTTCTCCCTGGCTTCCCAATCGCCATCACCCGTATTCAGGTGATGATGATTGGGAAGCTTTTTCATTGTAAGGAATTAAGAACGCGGTATTCGCTCATTGATACAAGCATTGAAAGAAGATCGATTGGCTACTTTATATTTTTTTCTACCTAATCTTACCTGTCTCTTATACACATCTGACGCTGCCGACGAACTCTAGGGT
>OWIX01001812.1_pt1 | contig 10022 bp, 9 predicted proteins | sample 1732851 | NCBI WGS metagenome assembly OWIX01 (sample SAMN05065761, study PRJEB22554) | human gut metagenome | biome: ENVO:2100002; feature: ENVO:00000062; material: ENVO:00002003 | host: Homo sapiens | place: USA
ATCGAGAAGATGCCGATCCGCAATGCGTTCCCCTATTTCAAGAGCTTCCTTTCGTGTACGGACGGCATCGTGTCCGTGGATTTCGTCCTGCGGGATATGAAACCCGTGATGCGTATCCACTATGTGAAGTCGATGTGGGACGACGCGAAGCTGTGGAAAGAGGTTTTCCAGACCGAAAAATGGACGCTGCGCATGGCTGACGGCACCTTCAAGGAGGCCGACCCGCGGCTGAAATTCACAACCGAGGGCAAGACCGTCGAAGAATAACCGTAAACTTATCGGGAGGGTGTCGGCGACGGTGCCCTCCCTTTTATAAGGATGAAAGATATGAGAAGATGGATAGCCTGTCTGGCCGTTGTGCTGCTCTGTATGCAGCCTGCGATGGCCGACGAGGGCATGTGGCTGATGCACCGGCTGGCGGAGATTTATCCGCAGATGAAGGCCCGGGGACTGAAAATCAAGGATAAGGAGATTTACAACGAGAAATCGGCGGCGCTGGCCGATGCCGTGGTGGCTGTCGACGGCGGCATGGGAACGGGCAGCATGATCTCCGACCAGGGGCTGATGATTACCAACCACCATGTGGCTTACAGCGACATCTGCGCCCTGTCGACGCCCGAGTGCAACCTGCTCGAAACGGGATTCTGGGCACGCACGCGCGATGAGGAGATTCCCGTCCCCGGCAAGACCGTGTGGTTCGTGCGCAAGGTGGTCGACGTGACCGACGAGGCCAATGCGCTCAAGGAGGAGATGAAAGCCGCCGGGAAATGGGGCATGATGGCCCCGCGCCGCCTCTATGCCGAACTGGAAGGGCGCTACGGCCGGGAAACGGAGTGCGAGGTGTCGTGCTACTCGATGTGGGGCGGCAAAATGTACCTGATGTTCTACTACGACATCTACAAGGATGTGCGGCTGGTGGGTACGCCGCCTGCGTCGATCGGTGCCTTCGGCGGCGATTACGACAACTGGGGCTGGCCCCAGCACAAGGGCGATTTCGCGCTTTACCGCGTTTATGCCGACCGGGAGGGGCGCCCTGCGGCCTATTCCGCCGACAATGTGCCGCTCAAACCCCGCCGCGTGTTGCAGGTCGCCACGGGCGGCGTGCATGACGGCGACTTCGCAATGGTGATCGGATTCCCGGGGCGTACGAACCGCTATGCGTCGTCGTTCGCGGTGGCTGAGAAACAGTGTGTCCGCAACCCGATCGTCGTGGCCAACCGCCATGACCGGATGGATATTCTCAAACGCCATATGGAACGCGATCCGCGGGTGCGCATGGAGTATTCGGATGCCTATTTCGGCCTGAGCAACTACGCCGACTACGCCAAGTGGGAGAACAAATGCCTGCGCCGCTTCGATGTCGTGGCGATCCGTGAGGCCGAGGAGGAACACCTGCAGCGCTGGATCGAGGCCGATTCGGCCCGCAAGGCCGAGGACGGGACGTTGCTCGAAGAGCTCGCGCGCGGTTATAAGGCGCGGCAGGGCGCCGAGCGCAACCTCAATTATTTCCGCGAGGCATGGCTCGGCCCCAGCGAGGCGCTGCTCGTGGCCAACCGCGTGTCGTCGTACCTGGGCAAGCTCGAACGGCTGAAGCAGGACTCGCTGATCGTGGATTCGAAGGATGCCCGGAGCGTCGTGGCCGGGAGCGGCCGCCTGAGCCGTAACTACGATGCCGCGACCGACCGCGACCTGTTGGCGCGGATGGTAGTGAACTTCACGGCCAACGTGCCGCGCGAGATGTGGGGTGCGCAGTTGCAGGCGATGTACGACAAGGCGGGAGGCAATGCCGACCGCATGGCGCGTGCGGCGTTCGATGCCTCGTTTTGCAGCGATCCTGCGCGTTACGACGCCTATTTCTCGAAGAACCGGTCGGTTGCCGAAATACGCCGCGACCCCATGGTTGCGCTTACCGAATCGGTCACAGTACAACGTTTTACGGGCGGTGTGGACAAGGCCGAGAAGCGCGGCCGTGCGCGTGTCGGGCGAAGCGAGAGCCGCTATGCCGACGTGCTTTACGATTTCCGTGCTTCGGAAGGGCTGGCGCAGTATCCCAACGCTAACTCGACCATGCGCCTGACCTACGGTAGCGTGCAACCCCTGAACCCTTCGGACGGCGTGCATTACGATTCGCGTTCGACGATCGCGGGCTATATGGAGAAGTACAACCCCGACGAATACGAATACCGCGTCGACGACCGTATGCGGCGGCTGATCGCCAAACGGGACTGGGGACGCTGGGGCGAGAACGATACGCTCTATGTCAATTTCCTGACCGACAACGACATTACGGGAGGCAATTCGGGCAGCCCCGTGCTCGACGGCAAGGGGCATCTTATCGGGCTTGCGTTCGACGGCAACCGCGAGTCGATGGCCGGCGACGTGTGGTTCCATCCCGAACTGGCGCGCACGGTGTGCGTGGATATCCGCTATGTGATGTGGGTGATCGACAAGTATGCCGACGCCGGGTGGTTGCTCGACGAAATGAAGTTCGCAAAATAATCCGGTGTGCCGGTGGTAACCGCGGCATCCCGACGTGTCAAGCAGACCTGCCATATGGCAGGTCTGCTTGTTTGCGGAGGGTGGAGAGTGTGTGCCCGGCCACACGGATTTGATCTCAGATCCCCGTTGTCCGGCAGCAATGCCTGGTATAGGGGCTGGGTAGATGCCTCCGATAAGCGTCCCGTTTGATCGGGGCGCTTCTATTTGAGCCTCAGGAAGGAGTAGCCGAAGCGTTCGCAGGCGGCTTTTTCCAGTTCTTCGCGCACCGAGGGGTGGGCGACGGCGATCAGTGCCCGCGCCCGCTGGGCGAGGTTGCGGCCGCGCAGATGCGCAACGCCGTATTCGGTCACGATGTGCTGCACCATGTGGCGGGTCGTCACGACGCCTGCGCCGGGCGTCAGCAGCGCCTTGATCTTCGATTCGCCCTTGGGGGTAGTCGACGGGATGGCGATGAAGGTTTTGCCGCCCTCCGACAGGGCCCCTCCGTACATGAAATCGTGCTGCCCGCCTACGCCCGAAATGATGCGCTCGCCAACCGAGTCGGCGCAAACCTGCCCCGTGAGGTCTACCTCGACGGCCGAGTTGATCGCCATCACGCGCGGGTTCTCGCGGATGCGGAACGGGTCGTTCGTCCATGCCACATCCTTCATCACGAGGTCTTTGCGGTAGTCCATGTAATCGTACAGCCGGCGCGATCCCAGCGCCAGCGAGGCGACCGTTACACCCGGCATGACCCGTTTGAGCGAGTTGTCGATCACGCCGCTTTTGAGTAGCGGCAGCACGCCGTCGGTCATCGCCTCGGTATGCAGCCCGAGGTGTTTGTGGCCCGTGAGCGCGGCCAGCACGGCGTTGGGGATCCCGCCCACGCCGATCTGCAACGTCGCCCCGTCGGGGATCAGTTCGGCGATGTGGTTGCCGATCCTGCGTTCGATGTCGGTGGGGGTCGCCGAGGGCACTTCGACCAGCGGGTCGTCGACCTCGACGGCCGCGGCGACGCGCGAGAGGTGGATCATGGCGTCGCCGTAGGAGAACGGCATGGCCGTGTTGACCTGCGCGATGACTGTCCTGGCGCATTCCACGGCCGAAACGGCCAGGTCGGCCGATACGCCGAACGAGCAGTAGCCCTCCTCGTTGGGGCGAGAGAGGTTGAGGATTGCCACGTCGACGGGCAGCGTCCCGTCGCGGAACAGCCCCGGGATTTCGCCCAGGAAGGCCGGGATCGATTGCCCGTAGCCCTGGGCCAGCCAGCGGCGGATGTTATTGGCCACGAACAGGCTGTTGACCAGGAACGTATCCTTGTATTCGGGGCTGCAATAGGGGGCGTCTGCCCTCCCGACGGCGAATCCGGAGTAGAGCGTGACATCGGTGAGCTCGGCGGCACGGTCGGTCATGGCACGGACGAGTACTTCGGGGATCGAGGTGCTGCCCTGAATGTAGACGTTGCTGTGCGGGCAGATGAGCTTTACGGCTTCGGCGGCTGTCGTGAATCGCATAGGCTTATCGGTGGTTTTGCCCGAAGGCGGTTAGGCGTGTTTCGAGCAGTTCGAACTGCTCGGGGCAGTTCAGTTGCGAAACGCAGACCCGGATGCCCGGCTGGCGGCTGCCGGTCGATGTGAGCGATATGGCGCAGATGCCGTAGAGGAGCAGTTCGCTCAGCAGCTCCGCGCTGGAGAGACCGCCGTAGCCGACGGTGTAGAAGAATCCGTCGCTGACGGTTTCGTCCTGGTCTTTGTCGTAGACGATGCGGAAGCCGTGGCGCTGGAAGATCTCCTTGGTGAGGCGGGCGCGCCGGGCGTATTCCGAGGTTTCGCCCACGAAATCGAGCTGCCCGTCGGCCGCAGCGCGGAACATCGCCGCCAGGGCGTGCTGCGCCGAGTGGCTCGTGCCCGACGAGGCGGCATAGAGGAACGTCAGGACATAGGCGTCGCCCAAGCGCCCCATGCCGTAGCGCTGTTTGAGCGCGGGGTAGTGCCGCGGGTAGAGTTTGTCGGAGATGGCCGCGATGGCGATGCGCTGGCCGGCGTAGCTGAATATCTTCGAGCCGGAGATCATCAGGATGTAGTTGTCCGTGTATCTGGCCACGGTGGCCTGGTAGGGCGCTTCGAAGGGGCGTCCCAGGGGTTTGCGGAAGTCCATGCAAAGGTAGGCGAGGTCTTCGATGACGATGGCGTCGTATCGGGTAGCCAGCTCGCCGATCGTACGCAGCTCATCCTCGGTGAGGCATATCCACGCCGGATTGTTGGGGTTCGAATAGACGATGGCGGCGATGTTGCCCTGTGCGAGGTAGCTTTCCAGCTTCGGGCCCAGTTTTTCGGCGCGGTATTCATAGATGTCGAACGATGCGCTGGGGATATCGAGGATCTGCACCTGGTTGCGCTGCACGGGGAATCCGGGGTCGATGAAGAGGATCGTATCCTTCCCGGGCGCGAGCTGTGAGCAGAGCAGGAAAGCCGTGAAACTGCCCTGCATCGACCCGACCGTCGGGATGCAGCCCTGCGGTGCGACCCCGACGTCGAGGAACGCGCGGATGAAACGCGAAGTCTGTTGTTTGAGTTCGGGGATGCCGAACATGTTGGGGTACTGCGATGCCACGCCCGATTGCAGGGCCCGGCATTCGGCTTCGACCCCCGCCTTTTCGGGCGGAAGCCCCGGCACGCCCATTTCGAGGTGCAGGAATTCCATCCCCGTCTGCGTTTCCATGACGCGGGCTATGTCGCCCGACTGGCGGATCGTCGCCTGGGCGATGTCCGCAATGTCCATGCGCTCCAGCGCGGAGTCGAGCACGGAGCGGTCTATCGGTAGCCTTCCCATTGTGCGGCCTGTTTTTGTGCGTATGCGTAGCCTGCGCGGAATGCCGCGAGGTTCGTGTCGACGATGGCGTCGCCCTTGCGGGCGAAAATGGCGCGTATGCCCGCTTCGAGTTTTTCGGGTGCGATGCCCAGGAACGGTGCTGCGGCGCCCAGCAGCACGATGTTGGCGGCACGGGGCGATGCGGCCTGGCGGGCGATGGCATCCACGTCGAGCGCCACGCTGTGCGGCAGGGAGGCTATCTCCCGCCCGAGCGTATCGGCATCGGGATAGTCGGGGATGTTGACCAGCGGGGCGGTGTTGGTGATGACCCAGCCCCCGGTCGAAAGCCACGGCAGGTAGCGGAGTGCTTCCATCGGTTCGAGCGAGATGATCAGGTCGGCGGCACCTCGCGGAATGAGGTCGGAGGCGATTTTATCCGACGAGATGCGCAGGTTCGACTGCACGTCGCCGCCCCGCTGGCTCATGCCGTGGACTTCGGCCTGCTTGATGTGCAACCCTTCTTCGAGGGCAGCCCTGCCGATGACGGTGGCGATCGAGAGGATGCCTTGTCCCCCTACGCCCGAGAGTATGATGTCGCGTTTCATGGTTTGCCTGTTTTTAGGGTTTTGCCGCCGGGTGGTCGCCGCGACGGGCGTGTCGCTATTGTTTCTGTTTGGTTGCGTTGTGCCGTTTGGCGGTCTGTATGCATTCGCGGCGGGGGATGATGACCGAAACGCCGTCGTAGGCGATCTCTTCGCGGATTATGGCCTTCATCTCTTCGCGGGTGCGGGGCAGCGGCACCACGACGCGGATATGTGCGGGGTCGACGCCCAGCCCGGCGCATATCTGCTCGAGGCGTCCCGTGCCGGCCGAATCCTGGCCTCCGGTCATGCCGGTGGTGAGGTTGTCCGAAATGACGACCGTGATGTTCGTCCCCTCGTTCACGGCGTCCAGCAGCCCGGTCATCCCCGAGTGGGTGAAGGTAGAGTCGCCGATGACGGCCAGGGCGGGGTGCTGTCCGGCGTCGGCTGCGCCTTTGGCCATGGTGATCGAGGCGCCCATGTCGACGCAGGTGTCGATGGCATGGAACGGCGAGAGCCACCCCAGCGTGTAGCAGCCGATGTCGCTGAATACCTTGGCATTTTCATATTCGCCGGCGACCTCTGTCAGTGCCGTATACATGTCGCGGTGGCCGCAACCCTGGCACAATGCGGGCGGACGGGGGACGACGATGCCGCTGGCGGCGAGGGCCGCGTGCGGGGCGAGCCCCAGGGCCGTGCGTACGCTGTCCGGAGTCAGTTCCCCGGTGCGGGGCAGTTCGCCCGACATGCGGCCGCGGATCTCAACGGGCGCAGGCAGGATGCCGCGCAGGGCTTCTTCGACGACGGGTTGTCCCTCCTCGATGATGAGCAGCGCCTTGCATTCCGACGCCATGCGGCGCACGAGTTCCTGCGGCAGCGGGTATTGCGATATTTTGAGCACCGGGTGCGGGCATCCGTCGGGATAATTCTCCGCGAGGTAGTTGTAGGCGATGCCGCAGGCGATGATGCCCAGCGATTTGTCTTCAGCATCGGCGTAACGGTTGAAGGGGCTTGCGGCCGCCTCCTCTTCGAAGCGGGCATAGTCGGCGAGCAATGCCTCGTATCTTACGCGCGAATTGCCCGGCATCAGCACCCATTGGCGCGTCCGGGCGGGATAGGCGAGGCTGTTCTCGGAGCGTGCCTCGCGCGGTTCGACCATGGCGCGCGAGTGGGCCATGCGGGTCGTAAGGCGCATCAGTACGGGGATGCGGTATTTTTCCGAGAAATCGAACGCGGCCTGCACCATCTCGTAGGCCTCCTGCTGCGTGGAGGGCTCGAACGTCGGGACAAGGGCGAACTTGCCGTAGAAGCGTGAATCCTGTTCGTTCTGGGACGAGTGCATCGAGGGGTCGTCGGCCGCCACGACGACCAGCCCGCCGTTGGCTCCCGTCATCGCCGAGTTGACGAAGGCGTCGGCGGCGACGTTCATGCCCACATGCTTCATGCACACCAGGGCGCGTTTTCCGGCAAACGACATGCCCAGCGCCTCCTCCATCGCCGTCTTCTCATTGGCCGACCATGTGCAGTGGATGCCCCGCTGGGCGGTGAGCGGATGTCCTTGTATATATTCGGTGATTTCGGTCGAAGGCGTGCCCGGATAGGCATATACACCCGACAACCCTGCGTGGAGCGCCCCCAGTGCGAGGGCTTCGTCTCCGAGTAATAATTCCCGTTTTGCCATGAGGTCGTGCAGTTATGCTGTTTTTACAAATTTAAGGAATTTTTAATTAAAAATTCACTTTTGGTGATAAAAAATCACGCAAAACCACATTTAATATTTAAAATATTATATAAATAAGTGTTTTTGAGAAAAATTGTAATATGGAGCCTGGGCTGTGTGATGTCCATCGGCAGTAGGAGGTATAAAAAAGCAGCCGATCCCGAAAGACCGGCTGCCCCGTTTGCGTCATTTATTCCCCGAATAGTGTTTTCAGTAATTCGGGCGTTTCGATTTCTTCACAATTTATGCTTCCCAGAAGCCCGCGGCCCTTTTCGGTCAGCGAAAAGTACATCTGCCGCTTATCGTTCGTGCCCAACTCCCGGTTTACGTAGCCTTTCCCTTCGACCGAGCGGAGCACCTTCGAGGTGTTCGACGGAGTAAGCCCCAGCATTTCGCCCAGCTCCCCGCAGGAGAGACGTCCGGCTTTCGAAAGGCTGCATAAGGCCATGCCTTCGTTCAGGCAGATCCCGTATGAGCGTTCGAGTGCCGCTTCGAACCGGTTGACAGCCCGTTGCAACTCGCGGATCCTACACAGTTTTTCCATTGTCTGCCGGTTTGTGTATGGCCTGTTTGCCGCAGTGCCCGACGCATTTGCCGCATTCGATACACTTCTCCGGGTCGATGACCGGAAGTCCGAATCCCGATTGTGTGATCGCCCCGACGGGGCAAACCGTCAGCAGCGGGCACCGGTGGTTCTGCGGGCAGCGGAGATTGTCGACGGTGAGTGCCATGCCTGTCTACTTGTTGAGCAGTACCTTGTCGATGGCCTCCTTGAGCGACGCCTTGGGCAGGGCACCCTGTGCGATCTGGGGCTTGCCGCTGGTGGGGATGAAAAGCAGCGTCGGGATCGAGCGGATGCCGAACGCGGCGGCGAGTTCCTGCTCCTCTTCGGTATTCACCTTGTAGATGTAAATGCTGTCGCCGTACTCGGCAGCCAGCTCTTCCAGAACCGGGGCGAGTGCCTTGCAGGGGCCGCACCACGATGCGTAGAAGTCGATGAGCGCCGGTTTGTCGCCGAGGTACTTCCACTCCGTAGGGTTCGTTTCGTAATTTGCGACTTTGGTCAGGAAATCCGCCTTGGTCAGTGCGATCGTTTTCATGGTATTCTCTTTTTTAGTGTTGTTTTCCTTGTTGCTGCCGTTTGCGCAGGCTGCCAGGCCGAGCATGCACATCGTGGTCAATAATAGTTTTTTCATGGTCATTATCCGTTTTTATAGTTCTTCTGTATCAATAACGATGCAAAGATATAGAATATTTTCCATTAAAACAAATTTCCTGTGGAAAATAATTGTCGGATAAAAAATGAATTATTAAAATGCCGGGAGCGCGATAGTCGTTATAATAACAATCGAACCGATCCGGAACGAAAGGTTCGATTGTTTTTGGGGGTTACCACAATTCCATCTGAACGGCTTCGATATGGCACTTTTCAGGGATGTAGATGCAGCCGGGATTCTCCCGGATCGTCCGGGTAATGAAATCCCTGAATTTTCGTTCAGAATCTTCTTCGTTGAATATGTCCCTGCCGATTATTTCATTTAGGGCGACCCAGTTGAACGTATTGGCTTTGTTGAAGAATCTTCGGAACCATATTCTTATTTCTGTTCCGTTCCGCACGCGGATGCTGGAACTGTTTTCCGAATTGTTGCTTGTCTTCACCTGGAGTAAAGAGCCGTCTTCCTTGCAAAAGTCGACCGCGTCTATGGTGCTTCCCCAGCAGCAATACCAGCCATACGGGTGCAAAATTGTCGCCAGATATTCTTCGAGCAGATTGCCGACCATCCCCTCGATTGTCATCATGAGGGAGTGCCCTTTTTCAAGAGTATCTGCGAAATTGTCGTCGATATCTTCTCTTCGGGTTCGGAGAATTAATTTTACGGCGGGATCTGGTTTTGTCTGGGATTTTTTGCCATGCCGTTTCGACGGCCTGCCATTGTATCCTGAAAAGTATCGTGAAACCCATTTCTTGACATATTCTTTGAGGGGGATGGGCTCATCCTGGTTAAACCCCAATGCCGGTAGATTGCGTATATCGCTAAAGGCCACACTCAGGACGACTCCTAATTCTTTCGTGTAGGCGTCTTTTGCAAAAGTTTTCGCAAGCGAGATCGCTTTATCGCCTGAAAAATCATCGAATTTAGTGGTTTCTTTCATTGGGGGATGTTTTTCTGATAAAGTTAATGATTTTTTGCTTTATTTATGGCGTTATCCCCGGGTTTTCTTTTCCAATCGGTTTGCACCTTGGTTTACATAAACGGTAAGAACCGAGGGAAAACAGGCTTGAAACGAGGTGCGGAAAAACTACCTGCATTGCCGAAAGAGTTTGGTTTCAGTGATGTAACTCGCTAAAAAACAATAGAGGGAGCAATTTTCTTTGCTCCCTCTTCGTGACACCGACAGGACTCAAACCTGTAACCTTCTGATCCGTAGTC
>OWIX01001813.1_pt1 | contig 10020 bp, 4 predicted proteins | sample 1732851 | NCBI WGS metagenome assembly OWIX01 (sample SAMN05065761, study PRJEB22554) | human gut metagenome | biome: ENVO:2100002; feature: ENVO:00000062; material: ENVO:00002003 | host: Homo sapiens | place: USA
AGCGTCAGATGTGTATAAGAGACAGGACTATCAATACGCCGAACATTTTTCCTTTGTCCAATTCTTCTTTCCATCTTATCTGCTTATTTATGTAAGCCTGTACTTCTCCTGCTGCCATTACACATAACGGATGAGGAGTGTAATGGAAGGGATAAGTAAACAAGCGGGGCAATTCGATGCCGGCAATGGAGGTCTGGAAGGAATGAAACATGCTACTTTATTGGATTTAAACGGATTCTTGTGTGACGATTTTCAAGAGTTCTTCGAAGGAGCTTACTTTATTATATTTAAGCTTCCCACCGTTTGTCTTCGCAAAATGTTTTTTGGCACATTCGATCTTTGCCTCTTCTATTCTCCGATCTTGTAGGGAGGAATCGCTGGCTTTGGTTTCGGCAATAAAATAAGGATACTTCGATAACTTTTGTTTGAAGACGATGGCCCAGTCCGGATGGTATTTTCCCATCGGAGTAGGGATATAGAAATTGCCGGGTAGTTTTACATAAGCTTCTATTTCGTCATTTTCTTCCAGTCTTTCCATGAATGTTTTTTCATTTTGGGAGTCGAATCTCACATGATCGTACAGATGTTTATCTGCTTTTATTGTGTTTACTCCCAAACGCCCCTGAATAGTTGCCCGGGTAAAGACCGATACATCATAGTACTGGTCGATTGGGGTATATTCGATATGTTTTACTATCAGACATGCTTTTTCTTCATTAATCAGTTCCGAAGCCTTGATAATAAAATCCTCGGGATTGTTTTTGAATTGGCCGAATACATTCGGTTTTATCCGGGAGAGAATCTGAGCAACTGCCTGTCGGGTCAGATTGGTGGCGTCTGTGAGTTTACCGAGCAAGTCATATTTTACTTGATCGTTTGCCATGGCATCTATCTTTTCATAGTGCGCCTGATTGGCATCTACCTTAAATGCCTCTCCCGAAATTAAAGCTGCTTTGGACTTGATTTTTTCCATTTGGCCCGTAATGACAGAAAGATAGAGCTGGGATACTCTTAACTTTTCATTTAAACTTTCGATCGCTCTCTCTACCAATTCTTTTTCGTCAAACTTTACGGTGTAGGTTGACTTACTGCATAGCAGCTTTAACAGTTCCTGAAGTTTGCTGTTTTCAAGTTTATCTTTTGACAACCGAAGATTTATCTTACTTTTCCTTGCATCGTTCGGCTGCATCTCCCTTGGATTATAGATAGAGGCCAGGATGGTCATGATAGACGCCTTATAATCGGTGAGCTCGTCGTCGAAAATCACTTCTCCCTGTTTACGGTCTTCATAGAATTTGTCTGTCAGTTCTCCTTTCTTGATGTACTTGTTTTCAAGTAAAGAGTCGTAGATACTTTGTGCTATATCTTCGGTGGCTATGATGGTTTCACCGTTAGCTAATCGGAGCGACTGGTCCTTGAATAATTGGATGGTTACTTTCTGTGGACGGTCGGCTATGGCTTCCGCCATTTCTGTCTGTAAGCCTTTGGCAAACGATTCGTACGATTCGCTGGCTATCACGGTCAGTAGGTTGACACGATGCACTTCTACGCCTAAAGCGTTGGCGTCCATGCGATCTCCCTGTCCGTTTACACAGAGGCGCAGCCCTCGTCCCACTTCCTGACGCTTGCGTACCTCTGCCGAACTTTGTTTCAGGGTACAGATCTGAAAGACATTCGGGTTGTCCCATCCTTCCCGCAGAGCGGAATGTGAGAAAATAAAGCGGATCGGCTCTTTCCGGTCAAGCAGACGTTCTTTATTCTTCATAATCAAATCGTAAGCATCTTCATCTGCCGATTCTTTGGTTCCCCGCTCGGTTTTACTGTCAATCAGTTTTCCTTTTTTATCTTTGGAGAAGTATCCTTCGTGAGCTTTCGATGCCACAGTCGATTTCAGGTAATCGATATATTCCGGCTGATTGAATAACGAAAGATCCAGGTGCTTTATGATATCGGTATATTCCTGTTCGAAAATCTCGGCATATTCTCCCTTTCCGTCCGGGTTATACCGGCGGTATTTGGCTACTTCATCGATGAAGAAAAGGGAGAGAACTTTGATGTCTTTCTCAAACAGTTCCTGTTCTTTTTCTATGTGTGACAAGATGGTTTCCCGTATCTGGATACGTCGTAGTTGGGTTTCGTTGACGCTACCCGCTACGTCACCTGCATAAAGTTTGATGCCGTTCCGGAAGGTGACGGAGTCTTCAACGCCGTTGATATCTGTAATTACATAGTCGTTCCGGTATTCTTCCAGATGGTTTGATTTAGCATACAAGTCATCATTTATCTTCAGAGCTCGTACTACCTGATTCACTGCTTTGGTTCTTTTTACTTCGAATCCGATATTGGCAGTCGGGTTTTTGTCCGGATACAGGTTCAAACCTTCCAGATAAACGAATCCTTCAGTAGCTGTTGTCCCACTGATAGAGATACCCTTGACAGCGATCTTCTTAACCAGTTGCAGGTTGTAAGCTTCCATTGCGTCCAGGCGATAGACCAGATTATAGAGTTCGCGGTGTGTAGCCGAATAACGCAGTGTGAACAGGGGATTGAATCGTTTCAATCCCTCTTTTGTTTTGGCTCCTTCTACTGACTGAGGTTCGTCGATAATCAGTATCGGATTCATCTGCGCAATCACATCGATGGGACAGTTTCCGCCAAAATCATCCAGCTTCATGTAGATGCGGCGGGCATCTTTGTTCGTTGCATTGAACTTCTGTGAATTGATGATCATTACATGGATTTTGCTGTCTGTGACAAATGCGTTCAATTCACCCAACTGTTTGGAGTCGTAGATGAAATAAGACAGAGGGGTGCTGTAATCCGAGGCAAAGTGTTCCTTCATAATCTCCAGGCTTTTGTGGACTCCTTCGCGGATGGCAACACTGGGTACGACAATGATGAACTTGCACCAACCGTAGCGTTTGTTCAGTTCAAAGATGGTTTTGATGTAGGTATACGTTTTACCTACACCCGTCTCCATTTCGATGGTGAGATTGTATTTCCCTTCCAGCGCTTCCGACGGTTTGATTTGTTGGGCACGCTGGATATCCCGGATGTGTTTCAGAACGATCTCATCTGTGAGTTGAGGTACGATAGGGTGGTTACGGAATCCTGTAAACTTTTCAAAGCTGGTCTGTCCGTCTTTCTTCCGGGTCTCTACTTGATAGTCGAATATCTTGTATGGCTGCCCGCCAAAGACATCACATACCGCTTTTGCTGCGTCTTCCTGAAACTTCTGATGTTTGAATTTTAATTTCATTTCTGTATCTTCCTTCTCTGTTTAAAGAATCTCGATCGTAGTACCGGGAGATAATGTTTTGAATATCTCGTCTATATTGATACGATCGGCACTGTCACGGAATGAGGCGTCCCGGAAGACAACCCGGCGTGGTTGCCTGCCGGCTATTTCACGGAAGACTTTTTCGGGAATCTGTTCTGCGAAACATGCCATTAATTCGGTCTTGTCGACAGAATAAACCGTATATCCATTTATATCCTCTTCATCATGTGGTAGAGACAGGGATAGTCCCAGGTTGGTCAGGCAACCATAAAGCAGATCGAGTCCGGTACGGTCTTCTTTGATATTATCAGTGAAATAGAATAAATCACTCTGTGAATATTCCTTTGCACTGTAGTACACGTCCTTCATATTGCTGTCGGCAATCCGAAAAACACGGAAACCGATGTCCGGGAGGTCCTTTGATTTACGCTGGTTGCATTCCGCCTCAATTGTGTCTCCGGCACGTCGAATACGTTCTTTGGACAGTTCGCAGATGTTCAATGCTTTATGGTTTTCCGTAAGGAAGTCGATTGCATTCTGCATAATCTCTTTTTCACTGGGAGTTTTGGCCTTTTTTATTGTTTCAGTCACATCTTCCGGCAGTTGCACGAGGATGTATTTCACCTTGTTTTTACGTGGTTTCATGTTCATCCGCATAACTGCTTCGGCGGTCGTACCGCTTCCTGAGAAAAAATCCATCACGATGCAATCTTTGTTTTTGGTGTCGATAAACTCACATAAATATTGGATCAGGCTGACAGGTTTCGGAAAGTTGAATACTTTCTTATCAAAGAACTGTAGTTGATGGTTACCGGCCTGTTCATTGGTTTCAACTCCTACTTTGTGATTGATCAGGTTGGGCGGAACTTCCGGATCATATTCCAGCTTTTCGTACGAAGGACTTAACTTGAGAGTCGGTATTTTGATTGTTGTTCCTTTTTGTATCTCTTTGTCCAGATTCGCCTGGCTCCATTTGAATTTGGCTTTCAGTTTGACGGGGGCTGTAAACAGTCCGCCACGTACGGTGGTGTCTTCCAGTAATTCCACATCATAAGCATCTGTTCCGTACATGCCTGCTTTGATCACTCCGTCGGGGATGGAAGTGACTACTTTGTTGGCGGGGAAGGTCAGGATACCGACGGAATTCGGTTGATTCAACAAACCGTTCGAACTGACCGATTCCTTCTTCAGACCCTGGAATTTCATGTCGTTTTTCTTCTTCTGATAGCAGACGATGTATTCGATGATTTGCTTACTTTTTTTTGAGAGATTTTCCGGAGTTTCCGTCTTGGCCCAATTAAATACATCGATGAAATTAGAAGCATTGAATACTTCATTTCCTATTTTGATCAGATTTGCCAATTCGTGATCATCAATGGAAATGAAAATGATGCCATTATCATTTAACAGAGTGCGGGCAAGCATCAGTCGGGCATACATCATGCTACACCAATCGGAGTGAAACTTTCCGTTAGCCTCCGTATTCTGAAACAATCGTTGCCCTTCTTCATTATATCTTCCCTGTTTCTCGTCGGACTCTTCCTGTGAAAGAGCGAATGTATCATTGAAGATAAAGTCTTTACCCGTGTTGTAAGGCGGATCGATATAGATAACGTCTACCTTTCCTGCGTAACTCTTTTTCAGGAGTTTCATTGCGTCCAGATTGTCTCCCTCGATGTATAGGTTTTGGGTCTGTTCCCAATTCCTACTCTCTTCCGGGCAGGGACGCAATGTTTTTCGGATAGGATGCGCCACCTCTCTTATCGCCTGCTTCTTGCCCACCCATGTTAATTCGTAACGTTCGTCGTCATCATATACCACTCCCATTTCTGCTTGGTTGGCTGTAAGCAGGAATTTCAGTTTATCAAAGTCGATAGCTTTATGTAGTTGTCCGTCCTTACCCATCGATTCAGTGACTACGTTTGGGAAGAGTTCGGCTATTTTATTCAGGCTGTCCTCTGCGATGCTCACAGATTCCATTTTTAGCTTTTCCATATATGATTTCATTTTTGTTCTGCAAAGTTAAGATTTTCATTCTGATTGGCTAATTTCCTCTATAAATAATGTGTGTTTAAGGAAGTAGTCTACCGATATCACGAACCGGTTGTTAGCTTACGTAACAAGGCAAGTGCTTTATCTTGCTGACCGGATAGTCTTATGTTCTAATGCCACATAGGAAAACATGGGGATGTTTACTATCAAAACATGGGGATGTTTAGTATAAGAACATCCCCATGTTTTGAGATTGATGATTAGGAGGAAAGAGGCATAAGGTGCGAAAGTACTTCCTGAATTATAGGAAGCAAGCGCATTTACTTGTATTTATTTTCATAAAATATGTCTTTTATGAATACTTTTGCCTATTTTTGCGTATTCAATCTATTGACAGAATGGAGTAATATTTAGTTGAAATTTTATAGTAAAAATCATGAAAAACGCAATTGGTAATTGTAGGCAGCGAAAAGCAGTGCTGTTCGCCCTCGCTTTGCCTCTGATGTTTTCCGGTTCGCCTGCGCAGGCAATGCACAGGTCCGAAATCGTTAGAGAAGTGACACAACAAAACTTGAAGATCGTTAGTGCAAAGAAAATCAATCCGACAACGATTGAAGTATTATTCTCTAATAATCAGAGAATGACATTCGATTTCTACGGGGAAAACATCTTCAGAGTATTTCAGGACAATGCCGGAGGAATCATCCGTGATCCGGAAGCAAAACCTGAAGCACAAATTCTGGTAAACAATCCCAGAAACACAGTTTCTACACTCAACTTGAATGATGGCAGCAATCTCATCTCTATCACTACGGGGAAAATCAAAGTGGAAATCGACAAGAATACTTCTTTGATGAAAGTGATTGACTTGGAAAAGAATACTATTGCCTTTGAAGAGGTAGAACCCGTACTGTTCGATAAGGGAAAAGTGACTGTAACCCTGAAAGAAAATCCCAATGAATATTTTTATGGTGGCGGTGTGCAGAACGGACGTTTTTCACACAAAGGAAAAGCCATTAATATTGTAAACGAGAATAGTTGGACTGACGGTGGAGTAGCTTCTCCTGCGCCATTCTATTGGTCGACCAATGGCTATGGTATGATGTGGTATACCTTCAAACCGGGTAAATATGATTTCGGTGCAGACGAGAAGGGAAAAGTGAAACTTACACATGATTCTCCATATCTCGATCTCTTTTATATGGTTAGCGACGGAGCTGTGGGCGTGTTGAATGATTTCTATCAGTTGACCGGTAATCCGGTGTTGCTGCCCAAGTTCGGTTTCTATCAGGGACATTTGAATGCTTACAATCGCGACTATTGGAAAGAAGACGAAAAAGGAATCTTGTTCGAAGATGGAAAGCGTTATAAAGAAAGTCAGAAAGATAATGGCGGAATCAAAGAATCATTGAACGGTGAAAAGAATAATTATCAGTTCTCGGCCCGTGCAGTGATTGACCGTTACAAGAATCACGATATGCCGTTGGGCTGGCTCCTGCCGAATGATGGATATGGTGCCGGATACGGACAGACGGAGACACTCGACGGAAACATTCAGAATCTGAAAAGTCTGGGTGACTATGCCCGTAAGAATGGCGTTGAAATTGGATTGTGGACACAATCGGATTTACATCCGAAAGAAGGCGTCAGTGCATTGCTGCAAAGAGATATCGTGAAAGAAGTTAGAGATGCCGGTGTGCGTGTGTTGAAAACAGACGTAGCATGGGTCGGTTGGGGATATTCGTTCGGATTGAATGGAGTGGCAGATGTGGGTCACATTATGCCTTATTACGGTAACGATGCACGTCCGTTCATTATTTCACTTGACGGTTGGGCCGGTACGCAACGATATGCCGGAATCTGGTCGGGTGACCAGACAGGCGGTGTATGGGAGTACATCCGTTTCCATATCCCGACTTATATCGGTTCAGGCCTGTCAGGCCAACCTAATATTTCTTCGGATATGGATGGCATCTTTGGCGGCAAGAATATGATTGTCAACACCAGAGACTTCCAGTGGAAAACTTTCACTCCGATGCAGTTGAATATGGACGGATGGGGATCTAATGAAAAGTATCCTCACGCTCTGGGCGAACCTGCCACTTCTATCAATCGCTGGTATCTGAAACTGAAATCGGAATTATTGCCTTACACTTATAGTTTTGCAAAAGAGGCTGTAACCGGTATGCCGCTTATCCGTGCCATGTTCCTGGAATATCCGAATGCTTACACCTTGGGAACAGCTACGCAGTATCAGTTTATGTATGGTACCGATTTTTTAGTAGCCCCCATTTACAAAGCTACCAAAGCAGATGCTGAAGGCAATGATATCCGTGATGGCATTTATTTGCCAGAAGGAGAGTGGATCGATTATTTTACCGGAGAGAAATATCAGGGTAACTGTGTTCTCAACAATTTTGCCGCTCCTCTCTGGAAGCTTCCGGTATTCGTAAAGAACGGAGCTATCATCCCGATGACCAATCCTAATAATAACGTTGCTGAAATTAATAAGGGACTTCGTATCTACGAAATCTATCCGTATAAGCACATGATGACCGTTGAATATGACGATGACGGTATATCTGAAGCATATAAAGAGGGTAAAGGAACCACTACTTTCATTGAATCGAATGTTGATTCAAAGAATAATGTGAAGATTTCTATTCGTCCTACACAGGGTGATTTCGACGGCTTTGTAAAAGAGAAAGCCACAGAATTCAGAGTAAATGTTACTGCTAAGCCGAAGAAGGTTTCTGCTCAGATAGGTAAAGGCAAAGTGAAGTTGACCGAAGTGTCTTCTATGGATGATTTCCGGAAAGGTGAAAACGTATACTTCTATGACGCTGCTCCTAATTTGAATAAGTTTGCTACAAAGGGCAGTGAATTTGAGAAGAAGGTTATCACTAAGAATCCTCAAGTTCTTGTGAAACTGGCCGCTACCGATATTACTAAAAATCAAGTTGTAATGGATATCGAAGGCTTCCAATATGCACCTGCCGATAATTACAGAGTAACCTCCGGTTCGTTGACCGCTCCTGCTGCCCGAATTGCTGCCGAAGATATTGAGGCTTATACCTTGAAGCCGACATGGAACAAAGTGCCGAATGCTGATTTCTATGAAATAGAATTCAATGGCATGCTGTATACAACAATAAAGGATACTGAGTTGCTGTTTGACGGACTGGCTGCTGAAACAGACTATACATTTAAGATTCGTGCCGTAAACAAGGATGGCTATTCGGATTGGGCTGAATTCGGTGCTAAGACAAAAGCTAATCCGCTGGAATTTGCTCTTCACGGAATCAAGGGTGAAACAACTGCGAAGAATCAGGAAGGATTTGATATCGATCGTTTGTTCGACTTTGCCGAGCTGGGTGATATGTGGCATACGAAGTATGGAGCAAAAGCACTGCCTTATGATATGATTATCGATCTGAGAACAGTGAACCAGCTGGATAAATTCGAATACCTGCCACGTACCGATGGTGGTAACGGAACGATCCTGAAAGGTACTGTATATTATAGTATGGATAAGGAAAACTGGACCGAGGCCGGAGCAATCGACTGGAAACGTAATGGTGATGTGAAAGTATTTACATTTACTGAACGTCCGACTGCACGCTATATCAAACTGGCTGTAACAGAAGGTGTAAACAACTATGGTTCGGGTAGGGAATTGTATGTATTTAAGGTTCCCGGAACCGAGAGCCGTTTGCAGGGTGATATCAATAACGATGGTAAGATCGACAATAACGATTTAACCTCGTATACCAACTATACCGGTCTGAGAAAAGGTGATTCCGACTATGAAGGCTATATCAGTGTAGGCGACATTGATCAGAATGGTTTGATTGACGCTTATGATATTTCTGTAGTGGCAACACAATTGGAAGATGGTGTAAGTGAAGAGCCGATTGAGAAACTGGATGGTACCATTGAAATCAGTACTGCTAAACGGAATTACAGTAAGGGTGATGTTGTTGAAGTGCTTGTAAAAGGTGTCAACCTCCGCTCTGTAAATGCGTTGAGTTTTGCGTTGCCATACAATCAGCAGGATTATGAATTCGTGGGTGTAGAACCTCTGAACCTCAAAGCTATGGAAAATCTGACTTATGACAGACTCCATACCAATGGTACAAAAGCGCTCTATCCTACATTTGTTAACCTCGGAGCTAAAGAAGCCCTCGAAGGAACAAACGATCTGTTTATTCTGAAGCTGAAAGCGAAACGCGCTGTGAAGTTTGATCTGAAAGCTATTGATGGCGTTTTGGTTGACAAGAACCTGAACACACGTAAGTTTTAAACTTCTGTAAAAGAATACTCCGTTGTTTGAACGGAGGCAAATAAAAAGCTGCCCGGAAATTTTCCGGGCAGCTTTTTATTTGGAGTATCATTTAAATAGAAACAAGGACTTTAAAGTAAAATGTATCATGGAGTGGAAAAGTGGAGATGGTTTTAGTACGTTATAATACCATATTCCATTTACTTCTGTATGTTTGGTTCGGAACTATATTATTCCGTGTAAATCATCTTTTTAGTCATCCCTCCGTCAATCGTGATGTTTTCACCGTTGATAAAGTCATTTCCTTCTTCACAAAGGAATCTACACATGCGGGCTATATCTTCCGGTTTACCGACTCTTCTTGAAGGGTGTTGCGCATGGTCCTCCGGACGGAGACGATCGTAGTCATGGGTTTGTATCTGTCTCTTATACACATCTCCGAGCCCACGAGACCGGAGCCTATCTC
>OWIX01001817.1_pt1 | contig 9997 bp, 10 predicted proteins | sample 1732851 | NCBI WGS metagenome assembly OWIX01 (sample SAMN05065761, study PRJEB22554) | human gut metagenome | biome: ENVO:2100002; feature: ENVO:00000062; material: ENVO:00002003 | host: Homo sapiens | place: USA
AACGTGGGCCGCAAGGTCCGCGTTTCTTGTTTGTTTGGAGGTTTTTTATGGCGAAGCAGTCTGGCGGCAACACCGCGCAGAGAGTGGAAGCGCTTGTCCGTCCCACGGTGGAAGGCATGGGTCTGCGCCTGTGGGATGTGGTTTTTGAGAAGGAAGGGCCGGACTGGTATCTTCGTATCCTCATCGACCGGGACGGCACCATGGATACCGACACCTGTGCAGAGGTGTCCCACGCACTGGACCCCATTCTGGATGAAGCAGACCCCATTGACCAGAGTTATTATCTGGAAGTGGGCAGCCCCGGCCTTGGCCGCAAGCTGACCCGCCCGGAGCACTACGAGGCGCTCAAGGGCCAGAAGGTGCGGGCAAAGCTCATCCGCCCCAACGCTGACGGCGTGCGGGAGCTGTCCGGCATCCTGACCGGCCGCGAGGGCAGCACCGTGACGCTGGAGACCGAAAACGGCCCCGTGACCTTTGAGGTGAACGCAGCCTCCGGCGTGCAGCTGTGCGACGACGAGGATCTGTTCAACTGAGAAGAACCGTCTCTGATGGAGAAAAGAGAACAAAATATATAGGAGGAACCCGAAAAATGACAGCAGCGAATAAGGACTTTTTTGAAGCGCTCTCCATGCTGGAGCATGAGCGCGGCATCACCGCAGAGTACCTGATCGAAAAAATCAAGGCGGCTATCATCATTGCCGTCAAGAAGAACTATGAGGTCGAGGAGGATCACATCCGTGTGGATATCGACCCCGACACCGGCCGCTTTGACGTGGCACTGATCCAGGATATCGTGGCAGACGAGGACTGGTACGACGAGCACGCCGAGATCGGTGTGACCGAGGCACGCAAGATCCGCAGCAGCTACGAGGTGGGCGACCGCATCATCACCCCGCTCAAGACCCGCGATTTTGGCCGTATTGCCGCCCAGACCGCAAAGCACGTCATCCGTCAGGGCATCCGCGAGGCCGAGCGCAACCAGCAGCTCAGCGAGATCCAGTCCCGCGCACATGACATCGTGCAGGCCACCGTTACCCGCGTGGATACCGAGAAGGGCATTGTAGCGCTGGATCTGGGCAAGGGCGGCGAGGCTGTTCTGCCCCGCAACGAGCAGGTGCCCGGCGAGGTGTACACCGAGGGCGAGACCCTGCAGGTCTACATCGTGGACGTGGTCAGCACCGAGCGCGGCCCCCGCGTGATGATCAGCCGCACCCATCCCGGCCTTGTCAAGCGCCTGTTTGAGCTGGAAGTGCCCGAGATCTTTGACGGCACTGTGGAGGTAAAGGCCATCAGCCGCGAGGCCGGTGCCCGCACCAAGATGGCTGTCTGGTCCAAGGACCCCAACGTCAACCCTGTTTCCGCCTGCATCGGCGAGCACGGCGCCCGCGTGGCCGCTGTTGTGGAAAAGCTGGGCGGCGAGAAGATCGATATCGTCAAGTGGAGCGAGGATATCTCGGAGTTCATCTCCGCAGCCCTGAGCCCTGCCAAGGTGGTCAAGGTGGAGCTGCTGCCCGGCGAGACCCGCTCCTGCCGCGTCACTGTGCCTGACCAGCAGCTGAGCCTTGCCATTGGCAACAAGGGTCAGAACGCCCGCCTGTGCGCCCGCCTGACCGGCTACAACATTGATATCCGTCCCGAGAGCGGCTACTACGGCGAGGACGAGGAGCCCAAGAAGGACGCAGCAGACGCTGAATAAGCCCGGCACCATCTGCCGAAGGAGGGAAACCGGATGGCACAAAAAAAGATCCCTGCCCGCCAGTGCATCGGCTGCATGACCAGCCGCCCCAAAAAGGAGCTGGTGCGCGTGGTGCGCGCACCCAGCGGGGAGATCAGCATCGATCTGGTAGGCAAAAAGCCGGGGCGCGGCGCATATCTCTGCCCGGACCCGGACTGCCTGACCAAGGCAAAAAAGAAAAAGGCGCTGGAACGCTGCTTTGAACAGCCGGTTCCCGCCGAGGTATACGACGCGCTGGCTGTACAGCTGGCCGCAGCCGCAAAGGAGGCAGCAGCCGATGGCAAAAAAGAATAACGCCCCCGCAAAACCCAAGCTGCCCCCGGAGGAGGCGCTGTATCAGGCCGTGAGCCTGTGCCGCAAGGCCGGTGCGCTGACCATGGGCTTTGATGCCGTGGAGGAAGCCTGCGTCAAAAGCAAGGCATGGCTGGTGATGACCGCATCGGACATCAGCCCTAAGACTTTGCAGCGTTTGAACTACGCTGTGGGGGACTTGGTGGACGTGTTCACCATGCCGCTGACGCAGGATAAGCTGGCCGATATCAGCCACAAGCCCGTGGCTGTTTACGCGGTGACCGACCGCAACCTCGCAAAGCTCTGCTTCGACCGCCTGTCGGACTGCGGAGCAATCAAAAATGAGGAGGATATGAGCGAATGATCGTAAAATATAAAGTGAGTGACTTTGCAAAGGATCTGAACCTTTCTGCAAAGAAGGTACTGGACGAACTGGCCGCTATGGGCAGCACCGGCAAGAAGAACAGCTCCAATCTGGAGGAGAACGAGCTGAACTACCTGCTGGAAAAGTTCAGCAAGGACAACAGCGTGGCAAATTTGGACGAGTTTTTGAACAGCGCCAAGGCTCCCAAGGAGGAGCCCAAGGCTGAGAAGAAGGCTGACCAGAAGGCCGAAAAGAAGGCTGAAAAGAAGCCCGAGGCTCCCAAGGCTGACAAAAAGCCCCAGCAGCCCGCCGCAAAGGCCGAGCAGCCCAAGGCAACCAATAATAATAACAATAACGGCAAGCACGGCGACAAGAAGCCCGAGCAGCATAAGAAGCGCGAGGAAAAGACCGTTTCCTTCAGCGAACTGGCACGTGAGACCGGCGCAAAGGCTACCGCAGCCCCCGCACAGGCAGTTTCTGTCCGCCGCGAGGACAATCAGGTCACCGTGGATACCCGCACTGTGGATATGAACGTGGACCGCTTCGACGCCCGCTACGATGATCTGGCCTCTACCAAGAACACCGAGAACCGCCGCAAGCCCACTCCGCAGGGCAACAAGCAGAAGTTCACCCAGCGCGGCCAGCGCCAGCGCCAGCAGTTCCAGAAGGGCAAGCGCGAGACTGAGTTCGAGCGCCTGCAGCGCATCCAGCTGGAGAAGGCACGCAACGCCCAGCTGAAGGTGCTGATCCCTGACGAGATCACCGTGGGCGAGCTGGCAGCCCGTCTGAAGCAGCAGGCCGGTAAGGTTATTGCCAAGTTCATGCAGATGGGCGAGATGCACGCCATCAACGACGTGATCGATTTCGACACCGCAGCTCTGCTGGCAGAGGAGTTCCACGCAAAGGTCGAGCACGAGGTGCACGTCACCATCGAGGAGCGCCTGTTCACGCAGGAAGAGGATGCACAGGAGGATCTGGTGGAGCGTCCCCCGGTGGTCTGTGTCATGGGTCACGTTGACCACGGCAAGACCAGTATTCTGGATGCGATCCGTAAGACCAACGTCACCGCAGGCGAGGCCGGCGGCATCACGCAGGCCATCGGTGCATATCAGGTCAAGGTCAACGACAGCCTCATCACCTTCCTGGATACCCCGGGCCACGAGGCATTCACCTCCATGCGTGCCCGCGGTGCCAACATGACCGATATCGCCGTTCTGGTGGTTGCTGCCGATGACGGCATCATGCCCCAGACCATCGAGTCCATCAACCACGCCAAGGCTGCAAATGTCAAGCTCATCGTGGCAATGAACAAGATGGATAAGCCCACCGCAAACCCCGAGCGCGTGATGGAAGGCCTGACCAAGTACGGCATCATCACCGAGGACTGGGGCGGCGATGTGGCCTGCATCCCGGTGTCTGCCCTGACCGGCATGGGCATCAACGACCTGCTGGAGCGCATTGCTCTGGAAGCTGAGGTCATGGAGCTGAAGGCAAACCCCAACCGCCGCGCCAAGGGTGCGGTCGTCGAGGCCCGTCTGGACAAGGGCCAGGGCCCCATTGCCACCATTCTGGTGCAGAACGGCACCCTGCACTCCGGCGACGTCATCATTGCCGGTACCGCTGTGGGCCGCGTGCGCACCATGCGCAGCGACAAGGGTCAGCTGCTGAGCGATGCCGGCCCCTCTACCCCTGTGGAGATCACCGGCCTGACCGCAGTGCCCGAGGCAGGCGACCTGTTCGAGGCTGTTGAGGACGAGCGTCTGGCCCGTGAACTGGCCGAGCAGCGCATCGCTGCCGCCAAGGAGAAGCAGTTCTCCTCCTTCCAGAAGGTCACGCTGGATAACCTGTTCAGCCAGATGGCACAGAACGACATGAAGGAGTTGGCCATCGTGGTCAAGGCCGACGTGCAGGGCTCTGCCGAGGCTGTGAAGCAGAGTCTGGAGAAAATCTCCAACGATGAGGTGCGCGTGCGCGTCATCCACGCCGGTGTCGGCGCCATCAGCAAGTCCGACGTGGATCTGGCCGATGCCTCCAACGCCATCATCATCGGCTTCAACGTCCGCCCGGACAACGTGGCCAAGGAAGAAGCCGCTGCCACCAAGGTGGAAATGCGTATGTACCGCGTCATTTACGACGCCATCAACGATGTCACCGACGCTATGAAGGGTATGCTGGCACCCAAGTTCCGCGAGGTCTCTCTGGGCGAACTGCAGGTGCGTCAGGTGTACAAGATCTCCAACGTGGGCACCGTTGCAGGCTGCCGCGTGACCAGCGGCAAGATCACCCGCGACAGCAAGGTGCGCGTGGTGCGTGACGGCATTGTCATCGCCGAGGACGAGATCGCATCCCTGAAGCGCTTCAAGGACGACGCTAAGGAAGTGGCCGAGGGCTACGAGTGCGGCGTGACGCTGGAGAAGTTTGCGGACGTCAAGGAAGGCGACGTGTACGAGGCCTTCAAGATGGAAGAGTACCGCGACTAAGCAAAAACCGAATATATAACAGCTTCCCGGCAGAAAAGGCTTCCCCCGTCCGGGGGAAGCTGTCGAACGAAGTGAGACTGATGAGGGCGTATCTTTCGCAGGTGTGGAGCGTGCGCCCTCATCCGTCGTTTTGGCAGACAAATGCCGCCTTGCCCCGGCCGGGGCAAGGCTTTGGGAAGCTGCCGGACAGAATTTGGAGAAAACTATGTCTCAGAAAAATATGGGCCGTCTTGCGCAGGATATGAAGCGCGAGGTCATTGCCATCATCGGCCGGCTGAAGGACCCGCGGCTGGAGGGCGGTCTGCTGACCGTCACCCGTCTGGACGTGACGCCGGATCTGGATGTGGCAAAAGTGTATGTAAGCGTGATGGGCCGCGCAGACGGCCCCAAGCCCGCAATCGAAGCGCTGAACCGTGCCGCAGGCCATGTGCGCACCGAGGTCAGCAAAAAAATGCACATCCGCAAGGCACCCCGCTTCATCTTTGTGGAGGATGATGGTGCCGCCTACGCCGCCCACATCAACGAGCTGCTGCGCAGCCTGAACGTGAACGGCGAGGAGGAAGCACAGCCTGCTGATACCGAACAGACCGAGGACTGACTGCCTTTGCGGAAAGGATGGATCATTGGATGACAGAACAACTGGATGTGCAGCAGATGGCGCAGCGCCTGCTGGCTGCGGACAACATTTTGATTCTGTGCCACAAAAACCCGGACGGTGACACCATCGGCTGCGGCAGCGCCCTGTACTATGCGCTCAAAGCGCTGGAAAAAACAACGGCGGTGCTCTGCTCCGATGCCATTCCGTCCCGCTACGCCTTTACGAACCCACGGCTGTTCAAGGGCGAGTTCGAGCCCCGCACCGTGATCGCGGTGGACGTGGCCGGTTTGCAGCTGTTTGGCGAAAATAACGGTGTGCCGCAGTTTGCACGCCATGTAGACCTGTGCATCGACCACCACGCAGGCAACAACGGCTATGCCGATTTTACCCTTCTGGATGCCGGTGCCGCTGCGGCAGCGGAACTGCTGTATCAGGTCATCGTGGAGATGGGGGTGACTATCACCCCCCACATTGCCGACTGCCTGTACACCGGCGTTGCCACCGACACCGGCTGCTTCAAGTTCTCCTCCACCACTGCCAACACCCACACGGTGGCAGCAAAGCTTATTGAGGCCGGCTGTCATGTGGAGGAGCTGAACACCCTGCTCTTCGACACCAAGCCCCGTGCCCGCATGGAGGCCGAGCGCATCGCCCGCAACCATCTGGAGTACTATCTGGACGGCCGCTGCGCCCTGATCTACCTGACGAGGGACGAGATACGGCAGAGCGGGGTAGACCCCGCGGATCTGGAGGAACTGACCAGTCTGCCCATCAGCATCGAGGGAGTCAAGGTGGGTCTGACCCTGCGCCAGCAGCCCGGCGGCAGCTACCGCATCAGCGTGCGCACCGCAAAGAGTGTGGACGCCTGTGCCATTGCCCGGCGTCTGGGCGGCGGCGGCCACACCCGCGCAGCGGGCTGTGAACTGCTGGGCGACCTTGAAAACGCCAAAAATGCGATCCTTGCAGAGGTGGAAGCCGAACTGGACGCACCGCAGGAGGAAGCATGATGCAGGGCATCCTGATCGTAGACAAACCCATGGATTGGACCAGCTTTGATGTGGTTGCAAAGCTGCGCGGCGTGCTGGGCACCCGCAAGCTGGGGCACAGCGGTACACTGGACCCCATGGCCACCGGCGTTCTGCCGGTGTTCTGCGGCGGTGCCAGCAAGGCGGTGGATCTGCAGCTGAACCACGACAAGACCTACCGCGCCACCCTGCGTCTGGGCGCACGTACCGATACCGGCGATAGCACCGGCACGGTGCTGGAGACTGCCCCCGTCACCGCCGGAGAGAAGGAATTGCTGGCTGTGTTGCCGCAGTTTATCGGCCCGCAGATGCAGGTGCCGCCCATGTACTCGGCGGTCAAGATCAACGGTCAGCCGCTGTATAAGCTGGCGCGTGAGGGCGTGACCGTGGAACGCAAGGCGCGCCCTATTGAAATTTACGGCATCGAGTACGGCGGCAGTCCGGAAGAAAACGAGTATGTGCTGACGGTGCGCTGCTCCAAAGGCACCTATATCCGCACCCTGCTGGAGGAGATCGCCGCCGCAATGGGGCAGAAGGGCACCATGAGCGCGCTGCGCCGCACTGCTGCCGGTCTGTACACCGAAGCAGATGCCCACACGCTGGAAGAGATCCTTGCAGCAAAGGAGCAGGGAACTGCCGCGCTGGAAGCACTGATGCTGCCGGTGGAAAGCGTGTTCACCCCGCTGCCGCTGCTGGTGGTGGAGCCATGGGTGGAGCAGCATCTGTACAACGGCTGTCCCACCAGCCGCTACCCCGCAGCAGACGGACGCTACCGGGTGCGCAATGCCGCCGGGCAGTTCCTTGGCCTTGCTAACATCAACGGCGGGGTGCTCCGGGTGGAAAAACTGTTCGTGGAACGTAATTGAGCAATAAAGGAAACAAGACCCATGCAGATCATTTCTCAGTTTGCCCCGCTGCCGCTGGCACAGCCTGAAAAAGGCACCGCCGTGGCCATGGGCTACTTTGACGGCATCCATATCGGCCACCGGGCGGTGATCGAAGGGGCTGTGCAGTGGGCAAAGACCCATGATGCAGCTCCGGCGGTGTTCACCTTCCGCCTGCCGGTGGAAAATAAAATGAAGGGCAAGCGCCTGCTCTCCACCGAGGACAAGCACGCCCTGATCCACAGTCTTGGGGTGGAGTATTACCTCACCCCGGACTTTGAGGCGATCAAGGCACTGAGCCCGGAGGAGTTCGTGCGCGGCATCGTGGAAAACTGCCACGCCCGGGCGCTGTTCTGTGGCGAAAACTTCACCTTTGGTGCAAAGGCTGCCGGTACGCCGGAGCTGCTGCGCACCCTCTGTGCCCCTCTTGGGGTAGAGGTAGTGGTGGTGCCCATGGCTCAGTTTGAGGAAAAGCCGGTGTCCTCTACCCGCATCCGCACCGCGCTGGAGGGCGGGGACATCCCGGCCGCCAACGCTATGCTGGGCATGCCCTACGCCATCCGCTTTGCGGTGCAGCACGGGGCAGGACTGGGGCACACCCTCGGGGTGCCCACCATCAACCAGCTGTACCCGCAGGGCTTCCAGATGCCCCGCAGCGGCATTTATATCACCCGCACCTGCATCAACGGGGTGTGGTATCCCTCGGCCACCGGTCTGGGCAGCCGCCCGACCGTGAACGATGACGCTACCAAGGTGACCTGCGAGACCTTTATCCCGGGCTTTTCTGGTGACTTGTACGGCACCGACCCGGTGGTGGAGTTCCACGCTTACCTGAGTCCCAGCAAAAAGTTTGATACGCTGGACCAGCTGCGGGATTGCATCAACGATGCCGCCCGCCGCGCACAGGAATATTTTGCATAACGCATCAACAGCGGAAAAATTATTTTTATTTGGGGTCGAGAAACGCCTGTGGGCGTTTTTCGACCCCTTTTGTCATGAAGGAAAACAGCATTTCCGGCGTCTGCGGGCAGAAAAAACCGCACTTCGGGCAAAATAGACACATTTCCGTGCAACAATGGCAAATGTTTGTTAAACAATTATCTATCTCATATCCTTGCAATACACGCAGTTTTTGTTTATAATAGTAACTGTACGGGGCAACGCCCCGATTGTGAGCGAGACTCTGGTTCAGAATTATAACTTGAGAGGAGTTTTTACCATGGGTTTAGGTAAGAAGACGATCGACGATCAGAACTACTGCGGCAAGAAGGTGCTTGTCCGCTGCGATTTCAACGTCCCGATGAAGGACGGTGTCATCACCAACGAGAACCGCATCAACGCAGCACTGCCCACCATCCAGAAGCTGGTCAACGATGGCGCTAAGGTCATCCTGTGCAGCCACCTGGGCAAGCCCAAGAACGGCCCCGAGGCTAAGTTCAGCCTGGCTCCCGTTGCTGTGGCTCTGAGCGCAAAGCTGGGCAAGACCGTTGTGTTTGCTGACGATGACAACGTTGTGGGCGAGAACGCAAAGGCTGCTGTGGCTGCTATGAACAACGGCGACGTCGTTCTGCTGCAGAACACCCGTTTCCGCAAGGAAGAGACCAAGAACATGCCCGAGTTCAGCGAGGAGCTGGCTTCTCTGGCTGATGCTTATGTGGACGACGCCTTCGGCAGCTGCCACCGTGCACACTGCTCCACCGCAGGTGTCACCGACTACATCAAGGATACCGCTGTCGGCTACCTGATGGAGAAGGAGATCAAGTATCTGGGCAACGCCGTCAACGACCCCGTCCGTCCCTTCACCGCTATTCTGGGCGGCGCTAAGGTCGCTGATAAGCTGAACGTCATCTCCAACCTGCTGGAGAAGGTCGATACTCTGATCATCGGCGGCGGCATGGCTTATACCTTCGTCAAGGCTCAGGGCTACGAAGTGGGCAAGAGCCTGTGCGACGACACCAAGCTGGACTACTGCAAGGAAATGATGGCTAAGGCCAAGGAGAAGGGCGTCAAGCTGCTGCTGCCCGTGGATGCAGTCTGCATCAAGGACTTCCCCGATCCCATCGACGCTCCTGTGGACGTGACCGTGGTGCCTGTCACCGCGATCCCCGCTGACATGGAGGGCTGCGACATCGGCCCCGAGACCATGAAGCTGTTTGCTGACGCTGTCAAGGCTTCCAAGACCGTTGTCTGGAACGGCCCCATGGGCGTGTTCGAGAACCCCACTCTGGCAGCTGGTACTCTGGCTGTTGCTAAGGCTATGGCTGAGAGCGATGCTACCACCGTCATCGGCGGCGGCGACAGCGCAGCAGCTGTGCAGCAGATGGGTCTGGGCGACAAGATGACCCACATCTCCACTGGCGGCGGCGCTTCTCTGGAGTATCTGGAGGGCAAGGAACTGCCCGGCATCGCAGTCATCCAGAACGCATAATTTTTCCGGCATCACAATGGGTGCGGCGGCATTTACGCCGCCGCATCTTTTCTTTTTGTGCAGGCAATTTGTAAATAGTTACGAAGGTAAGGAGAAAATAACAATGGATAAGGCAAAGCGCAAGGCTATTATCGCTGGCAACTGGAAGATGAACAAGACCGCCTCCGAGGCTGCTGTTCTGGTGGATGAGCT
>OWIX01001821.1_pt1 | contig 9986 bp, 10 predicted proteins | sample 1732851 | NCBI WGS metagenome assembly OWIX01 (sample SAMN05065761, study PRJEB22554) | human gut metagenome | biome: ENVO:2100002; feature: ENVO:00000062; material: ENVO:00002003 | host: Homo sapiens | place: USA
CTACACCCTAGAGTTCGTCGGCAGCGTCAGATGTGTATAAGAGACAGTATTTATGGTAAATCAATTGACCTCGTTGGTCCGCAGGCAGGCTGCAAAATATGGCAACCGTGAGGTGTTCAGCCACAAGGACTATTCAACCAATCGATGGGTTTCTACTTCTTGGAACCGTTTCGCAGAGCAAGTATCGGACATGGCGAAAGCTATGGTAATATTGGGTATTCGCGAAGAAGAAAATATTTCTACATATACACAGAATAAGCCGGAAGGTCTTATCGTGGATTTCGCTGCATTCGATAACCGTGCGGTGACAGTGCCCCTTTACCCGACTAGTTCTTTGGATCAGATAAAGTATATTATCGATGAGGCAGAGATACGATTCTTGTTCGTTGGCGGCCAAGTGCAGTACGACAATGCGATTATCGCCTTGCGGGAGTGCCCGACGTTAGAAAAGCTGATACTTTTCGATCCCGATATAAAACGAGCAGAGAGCGATAGCTCGTCTGTCTATTTCGAAGACCTGATAGCAATGGGGAAATCGGCGGACGAGAAAGTCAGCGAAGAAGTGGAGCGGCGTAGAAATGCCGGTTCGCCCGACGATTTGGCTACGTTGATTTATACCTCGGGAACGACCGGAGAGCCCAAAGGAGTTATGTTGGCGCATTCCAATTATGACGAGGCTATTCGTATACATCTTCAACGTTTAGTAACCTGTTCGGATAAAGACGTTTCGCTTTGTTTCCTTCCGTTGACACATGTATTCGAGCGGGCGTGGTCTTATTATTGTTTGACCGTGGGCATGCGTGTCGCTATCAATGTCGATCCGAAGGATATACAGAACACGATTCGAGAGATACGGCCGACTATTATGTGCAGTGTCCCCCGTTTTTGGGAGAAGGTTTACTCGGCCATACAGGATAACCTGTCTAAGATGAAAGGTGTTGCCCGTCGCTTGGCAGAGCGGGCGTTCGTGATAGGTCGTCGGCGCAATGTGGAATATTTGCGGGCGGGGAAACGTGTACCGCTGTGGCTCGAATGCCAATACAGATTTTACGACAAGTTCGTTTTCTCGAAAATTCGTCGGGCTGTCGGGGTAGAAAACGGGAATATCTTTCCTACGGCGGGAGCTCCGTTATCCGACACGATTAACGAGTTTCTGCATATTTGCGGTATCAATATCGTTTATGGTTATGGCCTTTCCGAGACGACAGCGACGGTGAGTTGCTTCGATTTGGTGGGATATGAATTCGGAACGGTAGGCTCTTTAATGCCCGATATTCAGGTGAAGTTGGGTGAGAATAACGAAATATTGGTAAAAGGAAAGACCGTAATGAAGGGTTACTACCGTAAACCCGAAGAGACGGCCAGAGTCTTTACCAAGGACGGTTGGTTCCGTACGGGCGATGCCGGCAAGGTAAACGAACAAGGGGCATTGGTGTTGACCGAGCGTTTGAAAGATTTGTTCAAAACGTCCAATGGGAAATATATCGCTCCGCAGGCGTTGGAAACCCGTCTGGGTGAAGATAAGTATATCGACCAAGTGGCGGTGATAGGAGACCAACGGAAATATGTGACGGCTATTATCATTCCGGCTTATGAGGCTTTGAAAGAGTATGCCGCTCAGAAACAGATACAATATCGAAATTTGGAAGAGCTGGTAAAAAACCAGAAGATACAGGCTCTTATTTCGGAACGGATAGATGCGTTGCAAAAGAATTTCGCCCGGTTCGAACAAATCAAGCGGTTCACGCTATTGCCGCAGGCTTTCAGCATGGAAAAGGGCGAGTTGACCAATACGTTGAAAATTCGTCGGTCGGTTATCAATTTATTGTATAAAGACGAGATAGAGGCCATGTATGCTTAAAAACGAAATATGAAATTTGGTAAATAGGCGGAGGGTGTATATTTTTGTACACCCTTTTGTCATATCATAAGGAAGCCTATAAATATGATTACACAAGAACAATTAAAAGAGACGGAAGAACGCAAGTTGGCGTTGAGGAGGTATCTTTGACATCGATTCGAAGAAAATCGAGGTAGAAGAGGAAGAGTTGCGTACCCATGTGCCCGATTTTTGGGAAGACCAAAAAAAGGCGGAAGCGCAGATGAAGAAAGTAAAAGCCTTACATTTCTGGATAGACAGTTATACCGAAATAGAAAAGTCGGTAGAAGAATTGAGGCTGGCTTTCGATTTCGTGAAAGAAGGTATCGTGTCGGAAGAAGAGGTGGACGAGATTTACAAACGCACTACGGAGCTTATCGAGAATTTCGAACTTCGCAATATGTTGCGCCGGGAAGAGGATAAATTGGGTGTCGTTCTGAAAATCAATTCGGGAGCCGGAGGAACCGAGTCGCAAGACTGGGCATCGATGTTGATGCGTATGTATTTGCGATGGTGCGAACAGCATAACTATAAAGCCTCTATCGCCAATATATTGGAGGGCGATGAGGCCGGTATCAAATCGGTGACGATACAAATCGAAGGTGATTATGTATACGGCTATTTGAAAAGCGAGAACGGTGTGCACCGGTTGGTGCGGGTATCGCCGTATAATGCGCAAGGAAAGCGCATGACTTCTTTTGCATCGGTATTCGTCACGCCGTTGGTCGACGATACGATAGAAATCAATATCAATCCGGCGAATATTTCGTGGGATACATTCCGATCGAGCGGGGCCGGGGGACAGAATGTGAATAAGGTGGAGTCGGGCGTGCGGTTGCGCTATCAGTTCAAAGACCCTTATACCGGAGAGGAAGAAGAAATCTTGGTCGAGAATACCGAGACACGGGATCAGCCTAAAAACCGGGAGAATGCCATGCGCCAGTTGCGCTCTATTTTGTATGAGAAAGAGTTGCAACATCGTATGGCCGAACAAGCTAAAATCGAGGCCGGCAAGAAAAAAATCGAGTGGGGGTCGCAAATACGCAGTTATGTATTCGACGACCGTCGGGTGAAAGACCACCGTACCAATTATCAAACTTCGGACGTGCAGGGCGTCATGGACGGTAAGATAGACGATTTTATCAAAGCCTATTTGATGGAGTTTGCCGGGGAAGAAAATAACGGTTAGACTAATGGACAAACTGACACTGATAAAAGTAGGGGGTAAAATAGTGGAGGAGCAGGAGACGTTGAGTCGCCTGCTTGTCGCTTTTGCTGCCATTCCCGAGAAAAAGGTCTTGGTACATGGTGGCGGTCGGTCGGCCACCGCTATGGCCTCCCGCTTGGGGATAGAGAGCCGAATGGTAGGCGGTCGTCGCATTACGGATAAATCTATGCTCGAAGTGGTGACAATGGTTTACGGCGGTTTGGTAAACAAAAGCATTGTAGCCGGATTACAGGCAGTGGGTGTGAATGCTTTGGGTATGACGGGAGCCGACATGAATATTTTGCTGTCGGACAAACGTCTGGCAGGAGAGGTCGATTACGGTTATGTAGGCGATGTGCGTCATGCCGACGGCAAAGCTCTTACAGGTCTAATCGAGATGGGGGTCGTTCCCGTAATCGCTCCGCTTACCCATGACGGTAAAGGCTCTATGCTAAACACCAATGCCGACACTATGGCGGGAGAAACAGCTAAGGCTTTGGCCCCTTATTACGATGTCTCACTGGTCTATTGCTTCGAGAAAAAAGGAGTGTTGCGAGATGAGAAGGACGACGAGAGTGTTATCCCGGAAATCGATTTTTCTTTATTTCAAGAATATCGGGAGAAAGGAATTATACAAGGCGGCATGATCCCTAAACTCGAAAATGCATTCGAGGCTATTCGGCACGGGGTATGCGAGGTAATCATTACTCGTGCCGATTGTATAGGGCAGAAGGATAGGGGGACAAGGATTGTAGGATAAGCGTTTAGAATGGAACTGCTTATGTCATTGGATTAATTCTGAGTTGATCCATCTTTAAGGGTAATCATTTTGCAGGAATTGGGAAACGAATAGTCGTCTATAAATAAAATACAAGGGTTATTCCGAAAGGAATAACCCTTGTCGTTAAGGATAGCTTATCGTTTATTTAAATGAAGTCCCCTCGGTGAAATTTTAGTATCGATCTATCCATTCCCAACCGGAAGGTGTATATTCCGATGAAAGAATAATGATTCCCTCTTGATTTCGGAGAGATTCTATGACTAAGAAATATCCGCAATGGTTCTGTATTCGAGAAGAACTTTTCCATGCTTGATGTACAAAATAAAGATGCCCGATTTGAGGATAACAGTATGATTCTCCTTCTTGTGGAATGTCAATGGCATTCAGGTCTATATCTTCTGTTTCCCGTTTTCCTAAATCGGTAAAGGTGGTTATTCTGTTTTCTTGTCCTTCGACTTTTCCGTTATTCCATGAGATGATAATATTCTTATTGAGAAACTCGAAGGGGGACTGGTCGCTGATCAATCCCCTTGTCCATACGGTATCGACGTTGGTTGGATATTCTTTCTCGCATGAGGTGAAAGAGATGAGTAAAAGTAAAAAGATAGAGATTTGAAATGTTAAATGTTTCATAAAATAAAAAGGTAAATATCCGACCGGTTCCAAAATCGGATTGTTTGAAAATGGATTGTAGACGGATATAAAAAAGACGCGGAACCTAACTTTATCGTATCTCAAGGTTCTGGAATACCCTATTAAGCAATAAAGTTAAGCCCACGTCATGCGACGCAGGCGTTATAACTCTATATCCTTGCTTAATGTTTATAGAATTTTCCAGATTCTGAGATACAAGAATAAAAGCTAACGCTCTTTTATATATGTCTTAAAAACGATAAGTTATTTACATAGGCTCTTGTGTTTTATTTGTTTGCGCAAATATACGGATTTTATTTCAATTGTTCCGCTTGATTGTAAATAGCTTCGAAAATGGTTTTGTCGGCCTCGGTTAAAGTGCGTCCGCGGCGAGCCATCATTTTCTCGGCGATAGCATAAAATTTGGTGAGTTGTACGTCGGTGAATCCGGCGGTTCCCCCTTCGCTGAACGAGGCGACAAAGTTACGTGGAAATCCGGCTCCGTGTATATTCACGCCTACACCTACTACCGTCGCTGTGTTGAACATGGTGTTGATTCCGGCTTTGGAGTGATCGCCCATGATAAGTCCGCAAAATTGCAGGTTCGTGCGGAGGAAGCGGCGGGTAGGATAATTCCACAATTTAATTTCGCTGTAATCGTTTTTGAGATTGGAGGATACAGCTCCGGCGCCCAAGTTACACCATTCGCCAATAACGGCATTCCCTAAAAATCCATCGTGGGCTTTATTGGAGAATCCGAACATGACTACATTATTCAATTCTCCGCCTACCTTACAATATGGCCCCAACGTGGTCGCTCCATAAATTTTAGTACCCATGTTGACAACGGCGTGTTCGCAGGCAGCGAATGGTGCACGAATGCAACTGCCTTCCATGATTTCGCAGTCTTTCCCTAAGTATATGGGACCGTTTGTGACGTTGAAAATTGCACATTCGGCATGTGCTCCCGGTTCTAAAAATATCTTGGGAGTTCCGTCTGGGAAGCAGGGCTCGCCGATGATACGGTTCGAATCGCTGAGTTTCTCGCTCGTTCGTCCGTTTGTAATGAGTCGGAAATCGGCTTCCAGACATTCTCCGTTCATCAGAAATATATCATAAAGATGTCGGATACATTTTAGCGTGTGGCCGTACTCTATCGTGCGATTGTATCGTTCGTTTCGGAAATCGGCTTCATTTCCTCGAAATGCAAGCAGTTCTTGATTGCAGACGATGGCTTCTCCGGGATCCAAATCGGATATTTGTTTTACCAATGAATCGTCGGGAAGAATGTGGCTCGCGATAAAAATGTTATCGTCCGAGAGAGCCGCCGGATATTTGGCTGCCATATATTCGGGTGTGAGATAGGAGTACATGCCGGGTAACCGGTGTTCCCATTTTTCTCGTATGGTAAGAATTCCTATTCTAATGTCCGAAACCGGACGGGTGAATGCCAGCGGTAAAAGATCGAAATGCTGTTGATTAACGTCGAAAAGAATGATATTTTTCATAACCAAATGTAATTTGATACTTCAAAGGTAATGTAAATCTTAGAAATAGGTTCGGTTTTTTTAATAAATATTTCATACAGAGGGGTGTGCAGTAGAGCGAGGTGGCGAATGAACGGCAGTTTGTGAAATCCTTTGAACAAATGAGGCCATATAGTCGTTTATGAGGGAAAAAGGGATATATGGAGAAGAATCGTTTTGTGCAGTTGGTGGCCGATATGCTGTATCGGACGGATCGGGAATCTTTGAATTTGGAGACTCGTTATAAAAGTCTGGAAGAGTGGAATTATTTATTTGAGGTTTCTTTGGCTATGATGCTCGAAGAGGAATATCAAGTAGAGGTTACTCCTGAGGATTTTGATTGCACGAGAACGTTGGGTGAGTTGTTCCATCGGGTTTGTGAACCCAGTTTGGCTGATAAAAACTAAAAAAATCGGAGGAATAGAAAATATGTGCGGATTAGCCGGGATAGTGGGAGAGGTGGATTTGATGGAGCAAGTATTGCTTCATATGTCTGCGGCACAAAATCACAGAGGGAAAGAGACTCCTAATAGTTGGGTCTCTTCTTTTATTGATGCTCGGGTGGGATTGATGCATAATCGCATGAAAACCATCGATATGGCCGTGGCTCCTAAACAACCGTTCGAAGATAACGATACCGGATTGGTCGTTATGTTAGATGGTGAAATATTTAATTATGAAGACGTCCGGCGCCAGCTCGAAAATTATTATTCTTTTACGACTCGTGGAATGTGCGAGGTGATTACAAAAGCGTATGACCGTTGGGGAGATGGTTGTTTCGACCGGTTCGAGGGATACTTTTCTATCGTTATATACAATCGCTGGTCGGAGGAATTGTTGCTTTGCCGAGACCGGTTTGGCATAAAGCCCTTGTATTATGCCACCCAAAGGGGTAACTTATTTTTCGCATCCGAAATCAAAGCTTTGTTTGCCGGTGGAATTCGTTCTTTGTTGTCGGCGGAACGATGGGCGAGTTACTTGGCCTATTCTACTTATGGCAGTCCTTATGAAACTTTTTGGGAAGGTGTGCATCAGCTCCCTGCCGGATTTTTGTTGCATTATAATGGTTATTCGCTGGTGGAGAAACGTTGGTATGAGTTTGAAAAAAGAGTCTCATTGTGGAGCGAGGAGTCACCCGAGCGATTGCCGGAGGCTTTTCTGGAACAGATGTACAGGAGTGTCGGATACAGCTTGATGGGAGAAATGGAGAAAGGTTTGTCGCTAAATGGTAGTTTGGAGTCGGCGTTATTTATTTCTCTGATGAAGGAAATAGGACTTCCGAGGTCGTTGAAGAGCTATATGCATTATCGGGGGAAACTGCATCAAAGCGGAGTTTTGTGGAGTGCCGAGATGCTTGCGGAGACACCTTTGCCAATGGAACAGGTGAAAATTACCAAATCGATGTTGTTGAAGGAGCTCGATTATCTGGCGAGATGGCAAGAGGAACCTATCGACGGTTTGAACACAATTACCTACTCTGCTTTTTTCAGGGTTATGCACAAGCGCGGACTTTCGGTGCTTAGTGGCGGATGGGGACTTAATCATTTTTTAGGCGGGGTTTCGTTGCCGGGTGACAGTTCTACATCATTGGTCCCTTCGGAGGTTCTGTCGGCCGATTTCAGGCGATTGGCGCGGAAACCCGAATATCGACGTTCGTTTGTTTCGGAAAATGAAAATTTACGGTTTTGCGATTTGTGTTACGAACGTATACCGCATTTGTTGAGAAGTGTCGATAAAATGAGTATGTATTACGGGGTTCAAATCAGGAATGCTTTTTTAAATCACAACTTGATCGAAATCGCTTTTGCATTGGCCGATGGAAGTTCGGGTAAGCATCGAAAGGCTTGGTTTTCGGATAAAATCGTGATGCCTTTACTTCCTGAAAAAATAAGGCTTGCTCCCAAAAATGAGGTAGAGGGACTTTATGATATTCCCACGGAATTAAAAGGCTGGGCCGATGAAGTGGTGCATGATTTGCGATTCGGGCAAGTTTCGGAATGGTTTGATTATCCCCGGTTGGAAAGAGCGTGGGAGAATCCTGAAAGCGGAGTTTTCTCCGATCCGGTAAAGGCCTGGAAGTTGTTGTCTCTGTGTTTACAGTTGAAAAGTTTGACTTGAATTGATCGTGCTCATGTAGCGGTTCTGATAAATTTTATCTTTTGTTGTAAAACTTTTGCGTTTAGAGGAGATTGTATTTGTTTCTCCTCTCGGCTTGCGCTATCTTTGTCTTCCAAAATATATTTCGATGAAATTTACAGAACAGAAGTTAAAGGGGGTTTTTGTCATAGAACCGCAGGTGTTTGGCGATAGCCGGGGATATTTTATGGAAAGTTATAAGAAGGAACTTTTCGAGAAGTATATAGGGGTTGTCGATTTTATTCAAGACAACGAGTCGCGGTCGAGTTATGGCGTAGTGAGGGGGCTCCATTTCCAAAGGGGTGAATGGTCACAGTCCAAATTGGTGAGAGTGACACAGGGGCGTGTCTATGACGTGGTTGTTGATTTGCGTCGTACGTCCCCTACGTTCGGGCAGTATGTAGGGATAGAGCTGTCCGATGAAAATAAAAAGCAACTTTTTGTTCCCAGAGGGTTTGCTCACGGTTTTGCTGTATTGAGTGAAACTGCCCAATTCTGTTACAAGGTAGATAATGTATATGCTCCTCATGAGGAAGTGACATTGTTTTATAACGATCCTCATGTGGCCGTGCAATGGCCTATAAAGGCCGAGGAAATGTTGCTCTCGGAAAAAGATAAGAAGGGACTCGGATTTGAGGAAATCGAGGTTTTCGAATAAAACGAAAATTTTATATTCGTTTTTTTAATGTTTATGGCATAAAGAGAAAAAGCTGAAAAATAATCCCAATATGTTTGGTTTTTAATGATTTAGTCTTTATCTTTGCACCACTTTTGATGCCGTAGAAGGTCGATATTTTTATATAATCGCTTGATTATGTGAAAGTAATGGCTGGTTTTGGTGTCGTGGATAAAGAGAAAAATAAGAAGAGTTATAAGTAAAAGATTTTTTAAAAAAAAAGTTCTAAGAAATGCCTACAATTCAACAATTAGTAAGAAAAGGACGGGTTGTATTGGAAGACAAGAGTAAATCTCCCGCATTGGATTCATGTCCTCAAAGACGTGGCGTGTGTGTGAGAGTTTACACGACGACTCCTAAAAAACCTAACTCTGCCATGCGTAAAGTAGCTCGTGTGCGCTTAACCAACGGGAAAGAGGTGAACTCTTATATACCGGGTGAAGGTCACAATTTGCAAGAGCACTCTATTGTACTTGTCCGTGGCGGTCGTGTGAAAGACCTTCCCGGTGTGCGTTATCACATCGTTCGTGGTACATTGGATACCGCAGGAGTGGGAGGACGTACGCAACGCCGATCCAAGTATGGCGCTAAGAGACCGAAAGCGGGCGCTGCACCTGCCGCAAAGGGTAAAAAATAAGAATCCCCTTTTTATAAAGGCCAGCAAAGAGAATTAAAGAATTAGTGTCGAACACTGGTTCTCGTTTATTGGATAGGCTGATTGGGTTGAGTAAATGAGGTCGGCGGACTTCGTTGAAGATGTAAAGGACAGCAACCAAAAACAAGAACGACAATTTATTGTAAAAAATGAGAAAAGCAAAACCAAAGAAACGGGTTGTATTACCAGATCCCGTATTCAATGATGTGAGGGTTTCGAAGTTTGTAAACCACTTGATGTATGACGGCAAAAAGAATATTGCCTATACTATTTTCTACAGTGCATTGGAGATTGCGAAATCTAAGTTGCCGAACGAGGAAAAATCTGCCCTCGAAATATGGAAGAAAGCCCTAGAAAATATTACACCTCAAGTAGAGGTTAAATCTCGCCGTGTGGGTGGTGCTACTTTCCAAGTACCTACGGAAATCCGCCCCGATCGTAAGGCTGTCTCTTATACACATCTGACGCTGCCGACGAACTCTAGGGTGTAGAT
>OWIX01001855.1_pt1 | contig 9835 bp, 9 predicted proteins | sample 1732851 | NCBI WGS metagenome assembly OWIX01 (sample SAMN05065761, study PRJEB22554) | human gut metagenome | biome: ENVO:2100002; feature: ENVO:00000062; material: ENVO:00002003 | host: Homo sapiens | place: USA
CGAGATAGGCTCCGGTCTCGTGGGCTCGGAGATGTGTATAAGAGACAGCATCCGCCTTATTCTGCACAAAAATCGGCATCTCTTTGGGTATGTACTGCTGAGCAAATTTATCCCAATGATCTTCGTGCGTATGAGTTAAAAGGACCGCATCAACGCCGTTCAGGATTTCCTGAATTCTCAGCGTCAGAGGAATGGTCGGGTTGCGAATTTCGCTGTGCAGTGTTCCCGTGAATCCGGGATAAGCACCTTTCGGTGCCAGCATCGGATCGACTAAGAAAGTTACACCGTTGTACTTAACTTTAACGGTTGCGTTTCGAATTAATTGAACCGATTGTTCCTGGCCATTTAAATCTTGAGCAATTGGCTGAACATCAGCCGCATATGAAAAATGCATCAGCAGCGGAAAAAGAAATGCTGCCGCTGAAGCTTTGAATAATAGTGACATTTTTAATTCCAAAGAAAATTACAAACCGTATGGTTATTATCTTTTTGGAGGCCTTAGGGTTAAAGTACGATGTATGCCAAAAAGGATGAAATTAGGCCAAATGTCAAAGTTATTCACTGTGGCAATCTACCTGCCGGACAAAGTTAACCTTTATCACTATGCGATCATTTCTTCGCTGTTAAGTACAAAATTTGAGGGACGCACACTCTTCAGCCTGCTTCGTTTCAGTGATAAGAGTCTGGTTGTAACTACTGATCCGGACGTGCAAATAACGGCACTGACCGACTGGAAAGAAATCCAAACCGCAGACGCCATAGTCGTCCCCAGCTGGACCGATTTAGATGTGCCCCCGAGCCCGCAGCTGCAGGAACTCATCAGAAGTTTTAACAAAGAAAATAAGTGGCTGATCGGCGCATGTTTCGGAGCATACGCGCTGGCCTACAGCGGCGTACTGAACGGCAAGAATTGCTGCACCCACTGGTCTGCAGAGGAAGATTTCTCCAAGGAGTTTCCTTATTGTTCCTTGAAGAAGAACGTCATCTACGTTCAAGATGACAACATCCTTACCTCAGCCGGAGCCTCCGCAACCGTCGACTGTATCCTGCATTTCATCCGAATCATTTACAGCGCTACCGTAGCCAACAAGCTGGCAAAGATCCTGGCCATTCCGCTCATTCGTGAAGGCGCTCAGGACCAATTTCTGGATTACGCAAAGCCGAAAATCGTGAACGCGCTTCCTGCATTGATTAAGTTCATGGAACAAAAGCCGCCTTCAGATCTAACTGTAGACGTGATGATGCAGAAGTCTTTCCTCTCGCGCCGCTCTTTCACGCGTAAGTTCAAAGCACTGACAGGAACAACATTTGAAGTCTGGTACCGCAAAATCCGTCTGAGAACCGCCTGCGAGCTGTTGGAAACCACGGAGCTTCCGATCGAAACCGTCGCAGAGCGCTCCGGCTACAAGAGCCCGATCTCCTTCCGGCAGCAATTCAAACAGCAGTTCAATTCAACACCGTCCGAGTGGAGAAAAGCCAAACGTCGTCAGCTTCTGGTATCGGATCTTCAATAGGCAGACATGCAGAACGGCGCCGAGGCGCCGTTCTGAGTTATGAATAATGTTCAGAGCGGGTTACCACTGCACTAAGCCTGTCCACCACGTCAGGAGAATGACACCGCCGAAGAAGATTCGGTACCAGCCGAAGGGGGAGAAGTCGTGCTTGGAAACGTAGTGAAGCAGCCAGCGCACCACCACAAGTGCGGAGAAAAAAGACACTATGAACCCCACGGAAATCATCGGAAGCGCTGTTGCTGTCAATACGTCTCTGGACTTCCAGAGGTCGTAAACCGTAGCTCCGAAAATCGTCGGAATCGCCAGGAAGAAAGAGAATTCCGTTGCCGCTTTTCTAGACAGACCGATGCAAAGACCGCCGATAATAGTTGCGCCGGAGCGGCTAGTGCCCGGAATCATGGCCAGACACTGCAGGAAACCGACCTTCAAAGCGTCTTTCCAACTCATGTCATCCATCGTTTCTACACGCGGTTTGTAGGTTTTCTTGTCCTGGTAATACTCAACGATGAGAATAATCACACCGCCCACGACCAGAGCTGTCGCAACCGCGATCGGATTAAAGAGCCATTTTTTTATGTAGCTTGCAACCAATACGCCGATCACTGCAGCGGGAAGGAAAGCAACAACCGTATTGACGGCTAGTCGCTGCTGAACTTTATCGGAGAAAAGGCCTAAGCAAACATCGATCAGGCGCTGACGGTAATGCCAGCACACCGCAAAGATGGCGCCGGCCTGAATGGCAATATAAAAAGTGTCTGCTTCCTGTCCCGTGTAGTCCAATAAGCTGCCGGCAACAATCAAATGACCGGTGGAAGAAACCGGCAAGAATTCCGTCAAGCCTTCGACAATACCGAGAATGACGGCTTTTAAATAAAGAATCCAATCCATGAGAAAACTGCCTACCTAACAGGACGGTTACTAAAGTATTTATTGAAAATCGGACGAATAGCGGTCTTTTGTTCGTCGGATAACTGTTTGAAGAAGTCCTCGCCGATCTTATTACAGTAACCGGCTTCGTTAATCGAACGGACGCCGCAGCGGAAAAGCTCGAAAAGAACCGTTGAGTTCATCGTCTTTTCCGGAAGGTTCACCGGCGCCAAATCTTTCTTAAAAAGCTGGAATTCTGCTCGGTCGAGTTCTAAGTTTTTCGCGTCGGTTTCCGCACTTTGCTGAAAACGCATGAACGCGCCGATTGACACGACCGCAATAAAAGCAAAGGCGACCCATGGGGCTCGATACCGAGAGACGATAAACATACAAGACACCGACTAAAACAAAAAAGCAAGGCGTAATAATAAGTGATTTTTTACGCCTCTTCAGTCAGTTAGCTTGCAATCTATGGTCTTTTCACGACGAAAGCGAGTCTTCAATTGCGTTGCTGAGCTGCCGCTTCATTGACCTGAATTAGGACTAGACAGTTTGAGCCTTCCTCGCCGCTTTCTCTCGGAATTCACTGTAAATGAAAGTCAGAATTCCGGCCCAAATAAACAGCAAGGGAATGAGCTGCTGATGATTAAAGGGTTCATGGAAGAAAACCAATCCCACAAGCAGCGTGAGGATCGGATTCATATATTGGATAAAGCCGAGAATCGTCAGCGGAAGAACATTGGTCGCAGCGGAGAATGCAATCATCGGTACGGATGTCACCAGACCCACGCTGATGAGGAGAATCGTAATGTAGGTTCCGCCGGCAATAAAAGCTCCGACGCCGTTCGCATCAAGATAAAACAGGTAGGCAATGGCAAAGGGAAGCATAAGCGAGGCTTCCAATGCGTTGCTTACCCAAGGATCTATACCCAGACGTTTTTTAAAGACCCCGTAAAGCGCCCAGGAAGAAGAAACGCCCAATGCGATCCAAGGCATCCGACCGAGTGTGTAAATCATGATGCACACACCGAGAAAAGGTAGAAACACGCTCAGCTGCTTTAATCGGCTCAGCCGCTCTCTAAAGAACACGACGCCCAGTGCAACGGTAAACAACGGCGTTAAAAACATCCCGATGCCAAGTTCGACAACTTGATTGGATGTCGCGGCGTAAACGTTGATCCACCAGTTAATCGCCGCAATCGCTGCCGCTGCGAATAAGTTGAAATATTGAATCGGCTGCTTTTTGAATGTTTGAAGTGTGCTGAAGATCTCGGAAAATCGCCCGATCAGCATAAGAAATGCAGAGATCAGGACCAAGGACCAAAGCACTCGATGACCGATGACTTCCCAGCCCCGGACGCTTCCGAATAATGCCCAATACAAAGGCATAAAGCCCCAGCAGAGGTATGCGCCGACGGCGGCAAGAAGTCCCTTGGTTTGAGCGGTCATAGATTGTAGTTTTTGAGGTTTGTTGTGGCTGATATTCTACGAGCCGACCGCAGGCTCAACAATGCTCCGTTTACCGAGGCTTTTTGAGAAATCTGCCCGGATCAATCGCACGCAGAAGGTCGGCCTCCAACGGAATCGGCTCATTAAACATTTGCGCTGCGATGACTTTAGCGGCAAGTTCATTGAACACGGTACCTCGAGACCCCATAGCACAGCTCACGTAAATACCTGTCGCATTCGGAAAGCCTTCCGCTGCCGGCACTTGTCCGACAACCGGCAGGCGATCCGGCGCCACACAGCGGAACCCTTTGTAAAATCCGGCCGCATCAGCTTCAGTTAGCTGGGGAAACAGGTCCGTTAAATGAGAAAGGTTCTTTCGATGTGCCTCCTCTAGCGGCATTTGTTTCTCGGCACTCTCATAGGTTGCACCGACCCCGATCCAGTTGTCAGGACTATGAATGGCATAACCCGGACCTGTCACCGCACCTTTCAAGTCTGTCAAAGCGCCCTCACAGAGCAGGGACAATCTGCCTTTCCATCGGGTTAACGGAAGTTCGATTCCGGGTAGAAGATTAGCGGTATCAGCTGCGCAGCAAACGACCACCGCATCCGCTTCAGCAATGATTTGCCCGAGTGGGTCTTTTGCCTGCCACTTTTTTCCTTGCTTCGACAGAGTGCCGACCCGAGTGTTAAGCAGCAGAGAAGCACCCGATCGATTCAGACGCGCCCTCACCCATTCAGCCACAGCAACGATACCGGCGCCTTCGTGCCAGAGACCGCCCAACCGAGGCTTAAGACCGATTTTTGATTCGGCTTCCTCTGCTGACATCAGCCGGAGGAAATCTTTCGGAAAACTGAACGGTTTTGACTGAGCAAACCACTGCTGCCATTTTTGAAGTTCTGCTTCGTCTCTGGCCATCTGGAAAAGCCCCTCAGTCCGTACCAGCTCCGGATAGCTGCGCAATTCTTCCTGCAGCATCTCTAAACCCAACCTTGTCAGTCTAAAGAGCTGATTATCATCTCCGGAAGGCTGAGCATGCACCACGCCCCAGCGAAGCGCTGAGGCGCCGGCAGCACCCACTGGACCCGCATCGATAACTTGTACTTGGGCTCCGCGGCGTGCCAGCTCGCGAGCCACCGCCGAACCGGCCAGTCCGGCCCCGATGACAATAGCTGACTGAGGTTTTTCGACTGAATTTAAAAATGTCGTTGAGCGGCGATGCTTGAACTTAGGTTCAAAGCGGCCGACGGTCATTTCTGACTTGTGTCCGAAACCCGGAACCTTTTGGATCGCGAATCCCGCTTCCGTAAAAGCCTTTCTGACGGCCGAAGCCACGCACCAAGTCGCCAGTGTGGAACCTTCTCGAGCGTGCGAACAAATCGCCTTGAGCAGTCTGGGCTCCCACATCTCCGGATTCTTCTTAGGCGAGAAGCCGTCCGGATAGAAAGCATCAAAAGCGCCGGAAAGTTTTTTAGCTGCCGCGGAAGACGGCATAAAGTAGAGATCTAAGACGACGCGCCCTTCATCGAACGTCAGTCGATGAACACCCGGGGTCAGAGTCGGCCATTTGCCTGCCAACTCTTCGGCTTGCGCTTTCAGGCTAGAAGAGGCAAATGTTTTGATATCCGATGCTTGAAGGGGAAATCCTTCTACGGCCAAATAAAACAGTTTGCCGCTTCTCTGCGGATCTTCCCGCCACGCTTTCAGCGTCGTCAAAAAATTCGTGCCGAGGCCGAACCCGTTTTCAACAATCGTAAACTGATCTCTTCCCTGCCATCTCTCGGGCAGCCGGTTTCCGCCCAAAAAAACAAAACGGGACTGTTCATAAGCCCCGTCTTTGGATGCATAAACATCGCCGAACTCGGGGCTGTAAGCACAGCCCCGGTCGTCAAGAGAAATTTTCCCTTGAGCAATAGTCATATTGACGCTTAGTGCTTGAGCGGTTTGAAGCGCAGTCTGTGCGGTGTTGCCGCATCTCCGAGTCTGCGTTTCTTGTCTGCTTCGTATTCCGTATAGTTGCCGGCGAAGAATTCGACCTTGGAGTCGCCTTCAAAAGCCAGAATGTGTGTAGCGATACGGTCTAAGAACCAGCGGTCATGAGAAATGACCATGGCGCAGCCGGCAAATTCCAGCAGCGCTTCTTCCAGAGCACGGAGGGTTTCAACGTCCAAGTCGTTAGACGGTTCGTCAAGAAGAAGAACGTTGCCGCCGGCAAGAAGCGTTTTGGCCATATGGAGACGTCCGCGTTCACCGCCTGAGAGCGTCCCGACGATCTTCTGCTGATCTCCGCCCTTAAAGTTAAAGCGGCCGAGATACGCACGGCTCGGCATTTCGAATTTGCCAACCTTCAGAATATCCAGACCGTCGGAAACGGCTTCCCAAACGGTCTTATCGTTCGGAAGAGATTCTCTGGTCTGAGAAACTGCGCTGAGTTTAACGGTCGGTCCGATATCGATTTCGCCGGAATCCGGAGTTTCTTTGCCGGTGATCATCTTAAAGAGCGTGGACTTACCGGCACCGTTCGGGCCGATCACGCCGACAATCGCGCCGGGAGGAATCGAGAAGCTCAGATCGTCGATCAGGAGACGATCGCCGAAGCCCTTAGAAACGTTCTTGAATTCGATGACTTTATCACCGAGGCGGTCAGCCACCGGAATAAAGATTTCGTTGGTCTCGTTACGCTTCTGATATTCGTAGCTCGACATTTCTTCGAAGCGGTTCAGACGAGCTTTGCTCTTGGCCTGTCTGCCCTTGGCATTCTGACGAACCCATTCAAGTTCGTGCTTCATGGCCTTGATACGGGCGTCTTCTTTCTTCTGTTCCAGCTCTAAACGCTGCTCCTTCTGATCGAGCCAGGAGGAATAGTTGCCCTTCCAAGGAATGCCGTGTCCGCGGTCCAATTCAAGAATCCACTCGGCAGCGTTGTCCAGGAAGTAACGGTCGTGGGTCACGGCAACCACGGTTCCGGGGAAATGCTGTAGGAACTGTTCAAGCCAATCCACACTTTCTGCGTCCAGGTGGTTGGTCGGTTCGTCGAGAAGGAGCATATCCGGTTTAGACAGCAACAAGCGGCACAGAGCCACACGGCGCTTTTCACCGCCGGAAAGATTGCCGATCTTGGCATCCCAGGGCGGCAGGCGAAGTGCGTCAGCAGCAATTTCCATCTGTGTATCGGCGTTGGTACCGCCGGTCGCGATGATGGCTTCCAGACGAGCCTGCTCGGCAGCTAAAGCGTCGAAGTCGGCGTCAGGATCGGCATAAGCCTCGTAAACTTTATTAAGTTTTTCCTGAGCGTCGAAAATGTCGCCTAGACCTTCGGCAACCGTTTCGCGAACGGTTTTTTCAGGATCAAGAACCGGTTCCTGCGGCAGGTAACCGATCTTGATGCCGGGCATCGGAATGGCTTCGCCTTCAATTTCGGTATCCACGCCGGCCATAATCTTGAGCAGCGTAGATTTACCCGCGCCGTTTAAACCTAAGACGCCGATTTTGGCGCCCGGGAAGAAAGACAGGGAAATGTCTTTAAGAATTTGTCGCTTGGGCGGAACAATTTTGCCCACGCGGTTCATTGTGTATACAAATTGAGCCATAAAAATAAGCTGGTTATAGTGTTCGTTAATTAGTTGTCAATCGGCTTGCCGTGTTTGGCATTGCGCTTTTTCACGCCGAAGTATCCGCGAAGGACCCAGAGCTTTCTGAGCTTGGCAATGCGTTCGTTTTCCTTCTCGCGGAACTCGCCCATCTCATCCGGGCAATACTTCTTCCACTTCTTATAAACACCGCCGATATCCATGTCTTCCATAAAAGAACGAATCTTTTGAGGAAGAGCTTGCGTATCTACGCTTGCCTGAAAATCAATCAACGCGGGCTTTCCGTTGACCTGCATGACCCAGTTGCTGGTTCCGCGGGTATCCAAATGAACCAGATGCCGGGCATGGATCGAACGAATAATCTCCTCGCATTCTTCCAAAAAAGTCGGAGAAACCTCTTCCTTCGGAACACGGTTTAAAACGCGGCCGGGAATATATTCAATCGCAAGCATATGCGGCGTCACCATGAAGGCTTCCGTCGGAACGCCTTCGAGGCCGTGAAGCTTGCGAACCGCTTTCAGTTCACGCCAAAGCACAAACTTAGCAAAACTGTTTTTTACAAGCCAATGGCGATCGGAAAAGTCTTTGATTGTCCAGCGCTTACCATTGATGTTAGCCACTGACACCCGGGCATTTCCCCATCGGCCGTCACGAAGCAGCTGCACATCTGCCTGCTCGAGATCCTCTTTAGTAAACGGTTTGATATCCGTCTGAGTCATCGGTCTTTATAAGCACCCACGTTGTTCTAAATTCACCAAACAGTGTTATCTCACTGTCTATTCGTGAAAAAATTATAGATTAATAGTGAAAAAACCGTAACGCAGGCAACGCCTCTAAGATGTTTACAGTTATGACCGAACGCCTGAGCGAGAGGACAACCGGAGATTAAAACTTATGGTTAGGCGTTAGAAGATTTCTGTCCTCAAACAGAAAGAGCAGGCGGATCAGCCTGCTCTCATTTTCCTATTTAGGACGATTCTGCGTTTTCTTCCTCAGGCTCGTCCTTCTTGCCGAATACGGCGCACAGCCATATACCGACTTGATAAAGGATCACCAGCGGCAAAGCCAGTAAGCACTGAGAAAGGACGTCCGGCGGCGTCACAATAGCAGCCAGAACGAAGGCACCGACAACCATATAGGGACGAGCCTTCTTCAGCTTTGAAATCGAAGTAATGCCCATGCGGTTTAAAACAACCACAATAATCGGCACTTCAAACGTCAAGCCGAACGCCAAGAACAGCGCCAGCACAAAGCTGAAGTACGAATCAATGTCCGGTGCGAAGTTCACGGAGTTCGGAGAGAATCCGGCAATGAACTGAAACACCATACGGAACACGATGAAATAGCAATATGCCATTCCAAGGAAGAACATGACCAAGCTCGAAATAATGATCGGAGCGGCCAGTTTCTTCTCTTTCCGATAAAGTCCGGGAGCAATGAAGCCCCAAAGCTGCCACAGCACATAAGGCAGTGCAATCACAAAAGCGACAAACAATGTCACTTTCAGCGGCACCATAAACGGCGCGATCACACCGGTGGCCAGCAGTTTTGCGTCCTGAGGCAAAGCCACCATCAACGGCTTGCTAAGGTAGTCGAAAATCTGCTTCATGAACGGCGACAAGCAGGCAAAAACCAGCAGAACCGACACAGCCATACGGACAATACGGGAGCGCAGCTCAATCAAATGAGCGACGAGTGTCTGCTCGCGGTCATCTTCCGGCCCGTCTTCCGGGCGTTCTACCAAATCTTTATCACTCATTCTTAAACACGTGAAATACGGGTTTTGTTAACGTGACTGCGCGGTGCAAAGCGTCCGGCGCCGGTCTTGGGAACAGAAGCAACCTTCTGGGCCTCAACCTGCTGCTTGAGCGCATTGATTTCACGCATTAAATCGGCAAGCGTGGGAGCGTTGGGATCTGTCATCGGCGTATTGGCCGGCGCTTGTCCGAAATTGTAGGATTCGACTGTAGGAGCCGGACCGCTCAGTTCCTGAGGCAGAGTCGGCTTGATGTCGGAAGCACCCCAATCGAAAGCTTTTTCCAGCATAGAGGTGTTGACCGACTTGTCGAGATTTTCCCAGGCGGCATCCTTGCCAAGGCCGGTAGAGGCAGAAGCTGCCTCGGTCTTAGCGGTACCGTCTACGATGTTCTCCATTGAAAGCTCGGCCTTCGGAGCGGTGGATTCCATCCACTGGTCCTTAAGCTCCTTGGAGGCGTTGTCCATCGTGGACTTGACTTCCTGGCCGGCGGAAGTGACAGAGTCCCGCACATCGCTGACCTGTTTTTCAATGGAGTCGGTGGTGTTCTTCAGACTCGACTGAAGGTCGCTCGCCATCTTTTTGGCATCTTCCTGAATTTTCTTCAGTTCCTGTCTCTTATACACATCTGACGCTGCCGACGAACTCTAGGGTGTAG
>OWIX01001861.1_pt1 | contig 9806 bp, 9 predicted proteins | sample 1732851 | NCBI WGS metagenome assembly OWIX01 (sample SAMN05065761, study PRJEB22554) | human gut metagenome | biome: ENVO:2100002; feature: ENVO:00000062; material: ENVO:00002003 | host: Homo sapiens | place: USA
GTTCTCTGTGGATTAATTGTATTACAAAGATATTTAAATAAATATGTTTTTAGGACGCCATATTTAAATTTTTTGTTGAGCCCGGTAAAATCGTATAAATCTTTGGATAAGGATTTTTCTTAGAAGCTGTTTTAAATTTATCGGGACGAGTTGTCTTCGATATGTGGCGTATTTTTATGAGCTCGTAGTTTTTGCTGTTCGAGAAAACGGGCATATCCGGCTTTCAGGAAGTCGTCGATGTCGGCAGGCAATTCGTTTTCTTCCGATGGCAGATTGTCGTCAAGAGCCATCATATCGAAGAGTTCCTTTGCGTGTTCGGATAGAGAGATAGAGGCTTCGGGGTGGATATCATCGGCAGTCGTCTCGTCGGCTGTATTTTTCCGTCTTTTCTTTCCGGCTTCTTTCTTCGAGGGCTTATTCTCGAATCGCTTGGCATATCGTTCGAGGGTGTTGATGTAGCCCATCAAAGTTTTTACTTCCGCAGCTTGTGTCAGTACGTCTAACGAGAGCAGCAGTTCGTAATAACGTAATAGGAGTTGATGTCTCAACACCTCTATTCTCAATCGTTGTTCTTTCAGAATCTGTTCTTGTGTTTCCATATGTCTGTTTTTTTCAGGCAAATGTAGAACCGGTATGTCTGTTGTTTATGGCATGATCGAACTTTTTTAGAAAAAAGAGGGAGATATTTATATTTTTAGAGGTGTCGGTTCTTTGCACTTTTCTTGCTGCGATGTAGGGGGCTGCCGAAGGAACGGTAATTTTTGCGCAGAGATTGAAAAGGCTGTCATCGTTTTTGGGGTATAGGATTTTTTGATTGTAGAATTTAACCCCCTCGCCCTACGGGCACTCCCCCTATCTCATCTGCGATGAGCAGAGGGAGAGGAGACCTGAATCTGTCACCTCCACCACCGGTATTTTCTAACCCCTCCGGCACTACTTGCCATACTCTGCAATACTGAGGGATATCCCTCAGTACAAAAGACGGTAGACCATACATTTTGTTTACCTCTATCGAGTTTTACCAAACAGCCATAGAAAAATTTTGATTTGGCAGATAGATATTATTTAGAATTGATATAAATAAATTTTACTATTTATCCCTGTTCCAAACTAACATATTTCCATAATATCACGAATAACAAAAACTTTTTGAAACAGTAAAAACACATGTTGCATAAAATAATTTTTATTTTTGTTTAAAATCATATCAATCATTCAATTTAAAATAATTAGTTTTGCACCTCGAAAACAGAATAAAGGACGTTCGACAGGTTTATACATTCGGTGAAAACGGGAATAAAGCTCATAGGATTTATCTTACTACTTGGCTTGAATTTTCAAGGCATGGGACAGCATCGTTCTCATGGAGAACCTCTACGAAAGGGACGCATCAGTCTGAAATTGACCGTACGCGATTCCCACAATCGTAACGCCGTAGAGTATGCCACTCTTTTATTGAAAAAGGGTAAAAATCGGCAATTCTCAGGTATCACCGACGAAAAAGGTTCTCACACCTTCTTATCCATTCCAAAAGGAGACTATGAGCTGACCGTCACTTCCTTAGGTTACAAATCCCGGACAATCGACCTGCATGCCCGCAGAGATACGACCTTGACGATCTTACTCTTGTCGAACGATATCGCCATGCAAGACGTGGTGGTGACCGCCTACGAATCGAGAGGAGCAACCAGTGCATCGCGTATCGACCGAAAAGCGATGGAGCATCTGCAACCGTCGAGCTTTACCGATTTGGTAGAACTGTTGCCGGGAAACGTCTCGAAAGATCCCTCTATGGGCTCGGCCAACCTGATAAAACTACGCGAAGCCGGTGGGACAGGGCCGAGCGACTACGACGTGACCTCGTTCGGGACTTCGTTCGTTATCGACGGTGTCCCCCTCAACAACGATGCCAATATGCAGTATATCTCCAACAGTTGGGAAACGGGACGTAATACGACCGGCAAAGGGATAGACATGCGGTCCATCTCCACCGACGACATCGCCAAAGTAGAAATCGTGAGGGGAATCCCTTCGGTAGAATACGGCGACCTCACCAGCGGACTGGTCAACATAGAACGGAAAAAGGGAGGGAACGATCTCGAAGCCCGTTTTAAAGCCGACATGCAAAGCCAATTGTTTTATGTGGGGAAAGGGATAGAACTGACGGATAAACAATTTACGCTCAATACGGGTATCGACTACCTCGATTCGAAAATAGACCCTCGCAACAACCGAGAAAACTTCAAACGGGTGACCGGCTCGATACGAGCCGAAAAACGATGGACGAACGATCATTGGCGATGGACTTTCAACTCCAATCTGAATTACCGGGGGACTTTCGAAAATGACAAAAACGATCCCGACCTCACTCCGTCGGGGGCAATAGACTCTTACGAATCGTCGAACAACGCCCTCTCCCTCGCCGGCACTCTATCGCTCAACAATCGCAAAAAGGGATTTTTCCGATCGCTTTCCTTGACGGCATCGGCCAGCGGTTCGTGGGACAATATCCACCAAGAAAAAACCGTCGTGCCCAGCAAATTGTCGGTCGTGCCCACGGCCACGCAACCGGGCGTACACGACGCCGAGATTCTGCCTTCGACCTATCTCGCATCGCTCGACGTGAACGGCAACCCGTTCAACGCATTCGTCAAAGCGATCGCCACATTCAACTACAACTATCGCAACTGGTTCAATATCATCAAGGTCGGAGGAGACTGGCGCATGAATAAAAATTACGGCGAAGGACAACTCTACGACATGAGGCGTCCTATCAGCATCGATATTACCACCCGTCCCCGACCGTTCAACGACATACCGGCCGAGCACAATCTCGCCTTTTTCATCGAGGAAGCCTCGAAGTTGCGATTGGGAAAACACCGCATCGATATTACCGCCGGCCTACGCAGCGCATCGCTGTTAAATCTCGATAACCGTTACGTCCTCGATGGAAAAATCTATCTCGACCCTCGTGTAAACGCAAAATGGGCATTGCCGCGTATCGGCGAAAGAAAGCCGTTGAGCATAGAACTATCGGGCGGAGTAGGCTGGCACACCAAGATGCCCGACATTTCGAAACTTTATCCCGACCTTTTTTACTACGACCTTATACAGCTCAATTTCTTTTCGAACGAAAATCCGGCCGTAAACCGCATGAACGTCCGCACATTTATCGATGACCTGACCAACTACAACCTGAAAGCCGCCCGAAACATGAAATGGGAAGTGCGCGCCGATTTTTCGATAGACGACCACCGGTTATCGGTAACCTACTTCCGGGAAAAAATGACTTCGGGATTCCGGCAGGGAAAATCCTACACCCGGTATATTTATAACCGATACAGTACCGAGGGGCTGGACCCATCGACGATGACAGGGCCGCCCGACCTCGCCGACCTGACGTTTACCCCCGACACGATACTGAAAGTACAAAGCGTCCACACCAACGGAAGCCGAATTTTGAAAGAAGGCGTGGAATTTCAATACTCCTCGAAACGGTTTCCGATAATCCGCACGAGACTGACGGTAAACGGAGCGTGGTTCCGCACGACCTATAACAACAGCCAGCCGGTGTACAAACGCCCCTCTGTCGTCATCGACGGTCGACAAATCAGATACATAGGCCTTTACAACGAGGACGACGGTTATATTCGAGAAAGTTTCAATACCAATTTTACTTTCGACACCGATATACCGCGGCTCAAACTGGGATTCTCCACATCTATTCAGTGCATGTGGTTCACATCGAGCCAAAGCATGTGGGAAAGCGGGGTTCCCATCGCCTACGTCAATATGGAGGGCGAACTCCTTCCCTACACCGATGCCGAACGGAATGACATGATATTGCAACACTTGGTGGAATCGCACTATGAAAACAACTTCAAAAAACGTACGATTCCCATCGATGCCAATATAAATATCAAGGTCACGAAGAAAATATGCCGGGATAAAATCGCACTGGCCTTATACGTCAATCGGTTGGTAAGCTATCACCCCGATTACACATTGTTCGGGAACACAATCCGCCGGACTTCCAACCCCTACTTCGGCATGGAAATCAATTTCAGGTTATAGAACCAATTAAAAATCAAGGCATTAAAAAGAGAACAGACTTACAAACGAATTTAATATACAATAAACATTCAATAAAACCATTATGAAACTGAAAAGATTTTTTTCATTCCTGTTGTTCGCCGCTGTAATCACGGCGTTCACCGCTTGCGACGAAGACGAAGACACTTCCGTTCCCGTTGACGTAACCCTCAACTTTACGGCTCCGTCGGACACGATCACCTCGTTCACATGGGCCGAAGGCAAGGCCACTTTCACAGACCTCAACCGTGGGAAAGAATACGAGCTCGACCTGTCCCAAAGTTCCGTCATCACACTTTCTTCGGGACTTTATAACATCACGGTCGAAGGAGCCATAGCCAGCGCTTCGGGCGAAATACTCTGCAATGTACGCAGCACGAAAGACAACGTGCAAATCTCTGCCCCATCGACTTCGATCGCTTTGGAGCTATCGATCTACACCCCGAGCAACTCCCTTATTCTCAAAGAGATTTATATAACGGGTACAGCCAATGATAAAGGGACTTCCAGTCTCTATGACAAATACTTCGTCATCTACAACAACAGCAGCGAAACCGTCTATGCCGACGGAGTGGCCTTGCTCGAAAGCACATTCGGGACGACCGAGAAATACCAATACAACGACAACCCGCAACCGATGACGACCACGTTTACCGCAGCCGCCATCTATGTCATTCCGGGTAACGGTACGGAACACCCTCTCGCTCCGGGTGAACAACTCGTTCTCGCAGATCAAGGCTACGATTTCACACAGACCAAAGCCGATGCCATCGATTTGTCGATCGCCGATTTCGAATGGTATGACGAAACCGAAAAAGGCATGGACCCGGATATAGCCGAAGTTCCCAATCTCGACAAATGGTATAGCTACTCGGCTACCATCTGGATACCTAACAACCAAGCGAACCGCGCTTACGCCATCGCCCGCATGGGAGTGTCGAAAGACGAATTCCTCGCCAACTATTACAAAGAATATCATTATACGGCCACGAACGGTAAAGAGATGACCAAAAAGGGTTATGACGTACCGGTAGCATGGGTTCTCGATGCCGTCAATCTGGGAAATACCGGCTTCGAAAGAATCGCTACCCCCGCAGTGCTCGACCGCAGTTATGCTACTACCGGAATCGCCGGGACAGACAAAACCCGTTTCGGACGGTCGTTTATCCGCAAAGTAGCTTCTTCCACAGGCAGCTATACGGTTTACCAAGATACCGACGACTCGGCCAACGATTTCACCTTTACGACTCCATCGTTGAAGAAATAATCTTAACAGACATCGGTCGTCATGAAAATACGTTTCTGTTCTTTTCTAACCATAGCACTCTTTCTGCTCCCTGCTTTGCAGGGGGCGGAAAGAGACTCTTTGTCTTTGCTTCGCACGATTGCCGAGTATGAAGCCTTGCCTGCGAAATGGATAGAAACGGTTTATACCAACCCGGCCACCCAATATTACCAGCATTGTACTTCTCTGACTCGTATCTCCTTAAACGGGGTTTACGGAAAAGAAGACGAAGCTGCCCTCTTGCAAGCCGGTGACGGTTATCTGAAAGGAGCAGCCGACGTATCGTCGTGGATAAAGCTGAGCGATCGCACCCGCTTGTGGGGTAACGCCCGCTACACAACCGGAAAAGAAACCGGTGTCGTATGGAACGAAACAGCAGACTTCGAACTGCTCTACCCCTACGTCATGGCCGATTCCATCGGGGGAGACCTTTCCCTGCAAGAATATGCCTTCACGGGAGGATATTCGGGTCGAGCCGGAAAATTCACATGGGGTATCGAAGGGAGCTACCGTGCCGCACTGGAATATCGAAACCGGGATCCTCGTCCGAAGAACATCGTCTCGGACCTCGATTTTGCCGGCGGAGGTTCCGTGCGATTGGATAAATATGTCGTGGGAATATCGGTCATGGCACAAATATACAGCCAAGACAACACGCTCGACTTTTATGCCCCGCTGGGTAGCGCCTATATCTATACGATGACCGGGCTGGGAACGACCTCGGTACGATTCGGGAAAGGCGACGTCACCGATACGAACTACAAGGGCTACGGTTACGGAGCCGGCATTCAACTGCTTCCCGCACAAGGAAGGAAGGGCATATACGCCGCAGCGAACTACCGCAAATATAGCGTGACCCAACATCTCGACGGGTACAACAACCTGCCTTTAACCGTACTCGACCGCACTCTGCTCGATATGACCGCCGGATATTCGACAAAGCAGGACATGCACACAGTCGGGATTCAAGTAAAAGGAGCACTCTATAACCGTAAAGGGACAGAGAACACCTTCGGCAGTGCCGCCGGCAATAATTACGACCAAATAGGCAGCACGACCCCGTACACCTCCGACCAAATGAAAATACAAGGTGAATTGCTGTACGGCATAGAGGCCGGAAAAAGTTTTAAAGGGTACATTCGCCCCTATTACCTGTGGTTTCACACCGATATTCGTCAAAAAGAGAAAAAGCATAGGCTAAAAACCAACAGCAGCGAATATGGACTGAAAATAGATGCAAGCGGCATATTCGAAAAATCTCTACTATCTTTATCGGGAAACATAGGAATTCGAACCGGCGGCAACGGGAAATTGTCCATACCGAACGTACAGAAAGACTGCGTGCGTGAAATGCTGGAACATAATTTCACCATGTTGAAGACCCGACGAACAAACTACGGAATAGAATTGAAATGGAGCCGAATATTCTCGGGCTGGGCTTTATCGATCGCTGCCGACTGGCAGCAGAGCCATTACGAAAAGCACGGCTCGGCCAACTATGCCGGAGTAAATATAGGATTTAATTTCTGACCGAAAAGAACAAACACATATAGCTTTTTATATGGAAACAATTATCAAATGCTCGAACCTCACCCATTACTACGGGTCGAGAAAAATATACGAAGACCTCAACTTCGAAGTCCCCAAAGGGAGGATTTTGGGGTTGCTGGGGAAAAACGGCACAGGGAAAACGACCACGATCAATATTTTAATGGGTTACTTGAAACCCCGCTCGGGCGAATGCCGTATCTTCGGAGAAGACATACAGCGAATGCAGCCGGTGACCCGCGAGCGTATCGCCCTGCTCATCGAGAACCATGTGCAATACACGTTCATGAATATCGAACAGATAGAGCGATTTTACTCGGCTTTTTATCCGAAATGGAACAAAGAAGCCTATTATGAACTCATGCGCAAACTGAAAGTCGCGCCGAAACAAAAAATCTCCCGCATGTCGTGCGGACAAAGATCGCAGGTGGCTTTGGGTCTCATTCTCGCCCAAAACGCCGATTTGCTGGTACTCGACGATTTCTCGATAGGACTCGACCCCGGCTACCGCCGACTCTTCACAGAATATCTGCGCGAATACGCCAAAGCCGAAGAAAAGACCATCTTCCTTACCTCGCACATCATACAGGACATGGAACGGCTGGTCGACGACTGTATCATCATGGATTACGGCCGCATATTGATTCAGAAGCCTGTAAAGGAATTGCTCGACACCTTCACACGCTATACCTTCAAAACATCGTCGCCCGACAAGCTCCCCCACGACCCGTCGTTATACAGCACGGCGGCCATACGGGATTCTGCCGAGACCTACTCGTTCGAAAACGAAGAACGTATCAAACAGATATTGCAAGAGCAATCGATACCCTATACCGATTTCAAATCCGAGAAAATGAATCTGGAAGACGTTTTCATCGGATTGACCGGAAAATACTAATCCTTTTATCATCGGAATTATGAATAAAGCTATATTTTTCAAAGAGTGGATCAAAACCCGGGGACTGTTTTTCATCGCCCTGCTGGTATCGCTTTGTTTCGCCGGATACGTCATGATGCGCATCAACCGGGTCATCACTTTCAAGGGGGCCGACCACCTGTGGGCCATCTTGTTGAGCCGGGATACCGTGTTTATCGAGTTGTTACAATACCTGCCGCTCATCATAGGCGCACTGTTCGCCTCGTTGCAGTTCATTCCCGAAATGACGCAGAAACGGCTGAAACTGACTTTACACCTTCCTTATCCTCAGCAACGCATGATTTTATTGATGTTGCTGGCGGGAGTCGCGCAAATCAGCATCGTCTTTCTGTTGCAAGCCGCTTCCTTGTGGATTTACCTGCAACAACATATCGCCTGCGAAATGGTCGCACGCATATTGCTGACAGCGGCTCCGTGGTATATCTGCGGTTATACCGCCTACCTGATGACAGCGTGGATATGCCTCGAACCAACGTGGAAACTGCGCATCGTCAATCTGCTGATCGCCGCAGGTATCGTGCGAATCTTTTTCCTGCTCGACAAACCGGAAGCCTATAATTCGTTTCTGCCGACGCTTATTATTTTCACCATTCCGTGCGCATCGCTTTCTATCCGGTCGGTTGTCCGATTCAAAGAAGGTTGCCAAGACTAATTTCAAAAACGGTATACTACAATGAAAAAATTCAGCAAAATATTTTTCTACCTGACGGCTGTCGTCCTATTGTCGTGGTTATTGCCGTGGCTTTTGCAATTCGCAGCCTCCAAACCGGGAAACGATCCTTTCACGTTGTACAGTTGCGTAACCAAACGGTTCGCGTACATACAATCGAGCAAGGATAACGGGGTAAAACGCTACGACGCGAACGGAACGGAATATACAGTAGCACAATTCGACTCCATATTGCCTACCTTTTATTACAGACAGCTGTTCTCGAAAGACCGGCTGCCCGACACAATCAACGGGAAAGAGGTGACCCCGAAAATCATCGCTCACGGGAATTTCACATTCAAGCAGTCGGCCCGAGACGTGAATGTGACAAAGCCCGCATTGAACATGATTATGGAATCGATGCCGGACCGGATCGACCTCGAAAACCCCATCGAAGCTTTCCGCACGACCGATCGCATTACTTTCATCGATATGCGGGACAACACGGTCAACAAAAAAAAATCGGCTTTGTTCGACAAAGTCATGAAACAAAAAGGGTTTGAATTTCCCATGCGAACCTTGTCGGGAAACCCGACGAACCGGAAAGAGTATGACGAGGGGTATCTGATGGTAGACAACAACCACCGGGTATTCCATGTGAAACAAACCAAAGGACTGCCCTACGTGCGTGAAACGGGTGTGGCTCCCGAATTGGGTATCGAGCATGTAGCCATCACCGAATTCAGCAACCGCAAAACACTGGGATTGTTAACGGACAAAGATAACAACCTATATGTATTGAATCGGGATTACACGTTGCACAAATTGCCGATAGACAAATACGACCCCAAGACCAACACCCTGACCATCATGGGCGATATCTTCTACTGGACCCTAAAAATAAGCGACGAAAGAGGCGTGACCACATACGCCGTCGACGCTGACAGTTATGCTTTCGCCGACAGCCTGCGCTATGACTACCCGGAGACCGCTCTCGACAAATGGTCGAAATATATTTTCCCGTTTGAACTGTCGTTCACATCTTACGACGACCAATGGGTAAAACCGCGTGTGAGCATGGGATCGTGCTGGGTACTGATTTTGAACTTCGTTTTGGCCGCTTTGCTTTATTTTACAGCATGTAAAGGTAGCACATGTAGCCGCCGTCAAAAATTCATAACGACCGTAGCGACCATGATATTGGGCATATATCTGTTTATTCCGCTACTGGTTTGCAAACGGGCATAACCTGTCTCTTATACACATCTCCGAGCCCACGAGACCGGAGCCTATCT
>OWIX01001867.1_pt1 | contig 9776 bp, 4 predicted proteins | sample 1732851 | NCBI WGS metagenome assembly OWIX01 (sample SAMN05065761, study PRJEB22554) | human gut metagenome | biome: ENVO:2100002; feature: ENVO:00000062; material: ENVO:00002003 | host: Homo sapiens | place: USA
AGATAGGCTCCGGTCTCGTGGGCTCGGAGATGTGTATAAGAGACAGTTATCCCTCCAGTTCACGTTGATTTCATATCCTTTATTATCTACCTTACCGATATTAGCGGTAGGAAGTGTTACGGCCAGATAGCCGGGGTCGGTTCCGCGAGTGGTCAAGATATCGCGGCGATGTTCGATGAAGTAGTCGAAATTCACCTTCAACTTGCTATCGAAGAAGTAAGCGTCAACACCATAGTTCTGCTTGGCAGCCGTTTCCCACGTCACATTTGGATTACCTTTCTTTGCCTCGTTGGCACCCGTAGTGATAGAGCTTCCGCTACCGAAGAAGAAACCACCGTTAGCAGCATTATATACATCCGGCAGATAGAGGAAACGCGAATTATCGCTCACACGGTCGTTACCTACGATACCGTAAGAGACACGCACCTTCAAGTAGTCCATAAAGTTCTTTACCGGCTTCATGAACTTCTCTTCGGACATAATCCAACCTACAGAAAATGCAGGGAACAGACCGAAACGCTTGCCGGGAGCAAAGTTCTCCGAACCGTTGTAACCCATGTTTACATCAAGCAAGTAGCGGGTGTTATAGTCATAGGTAGCGCGTCCCACCAAACCGATATAACTTCTCGGAATGGACAAGAATGCAGAAGGACCGCTGGGATAGTAGGTAATGGACTGATTATACATCACAAGTCCCGAAACATGGTGTTTGCCGAAGTCACGCTTATAGTTCAGAGCAGCTTCCACATACCAGTCTTTGCCACGACCGATAGCCTCTTCGTACCCTAATTTATTCTCTTCGTCCACACGGCGGAGCAGTGTCGAGCCGTCGGGCTGTATCAGTGGTTCGTAGTGAGGCGTCTTACCGCGTCTTTTCTTGGTGAGAGATACGGAACTGTTATAGGCTCCCTTCACATGCGCTTTCAGGCCCTTCGTGATAAAATTCAGTTTCTGTTCCAGCAGGAAGTCGAAGTTCAGCGTATTGCCGTAAGTCACGTCGTATCCGTGTCCATAATAAGTGTACATGGCATCGCGCATATCACCGAAAGAGCTGGAAATATTACGTGCATCCGCCCACACCCATTTACCGTCCACGATACCTGAACCGGAGAATGGGGTAGCCCAATAAATACCCCGGAAAATGGTTTCGATATTGGAAAGCCCCGATTCCCCGTCCACGCCCGGAGTATGCTTGTCGTTAACACGACCGCCCATATTCATACGGAACTGTGTGGTCTTAGTCAAATCTATGTCCAGATTCAGACGATAATTATATCGGTTGTAACTATAGTTGTCATCATAATCTTTCTGATAGCAGTTGAAAAGTCCGTCTTGGGTGAACACACCGAGCGAAGCAAAATAGCGCACTTTCTGCGATCCGCCGGAGATAGTCATATTATGTTGCGTCTGCAACGCTGTATTACGCACCAGATAATCCATCCAGTCCATATCCGGATAAGCTATCGGATTACTGTGTGTGCGGAAGGCCTCAATGGCTTCCGGCTTGAATGAAAGTTGGTCTTCGGTATATCCGTCGTGAAGCTGGGCATTATTGTATGCCATAGCATATTCGTAACTGTTGGCAAACTCGGGCAGACGAGTAGGGGTCTGCAATGCAAACGAGGTAGAGAAGCTGACCTTCGCCTTGCCTTCCTGTCCGCGCTTGGTAGTCACTAAGATAACGCCATTGGCACCACGCACACCGAACACTGCCGTTGCGGAAGCATCTTTCAGCACCGTTATGTCTTCCACTTCATTGGGGTCGAGCTGGAAAAAACTACGTTCTACACCGTCCACCAGGAACAAAGGCTGAGACATGGACTCGTTCAATGAGCCCACACCACGCACATATACCGTAGGGTCATCGCCACCCGGCTGACCGGAAGTCTGGATAGCGGACAAACCGGGCATCTTGCCGGCTAAAGCATTACCGATACTTGAAACCGGACTTTTCAGCACATCGTTGGCGGTAATGGACGACATAGCCCCAGTCACCGTCACCTTTTTAGTAGCACCATAGGCTATCACCTGCACTTCTTGTAGCTCCTGAACGTTTTCATTCAGTTGCACATTCAATTCGGCTTCGCCTTTGTAAACGATTTCTTTCTCTTTATATCCTATATAAGATATAACAATGGTAGCGCCCACGGGAACCTCCAGCTTGAAATTACCGTCCAAATCGGTAATGACACCCTGGGTTGTTCCTTTTACGACGACACTGGCACCAATCACAGGTCCGTAGTTATCCGACACTGTACCCACCACCGTCTTACGGTTTTGCTGTACAATAGCGCTGGTAACCGAATCCAGTTCCTTTACAAAATTTTCTGAAGAAAAAGCCGTCTGTCCGAACGCCAGAGACGCGGTCAGCAGCCATACCTGCTTCTGAGGTATCTTCATTGACATGAAGAAGTTTTTCATTTCATTTAAATTTAAGTAAAAAACAATAATTATTAATCCTATTTCTAAACTCGAATATCGACTAAACGACACTGCAAATATAACCGGATGCAACGAGGCACGCAGTCCTTAAACGTACCTCAAAAAGGTATAGACATACAAATTATCACTTGCCGGCATGTCTGAACTAAAAGCATACCTTTCGGTACAAAACTATCCCTTATCCCTGGCCGTTCCACCCCATGATTTCCAGCCTTTTATACCTGCAAGCACGTCATTCCATATCCCGTTTCCGCTTCAATGCCTCCAGAAAGTAATAGTCGGCATAGTTCAAAGGCACATCTATTTCATTCCCATGCGGAATGCTGCCCACCGAGTGCATCAGCAGGAATCCCTGATTATCGCCCAATTCGGCACGATAGGCAGAAGAAGCCAAAGAAGCCATTATCAAATCAGCCGTTTCCTTGTAACCGGCGTACCGTGTAGCACTACTCAATTCGTACAACGCAGAGGCCGTAATGGCTGCCGAAGAAACATCGCGCGGCTCGTTCGGGATATTCAAGGCATCATAATCCCAGTAAGGAACCAGATCTTCGGGCATGTTGGTATGCGTAAATATAAAGTCGTAGGTCCGTTCGGCTTGCTTCAGATAGGCAGGATTGTGCGTATAGCGGTAACACATGGTATATCCATAAATCACCCAAGCCTGTCCGCGTGCCCATGCCGATTCGTCGGCATATCCCTGCGCTGTGGAGCGGCTGCGCACTTCTCCTGTTTCAGGGTCGTAATCTACCACGTGGTAGGAACTTCCGTCTTTGCGGAAATGGTTCTTCAAGGTTTTATCAGCGTGAGACACCGCTATATTATAAAATGTAGAATCGCCCGAAAGCCGGGTAGCCTCAAACAGCAGCTCCAGGTTCATCATATTATCGATAATGACGGGGCACTTCCATCCCCGCTCCGACTGCCAGCCTTTCTGCGTATTCCAAGACTGTATGACTCCAGCTACCGGACGAAAGCGTGTCGATAACGATTTGGCCGCTTGCACCACCACAGGTTTGTATTTCTCTTCTCCGCCCATACGTATGCCGTTCATATAGCTGCATCCGATGATGAATCCTACATCGTGATGCGATGTATTGTACTGCATCTTCTCCAAAGCCTCGGTGTATTTCTCCGCCAAGGATTTCCAGTATTCCTCTTCTGTAAGATTGTACAGATACCAAAGGCTACCCGGATAGAAACCCGCCGTCCAGTCCCAACCGATAGAAGCATATTGCATGTTTCCATCGGGTTTCACCGTGCGGGGAATGCATATTTTATCACTCTTCTCCAGTTCCTCCATTTGCGCCTTGTATTGGTTAGCGGCAAATTTTATGTTATCTGCAAGAAAATCATGAGTCGGCCTTACCGGTTTGCATCCAACGATAACCCATAAAGACAGCCCAAGGCCGAGACCGGTCCAAATTGTATTCTTCATACCTACTTATGCTATAATGTTTATACTTCGAGAGACAAATATAGACGGCCGAATCCAAAAGAATGGATTTCTTTTATACACGAAAAGGTAAAAGAGAATACGCATAGCCCAAAACTACCTAAATGTACAAAAATAGACCTTGAAATATACGAAAACAGACCTTTTTCTTCATTTCAGCCAATATTCATATTGGCTAAAAAGCTATATTTGCCAACGGTTTAGAGAAAAAAGAGCTATGAGAAACAGAAACATACTTATCCTCTGCTTCCTGTCTCTATATATGCTGGCAGGGCAAGCGCAGAACTTATCATTCAATCACTTGACGACAGACGACGGGCTGTCACACAACTCTGTGGTGTCCATCTATCAGGACGAACGGGGATTCTTATGGTTTGCCACCCACAACGGTATAAGCCTGTACAACGGCAAGGACTTTAAAATATATCAAAAGGAGAAAGAAAACCCGAAGAACAGCATTCTGTATAATGACATCTATCAAATCACAGGCGACCGGAAAGGGCATATATACATCATGACCAACAGGGGCGTATCGGCCTACGACATACAGAGCGACCAGTTCAGCCATCTCACAACTCAGAATATTCAGGCAGAGTTTTTTGCCGACTCCTTATATATAGCAACTTCCGACCAAATCTTCAAGTACAACGGCGAAAGATTAAGACCCATATACAAAATGCCGGCAGGAAAAGGGTATATCAAAAGGCTATACGTACATAATGACTCCATCATGATAGGCACTGACAGGGGGGTATGTGTGCTTACTCCCCAAAAACAACTGAACCGACTCATTTCGCAGGGAAACATTGTGGATATCTTCAGAGACAGCCACGGCAGTTACTGGATTGCAGCACGCACTGGTCAAGGAGCGTATAGGATAACAGGCCAAGAGATAACTAACTTTGTACATGACAAAGAGAATCCAGCAAGCATCAGTTCCAGCTTCGTGCACCGGTTCTGCGAAGACTTGCAAGGCAATGTCTGGATAGGCACTTTCAATGGCCTGAACAAGTATGACAGGAAAACCGGAACATTCCACCGATACAACAAACAGGAGAACCAAAAGAGCCTTTCTTACTCGTCCATCTGGAGTTTATTCTGCGACCGGCAGGGAACCATCTGGGCAGGCACTTACTTCGGCGGAGTCAACTACTTCCATCCGCAGAAGCAAATTTTCCGCGAATATCAGGCATCGCCCAACGAGAGCGAAGGATTAAGTTCCCCCATCGTCAGCCGCATCACGGAAGATGACAAAGGAAACTTATGGATCGGCACAGAGGGCGGAGGCGTGAACAGGTACAACGCTGAAACACAGACTTACAAACGATACACACTTGACAACATTCCCGGTGGAACGGCGCAAAACAACATAAAAGCCATCTATTACGATGCTCAACGGGAAACATTATGGTTGGGGGTACACATGGCAGGACTCTATAAACTGAATACCCAAACCGGAAACATCACCCCATACAAACGCCGGCAAGGGGATAAGCACAGCATCCTATCCAACAGCATTGAGAGCATCCTCCCCCATCAGGGCAAACTGCTGCTGGCTACCAACAACGGGATTTGCGTATTCGACCCCGAAACCGGTAAAAGCCAACCGTTCTTTAAAGACCCCAATATACACAGCAGAACTTTGTACTCTACCGGCTTGGTATGGGACCATAAAGGCATTTTGTGGATAACCGGAAACAACAACGGAGTCTATGCCTACCATCCCGATACGGATAAACTGACAGTGTACAGAGCCAACCATGCCCACAAACGCAGCATCAGCAGCAACAGTGTGAACTCCATCTTCGAGGACGGGCAACAAAGACTGTGGCTGTGCACGAACGAGAACGGACTCGATTTATATCGGAGAGAGACCGACGACTTCGAAAACTTTGATGTACAGAATAGCGGTTTGGCAAGCAATGTGGTCTATAACATCTGCGAATTGTCTGCCGACAGGCTGCTGGTAACCACTGACAAAGGCTTCTCCATACTGGACTATAAGCAAAAGGTATTCAAAAATTACAGCCAGTTGCCCCTAAGCTGCCTCAATGAGAATGCACTTTACAAGAGCCGGAACGGGGAAATCTTCATAGGAGGAACTTCAGGAGCCATCTCGTTCTACGAAGAGGACCTGGAGCAGACACCACGCTCTTACAACATCCTACCCAGCCGTCTTACCATAAACGGAAAGGTAGTGTCGGTAGCCGACGAGAGCGGGGTGTTGGAGCAAGACATCAGTTTTACCAAATCAATCACCCTGAAAGCAGGGCAAGACATATTCAGCATAGAATATACCATTACCGATTATCTGCCTTTCAATAAAGATGACATCGTCTATCAGTTGGAAGGATTCTCAAACACCTGGAACAAGTTGGAACAAAACACAATTACCTACTCCAATCTCTCGCCCGGCAAATACACACTGGTGGTGCGTGCCGAGAATACCGACCGGAATCTGGTTCCTCCCAGCCAGCTGACCATCCGGATACTGCCCCCGTTCTACCTCAGCATATGGGCGTATCTATGCTACATCTTACTTGCCGTGCTCATCATCTGGTATCTGATACGCGCCTATCGCGAACGCATCAAGATGCAGGAATCACTGAAATATGAAAAGAAACATGCCGAAGACATTGAACAGATGAATCAGGCAAAACTACGTTTCTTCACCAACATCTCGCACGAATTCCGCACCCCTCTATCCCTTATCATAGGGCAAATGGAAATTTTATTATCCCGCCAACTCGCTCCAGACATATACAATAAAATATTAGGTACTTACAAAAGCTGCCTGCAACTGAAGGAACTCGTCAATGAATTACTGGACTTCCGCAAACAGGAACAAGGCTATATGACTATAAAAGTCAGCGAACACAATATCGTAGGCTTCGTATACGAGCACTATCTGCTATTTTCTGAATATGCCAAACTGCATCAGATTACTTTCTCGTTTGAAAAAAGCAGCGATGACATCCGTGCATGGTACGATGCCAAACAGATGCAGAAGGTTATGAACAATCTGATATCCAATGCCTTCAAGCATACGAAAAACAATGGACATATTTCGATTTCAGTACGAAAACGGAATCAAGAAATCATTATTGAAGTTACCGATACAGGCTCGGGCATAGCTGCCAGGGATATAGACAGAATCTTCGACCGCTTCTTTCAAGCAGAACAACTGGACTCGCTAAGTAATGCAAGTACAGGTATAGGGCTGGCTCTTACCAAAGGCATCATAGAACTACACCACGGCAGCATAGAGGTATCCAGCGAACAGGGCGAAGGTTCTACTTTCCGTATACATCTGAAAACAGGCAACGAACACTTCAATACCGAACAAATAGATGAGCGAAAGCAGCATGAACTACATGCGGATATTGATCAGGTAAACTACAATCACTGGAAGGCCTTCCTGAATAAACAGGAAATTACAAATCAGACAACGGAAGAAGAAAAGAAGAAAGAAAAGCATAAGATACTGATTGTGGAGGACAATGATTCCCTGCGCAATATGCTAATTGGAATCTTTGAAACTTTCTACACGGTAGTGATAGCTACCAATGGTAAAGAGGGATTGGAAAAGGTACATTCGGAAATGCCGGATATTGTGCTGAGTGACATCGTAATGCCTGAAATGTCCGGTACGGAGTTATGCCAGATTCTTAAAAAAGATTTCGCCATTTGCCACATTCCGGTTGTTCTGCTAACAGCCAAAACGGCTATCGAGTACAACATGGAAGGGCTTAGGATGGGAGCTGATGACTATATTACCAAACCATTCAACATCAATCTCCTATTGTCACGCTGCAACAATCTGGTCAACAACCGAATCATGTTGCAAGAGAAATTCAGCCAACAGCCACAAACCAATATGCAGATTTTGGCAACCAATGCCATGGACAAGAAGTTCTTGGACAAGGCAATGGAAATCTTTGAAAAGGAAATAGAAAATGCCGATTTCAATGTGGATCAGTGGGCCATAAAAATGGGAATAGCCCGAACCAAACTGTTCACCAAACTAAAAGCCATATCCGGACAAACACCGGGTGAAATCATGATGACTATCCGCCTGAAAAAAGCAGCTCATTTATTGAGAAATAATCCGGAACTAAATATAGCTGAAGTGTCGGATAAATCGGGATTCAATATCCCTAAATACTTTAGCAAATGCTTCAAAGAGAGGTATCACATCACTCCACAGGCATACAGAAAAGGGAATGGAGCACCGCGTGAAGAAAAAGAGGAAAGGTAAATCACTGCCCCCTGAGTGGGTCCTTACCAAACGTATGCGCTTTTCATTGGATTCGCTCCCATTACCCATCAAGAACTGCGCCAATTGCGAAAGCATGGCTATCCGCTCATCCATCTTGCTTGTCAACTAACAGCGAAGTTCGGAATTTACCGGATATGTTTTTTAATTAACGGATATAATACTTCCGCATAGCGCATAAAGCCCAGATCTGTAAAATGAATACCATCAACAGTAGCCTCACCATCGTGCCCGATGATATCCTTTGAAGAAAGAAGATAGATATTCTTCTCACCCTTTTTCTTCATTGACTGGAAAATAGCCGCAATCGTTTCATTTTTAGCTTTCACTTCCCGAGCAACCCTCTTATCAAAACGGGAATGAGTGAAAATAGGATCTTCTACAAAAAGTATGGGAGTATCGGGATGTTTGCTGCGAACGATAGAGTAAAATTTCTCCGCCCGTTCTTTCATCTGTTCCACTGTGGCGTTAGGAAGGAAATCAAGCACAAACATGGAAGCATCGACCGTAGCTATAAGTTCCGCAATCTCCAGATCGAGCAAAGCATTACCGCTAAACCCTAAATTGATACATTCACGATTGAGCCAACGTTCCAGAATATTTGTATGGGCCATTCCGGGACGGGAAGCACAACCACCCTGCAAAATACTGGTCCCATAAAAAACAACGGGCTTCTCACGTACCGGCAAATCAACAATAGGTTGGTCAAGCGTAGAAAGGCTATCCACACCGATTGCCAATGAGGTGACCCCGTCATACAAAGAGAGATATAAAAGATATTCCCGTTCTTCAGGATCCATATTCTTCACGATAGTAGCTTCATTTACCTTTCCCTGAGGACGCCCGCTACCGGCAAAAACCCACTTACCATCTTGCAGACAATAAAGATCCAATCCCTTGATTCCGGTAGGAGTCATGTGGTTCATGCTTCTGTTATCCCTCACTTCCCACTTTGCCCCAATGCATGTAGAGTTGGAACGGAAGCGCAAAGCAAGTCCGGCACTATTGCGTCCTAAATCCCAAAGCGGTTTGCGGGAAACCGATTCCAAAGAAGCCGGAAGGCGTTCGTAACGGGTAAGAGTAGCATCCGTTGCCTTGCCCAACAAGGGGAAAACGGAAGCATCGCGATAAAGAAGTTGGGCCTGAGTGGATGCAGCCAGCAACAATCCCAAAATAAAAACTCTGATTCTCATGATTAGTAGATATTAAGATGATTCAAAGGTACACTGAAAAACTGCATTTATAAACAGTTTTACATCAATTAACAGGTAATAGACCTCCTATTATGGCTCCACAGCTCTTTTGAGTGCATTCACACTTATTAACCGTCTGAAGTTTGCTTTATTACGAAATATTCGTAGTTTTGTATCGAATTCATTTTAATACTTTATTTCCATGGAAAAGTTGACTATACAAGAAGAAGAAGCAATGATTTACATTTGGGAACTGGGCAGTTGTTTCGTAAAAGACATTGTTGCCAAATATCCCCAACCGGCACCTCCCTACACTACCGTGGCTTCCATCATTAAAAACCTGGAACGCAAACAGTATGTTACCTGTCTCTTATACACATCTGACGCTGCCGACGAACTCTAGGGTGTA
>OWIX01001876.1_pt1 | contig 9724 bp, 8 predicted proteins | sample 1732851 | NCBI WGS metagenome assembly OWIX01 (sample SAMN05065761, study PRJEB22554) | human gut metagenome | biome: ENVO:2100002; feature: ENVO:00000062; material: ENVO:00002003 | host: Homo sapiens | place: USA
CACCCTAGAGTTCGTCGGCAGCGTCAGATGTGTATAAGAGACAGGACATAGACATAGCCATTGAGAAAAATGAATTGCAAAGGATCCGTCCACAATTAATATCATTAATAGAACAATGCGGATGGCATATTGTGACCTATTTGAACAGTGACCGCTTGGTGACATGGGTATGTGGTACAGTGCATGAAAACAACAGTACGGATTTAGTACAACTTGATTTCTTTTATCACACCTCCATATTCGGCATTGTGTTGATAGAAAATAAAGAGATAATAAAACATCGGTTATTCAACGGACAAGTTTATCATGCCAATAAGGTATATGAATTTTTAGATAAATATATGTACGACCGCGCTGTAGGTGCTACCTATCCGGATAAATACAAAAATACACGGCAGCTCGTTGAGAATAACCCACAAGTAGAAAAACTGATAGTTGATATATTCGGTAAAAATAATCTTGCTGTTTGTGATAAAGCCAATAAGAAAGAGTTGCTGAAAGCTGCTTTGAAATGGAATTTCCATAGATTTGGTTGGGGAGCAATAGCCAACTTTTTGCAATTTGAATATCACCATATTAAAAACTACCTCTGCTCCAACACCGGTTTCAGTATTGGTTTTACGGGGCCTGACGGTTCAGGAAAGACTACAGTGATAAACCTGCTGATAGAAAATTTAGGAGATGTGTTTCGCAAAGCTCATACCTATTACCATTTCCGTCCGACCTTGTTTGGCAATTTAGGGGAAGTAGCACATTCGGCCGGTGTAAAAAAGGATGTAGACAAGGATTTCAGTAAACCACATCGAGGTGGAAAAACAAGTGCACTAAGTTCTCTGATTCGTCTCCTTTACTATTCAGCAGATTACATTATTGGTTATTTCATGAAAGTGAAATCTATGATACGTATTACACGAATCGTAATTTTTGACCGATACTATACAGACATTATATGTGACAGCCGCCGAAGTCGCATTTATCTGAATTCCAAATTCCTACATACATACGGACAGATTTTCATCCCATCCCTTAATTACAATATTCTTCTGACAGCCTCATCGGAAACTATTCTTGCCCGTAAACATGAATTAGACAAGGAAGGCATAAACACCATCAACAAAAAAATAGATTACTTGGCTAATAAGAAAGGATACTATAAAGTATTGAATGAAAGTACGCCGCAAGAGGCAATCGCCAAAATTCTACGGATTGTGTTTGAAGAGCAACATCAGAAGAATTTGAAAAGAATGAGGTAATTGAGTACTAACAATGAACAAACTAAAAATATTCGTTTCCGCCTACGCTTGTGAACCGGGTTTAGGCAGTGAAATCGGTGTGGGCTGGCATTGGGTACTGGAGATGTCCAAGTACTTTGAGCTATGGGTGTTAACTCGTAAGAGTAACCAATCTTCCATTGAACCTTGGATTACTAAATATCCCGAATACAACCATATTCATTTCCTCTATTACGATTGGCCCAAGTGGGCACGGTTCTGGAAAAAAGGTTTGCGAGGCGTACGCACATACTACAACATCTGGCAGTATTGCACCAATGACATTGTGAAACGAACAATGCAAGAAAATGACATTCACATATTCCATCACCTTACTTATGGCAATGTGCTATGGAAGGTGAGCAAATATAGACAAATGCAGTTCTTCGTATGGGGACCAGTAGGTGGACTGGAGAGTATTCCAGAAGAATATTCTCGTCATTACAATAAAAAATCACAAATTATAGAAAGAATCCGAAGGATAGCAATAGCAATGACATTTTATAACAGAGCGTTTAGACAACGTTGTAAACAGGCTAACCTGATTCTTTGCAAAACAGAAATAACCCGTAATCGAGTACCACAGAAGTATGTAGACAAAGCAATTCTTTTTACTGATGTAGCAACAGACATCTCCAACACATCAAGATTATCTAGGAAAGAAAATGATATAATCGAATTTATCACTATAGGACATTTGGATGCATGGCGAGGTTTCGACCTAACTATTGAAGCTATGGCAAAAGCCATAAAAGAAAATGCTCATATTCATTTAACAATTGTTGGAGATGGATCGGACAAGAAAAGGCTTGAAAAACTTATTAAAAGATTTAGTCTAGAAAAAGCTGTAACATTGACTGGGAAAGTTCCAATGGAAACCTACAAAAAAATGATGGATAGAGCAGATGTTGTGATCAACGCTGCCTTGAAAGAAGGAGCTGTTACTGTATCATTCGATTGTATGGCTATGGGGAAACCACTGATTTGTTTAGATACCACTGGTTATACCCGTTACTTTACTAACGAATATGCCATTTTGATTCCGAGAACCGGAAGAAAAGAAGTCATTCAGAACATAAAAGAGGGAATAGTGCGCCTCAGCGATTCAAAGGAGCGAAAAAAACTTGGACAAAAAGCACAAGAAGCATCTATTAAATTCTCATGGGAGAATCACGGGAAAGAAATCCGGGATGCGATTGTCAATGCTTATATATCTTACTCTTCTAAATAAAGCAAATGCAAGTCAACTCTATTTTAGAACGTTTCCTAATAAAGGGAGCGGGTAAACATCTATATCGTTTTTCCAACGCTGACAATAAAACTTGGCTGATGCCTACACATAATATGCAGGTGGCAATGAATCTTTACCAACCTAGCGGACGGAATGGAAAAATTATGAAAGCATTGTTTCCATGGTTGCATCACCTACTGATCATCCGAAAAATCATCCATGCAGAAAGTGTGTATTGTGATATAACTGATGAGTTGAAACGGTTATTTTGCCAGTTATTCCACGAAACAGAAATTGAGTTTTCGATCTTTTGTGGTACTCCTTGCATACATCAAAAGATTACAATGCAAATCAGCAAAGGAAAGCATATTCTAGGTTATTGCAAAGTAACGGACAACAAAGAAATCGCTCTCTTATTCAGAAATGAGGCCAACATTCTGAAAGAGCTGGGAAGAAAAGGTTTGAAAGAAGTACCTATATGTATATTCTGCGGGGAAATGACAGACGGAATAAAGTTGTTTGTACAAAGTACAGCAAAAACTCAGAAGTCGCAGGTTATACATGAATGGACCGCACTACATGAGAATTTTCTCGACAATCTCTATCAAAGCACCCATCAATTCATCCCTTTTGAACAAAGCGATTACTACCGGATATTAACAAATTTACAGTTACATATTGAATGGCTACCGCAAGAAGTGAATGGTACATTGCTAACGTCTACTATTAATCAGATATTGTTACACTACCAAGGTCAGGAAGTCGATTTTTCTGCCTATCACGCTGACTTCACTCCTTGGAATATGTTTATGGAAGGCAGAAAGTTGTTTGTATTCGATTGGGAATATGCACAGCTCACTTATCCTCCCAAACTAGATAGATATCACTTCTTTACTCAAACGGCTTATTTTGAGAAGCATTGGACTATTTCACAGATTATTGAATATATAAACTCTGAACAAGGGAAATGGATAGACCAGAAGATGTATTCACTCTATTTGCTAGAGGTGATAGCTCGTTTCACAGTTCGCGAGAAAGGAAATATAAACGGAAAGATGGCTGAATCTTTCCAAATTTGGATAGCTTTACTTGAATATTTACAAAAATGACTCGTATTATCTGCTTCCATCTCTTTAACGACTACAGTGGCAGTCCCAAAGTTCTGAAAATAGTATTAGAAGGATTGCTCAAAAAGGGTTACCAAATCAATTTGATTACCTCCACAGGCGGTGCATTGGACGAACTGCTGTATTACAAAAACTTAAGCAAGCACTCTTACCCCTATCGATTTTCAAATAACCCGATAGTAACAATGCTTCGCTATTACATGGTACAACTATATACGTTCATATTGACATTCCGCTGGCTATTCTATAAAGATGTGACATTCTATATCAACACTTTGCTCCCTGTTGGACCAGCATTAGCCGGTCGTATAATGGGAAAAAGGGTAGTTTATCATTATCATGAAAATGCATTTGTAAAGGGGACATTCTACAAGGTACTGGCTACGATCATGCAGAAGTTAGCACACAAAATCATCTGTGTCTCGGAATATCAAGCATCATTCCTGCAACAAAAAAAATGTGTAATAACTGTTCCTAATGCTTTACCACAGAATTTCGTGAATAGACTGACACCAAACTTCCAAGCAGCTTTCAAGCGGAAACATATCTTAATGCTTGGCTCGTTGAAGCTATATAAGAGCCCGTTAGAATTTATTGAATTAACCAAAAGACTACCTCAGTTCATTTTTGTATTGGTAATAAACGATACTAAAGAGAATATTAATATCTTCATAAAGGAATACAAAATCAATATAAGCAAAAACCTTACTATATATCCTCAACAGAATGATGTTGTACCTTTCTATAATCAGACTTCACTCGTTTTAAATCTTTCCAACAAGAAACAGTTCGTGGAGACATTCGGACTGACCGCATTGGAAGCAATGAGTGCCGGGCTACCAGTAATAGTGCCCACAGAAGGAGGAATTGCAGAGATGGTTGTGGATGGAGAGAACGGTTACAAGATAGACGTACAAAATCTTAATCAGATAGCCGAATGTATAAAAACAATTCTATCTGACGAAACTCTTTATATGGAATTAGCCCAAAATGCACTCGCTTATTCCAAAAGATTCAGTGAAGCAAAGATGGTAAATAGCATTGAAATGATACTAAACAGGAAATAAAACAATCCTTTTATATTTATGAAACAAGTAGCTATCGTAGGCATCCAAGGTGTGCCTGCAAAATATGGCGGCTTTGAGACTTTGGTGGAGAACATTATTGGTGATAACTGTTGCTCCGAAGTCCGTTATACCGTTTTTTGTAGTGGTAAGGATTATACCACACGCATGAAAACCTACAAAGGAGCACAACTGAAGTACATCCCGCTATTCCATGCCAATGGGGTACAAAGCACTCCTTATGATATTCTGTCGATGCTTAGATGTTTGCGAGGTTATGATACCGTAATCATATTAGGCGTATCAGGCTGTGTTTTTTTGCCCGTCTTCAGACTGTTGTATCGGAAGCAATTAATAGTGAACATTGACGGATTGGAACACCGGAGGGCCAAATGGGGTAAGTTTGCCAGATGGTTTCTGCGAACAAGTGAAGCGATGGCCGTACGCTATGCTGACGTAATCATAGCCGACAATAAAGGAATACAGGACTACGTATGGAATACGTATCATAAGAAAGCCGAATTAGTAGCCTATGGAGGAGATCATGCACAAAGAAATGTCACCGAAGAAAGGCAGAACGAAATTCTGAGGCAATACGGAATCGCTCCCGGAAACTACGCTGTCAGTGTATGCCGTATTGAGCCGGAAAACAACTGTCATCTGATCCTGAAAGCCTTTGCTACTTCTGGAAAGAATCTGGTGTTTGTGGGAAATTGGGAACGGAGCGAATACAGCCGACGACTCAAAGAAGAATATTGCAGTCGAAAAAATATACAGATGGTAGATTCTGTGTATGACCTCGATATACTCTATGCACTGCGCAACCAATGCAGGTGCTATATCCACGGACATAGTGCAGGCGGCACAAACCCTTCGTTAGTGGAAGCTATGTTTTTCGGCAAACCGATTTTAGCTTACGACGTGATTTATAATCGTGAGACAACAGAAAACGAAGCTCATTACTTCAAAACAAGTGAAGAACTGGTAGAATTGCTACATGACAGCCCCGAGGACGGATACAAGATGCGGAAGATTGCAAAGCAACATTATACCTGGGCTTTTATAGCTCAACAATATAAAGCATTACTTTCATCCCACAAATAACTAACCATCTTCACAAAAGAAAACTCATCAGTAAAATATTTTATAAGCTATCCGTACTGATCGAATTATTTATAGCAGCAAAGTGCCGGAAACAATCACCCTACCTGGCGATTGTTTCCGGCACTTTCTTTATAGAAGAGCCATAAGAAAGAAAACATTCATCATTTTCCTAACGTCCAGTTAATAGCATTCCTGAACATCTTCGTGAAATCTTCCGTCTCATACAGCCTCTTGCTGTGCCCTATCTGGAAATAAACATTGCGCGCTTTTTTACCTTCGTTCACCCATACCACAGGATGATCGCCCATCTTGATATCCGAAGCAGGCGTATAGGTAGCCTCATCAACACTGGCTAACACACGCACATTCGGACGTGGACTCTTGTCATAAGTGTACCACTCATCATCAGGCACCACGAAAGAAGCCTGTACTCCCTTCATCACCGGGTGTTTCTTATCCTCCACAAGCACCGTACCATCAGCAAGCGGCGCTATATAATTCTGGAAACGTACACCACCCATAAAATCAGAGAACCATTGCCACAGTGGAAAACCGTCAAACTCACCCAACAAAGTGGCATGATGGAAACCGATCCAACCACCTTTACCTTCCTCTATATATTTGACGAAAGCATCTTCCGCTTCTTTCGGCCATGTATAAGGAGGATAATCCAACTGGATAATCAGATTGAACTGGGACAGATAAGTCTCCGTAATAGGTTTGGCATTGTTTATCTCGGTAATACTGAAATTCATCTTTCTACTTTCATCAGTCAGCCACTTCAGACCCGCATCCGTAAATCCACCATGCTGACCACCTCTTTCCGTCAAGACCAGCACCTTAGTTCTATGCTTCTTACCAAGCAGATTCTCAGCCACCGTACGACGCAAATCTCCTTGCTCATTATCACCACTATAGTCCCAATACATACCACCCAATAAATCTCTATCCAAGATATATTGACACTTGATTGCCAGTGAACGGGCATTTTCAAAACCGAATACCAGCGTATCATTTTTATTAACCAGATAAGGAACCTGGGCAACCGTATCCCACTTTTCAGTATAATCACCACCGGTACTTCCTACTTTATTAAAATCCTGGAAACTGGGGTATCCATCTCCGCCACGACCATAAAAAGGCATCCCCATCACCAGCATGGAAGGTGGCACACCGGCTTTCAGATGCGCAGTAACAGCCTCATCCGACGTAATGCCTCCACTGTTTGCAGACCGATAAAGTGCCGAATGGTGTTTCGGTGCAGAGGCCATGTCATAAGCCATGATATTCACAAAGTTAATAAAAGGAAGAATAGCTTTGAAGTCGATATACTTCGCTGAAGCCACAGTGGCAAGTGTCAATTCCTTCTGATCACCTATCGCTGCCCTGATATCTTTCATCAGAAGTGTAAAGTTCTCCGTGTCATCGGGTGAAGCTGAAATGTTCGCCATTGAACTCGTGGGATATTCCCAATCGATATCGATGCCATCCAGATCAAATTCCTTCACTACCCGGTCGCAATCCTTAGCAAATGCCCGGCGATATTCATCATTGGCAGCCATTTCACTGAAACGTCCACTCCCCCATCCGCCGACAGACAGAAGTACTTTCAATTCGGGATTTTGCTTCTTCAGGTCCACAATTTGTTTCAAGCGTTCTTCATTGTCAATCCTGACGCCATCAAAACTTTCGTTTACATGACCGAAAGCATAATTAATATGCGTCATGTACTGGGGTTCCGGCACAATGTTACTCCAAGAAGTTACATACGCCACAATCACTTTGGAACTCAAGGGGTTCGCTGTGCTTTCCCCCGACTTGGTGGTGCTGCATGAAGCCAATATGGCTAAAGCAGCTGCCATCATCATTCTAATCTTTTTCATAAGTATTATAATTAATCAGCTGTTTGACGAATACGTGAACCTATCAATGCGTAATAGAGCATGAATATCTCGCCCAAAAGTACAATAAACCAAGACCATCTCCAACTTCCGAGCACATCAGCCAGTATTCCCTGCAACAAAGGCAGGATGGCACCACCCACTACACCTATCATAAATACCCCGGAAGCCACAGATGTATATTTGCCCAAATGGGCTACGGACAGGGTAAAGATGGCTCCCCACATAATAGAATGGAACAATCCGACTGCCGTCAGCAACCACGGATTATTCAGAAGGATAGCCAACAAAGCAAGTGCTCCTGCCGAAACCGTAGTTACAACCAACTGCACACGAGGAGAAATCTTACTCAAAGAGCTTCCTACCAACCGCCCCACGAGCATCCCGCCCCAATACAGTGTAGCCATTAATGCCGGAGATGCATAATTCATTTCAATGGCATACAGATTGATATTGGCACCTATACAGACTTCCACGCCCACATAACAGAATATAGCACAGACTCCTAAAGTGAGATGCCGGAACGACCAGATACTCTTTTCCAGCTTCTCACCTTTCTCTATCCGAGTTCCCTGTATATCCGGCAAAGATAGTTTCATTAACAGGAAAACAATCAAAGAAATCACCACTATCAGCACCAGGAACGGAATCATTAACTGATCTATCCGGATATCTTCCATTGCCAAGCCACCGAAAACAACACCCGTAACAAAATAAGGTGCCAAAGTGGTTCCTACAGAATTGGCTGAGCCACCAATGGCAAGACGTTGAATGGCTTGCGTACCCTTCACATGGCAAGCCGTGAGATAAGGATTGATAACCACCTGCAAGATGGTAGCAGAAGCTCCCACCACAAAAGATCCCAAAAGGAAAATAAAGAAACCACCGGGAATAACATTTCCTCCAGCATGCCAGTTAGCTTCCGGAAAGAAAACCGTAAAATAAGAGGAAGCGAAAAATAATCCCAAACCAACCACCATTACCAACAGTCCGCGCATCAGCGTACCTTTATAGCCATATTTACTAATCCAGGACGACCCTACCCGACCACAGACCGGATAAGCCAGGAACCAGGAGAAGGTAATCAATGTGGCGAATGTGTTTTTCAGGCCACCCACTTCGGCAAGGAATGTTTCTTTCAGCGGTCCCTGGAACTGAGTATTGGCAGTAGTGAGGAAACCTACAATGAAGAACAGGAATACCATTGTGATAAATGGTCCCATATAGTTCACTTGTTTTTCTTGTTGTGTCATAGTATCATGTATTAAATAAAAGAAATTCGCAATTCGGGTGAAGCTGAAGTACCGATGCAGGAACTTCCGGTGTAACGGGTCCCTCCAGCATTTTCCTGACGATATCCGCCTTGTTCGCACCTTTGGCAACCAATACGATTTTACGGGCCTGCATGATGTTCCGGATTCCCAAAGTAGCACCACCCAGTTCTTTCTCCGGCGGTGTATTCGTTTCCCGTCGGATACGTTCTTCCAGTTCAGTATTCATTTGAGTCACCCATGTTTCTCCTCCTAAGGGAGAACCAGGTTGGTTAAAACCCAGATGGCCATTCTCACCCAATCCCAAAATCAATAGGTCAATACCTCCACGGCTCTCTATTTCTTGCTGGAAAAGCTTGCAGGCTTTGTCAAAATCATCAGAGACTGTAGGTAGCATCAAGAAGTTATCTTCTTGGATGCCCAGCGTATCGATCAGTTCTGTCTTCAGCATTGTGTAACATGCACCTGCATACTCACGGGGTACATTAGTCACCTCGTCCAGTCCGAAGAATGTAACAGAAGAAACATCAAAAGGATATCGGGAATAGATTTCTCCAACCAGGCGATGCAGGTTGCCGGTAGTACGCCCTGTAGAAAGTCCGATAACACTTTCCGGCTTATTCAGAATTTCACCAATAATGCGCCATGCAGCGATACAATCAAACTCTTTTTCACTCTTTGCTATAGTTATTTTCATGAGTCTACCTGTCTCTTATACACATCTGACGCTGCCGACGAACTCTAGGGTGTAGATC
>OWIX01001877.1_pt1 | contig 9721 bp, 6 predicted proteins | sample 1732851 | NCBI WGS metagenome assembly OWIX01 (sample SAMN05065761, study PRJEB22554) | human gut metagenome | biome: ENVO:2100002; feature: ENVO:00000062; material: ENVO:00002003 | host: Homo sapiens | place: USA
CTACACCCTAGAGTTCGTCGGCAGCGTCAGATGTGTATAAGAGACAGGTGTAGAAAGTTCCATAATCGCCGTGTCGATCCGCTTTAAGGCTTTGGACTTTTCCACGGGTTTAAGTTTCATCACAACTTTCGTATTCGGCAAATCGAACAGTTCCTCGCCCCAAGCGTTCGGTACTTTCAACGGATACCCCGTAATGACGAAGTGCGAAAGCTGCTTATCGTCCTGAACCGTGGAAGTAAGGCGGAACGACGTTTCGCACGGGGCGGTAAGTTCGTCCGTCACGTCGAGTTTTTTGGAAAGCGCGATAAATTCCGCAAGCTGTCCGCCTTTGAGTATTCGCGCCTCGATGCTGCCGGACAAAAGCGTTCCGCGCATGACCGAGAGCGTTGCCATAAGACTTGTCTTATTTCTGTCCGTAACCGCTATGTAGTAGCAACTGTACTTGACCTTTTGCTCCGTCTTCAGCGTATCCGCGAGCGCGAGCCTGTCCTGAATGACGTCGATGCGCGCGGCGTATTCTCCGTCCGTAAGGTCGCCGTTTTCGTTCGCTTCCGCAAGGGCGACGATACGGTTCAAATCCGCCTGAATATGCCTGTCGAAGTCGAGCGTTTTTTCGAGTTTGACGATTGCCGCTTCCTGACTTGCGCCAACGCTCGTGAGTACGTTCGTCAGTACGCCGTCAATGAGATAATTCTGCTTGCTCGCTCCGAGCAGGCGGAACTCAATGGGCTTAATGGCAATAATGCCCGTAACCGTGCCGTTCTTGTGTACGATACAATTCCCGTCGATTTTTTCGTAAGGGATAATGCTCTGAATGTTCGCCGCGTCCTTACCTTTTGCCGAATATTTCTTTCTGCTGAAAATATGCCGCGCCAAGTAAAGTGCGCATTTGTAGATACGCTCCTCACCGACGGGGATAAACAGCGGAATGAACAGGCAGGCGATGCCGAGGGCGATAAACAGGCGGTACGGCAGGTTGCTCGCCACGGCAAGCGCGGCGAGCCCCAACCCGACGATTCCCAAAATCACGTCCGATACCGTGACGCCCTTGTAAAAGCTGGTCCGAACCTTTGTGTTGCGGGGTATCAGCCTCATTCTTTCTTCTCCTTTTTGTCCGTTGATTTTGCTTTTTCAATGGGCCGCCGGACAACGGCGTGGTTGACGACCGATTTGCCCTGCACGATATTCTTGACGCGCGGTATAAAGTTCTTACCCGCCGTGATTACGCCGCCCTGTATCATATCTTTCAGTACACCCGCGGGCAGAGTGGCGAGCCTCGTCGCACCCTTTGCAACCGAACCGAACGTAACGGGTTTCTTTGCCGCTTGTTCCACGTCGTCTTTTTGTTCGCCCTGTACGTTTACGGCGGTTTCGTCGCTTTGCATATCCTTGACGTCCGCGCTCGCTGTTTCCAAAACGATATTGTCCGTTGCGGATACTTCTGCGGCAGCCGCTGTATGGTCGGCAGAGTTCTGTTCTGCGGTCTGGGTATTTTGCCCGTCGTCCTTTCGATTCGCGGCGCTTTGTACTTCATCGCCGCTTGCGGGCGTTCCGCCCGTGCCGCCGTCTCCCCCGCTGCCTCCGCCGTTCGGATCGTCGCCGCCGTCATCTTCAAAGTATTGATTGCGTTGCGAATGAATCGCCGAAGAAAGACTTTCGGACATGGTGGCGCCACGCTTGCGGTTGGTCAGCAAATCCGTGCCGCCTATAATCATTCCCGCCGCACCCGCAGCCACGCGCCCCGCCGTTCCGACCATGTGCATACCCGAATGAACGTTACTCATCATCTGCTGCATTTCCTGCATACCCGCGTTCGAGCCGGTGAGCTGGGCGATTATCATGTTCGCTTTCGTAATCGAGAACGCGCCGCCTATCACGAACAGGAGCTGCACGATTCCGTCTTTGAAAGCGTTGCCGAAAAAGGTGATCTGCGAGATTTGCGGCACGACGAGAAAGAAGATATTCATCGACAGTATGATACCGTAGGCGGACAGCACCTTCGACACGAGCATTTCCCGCCAGATACGGAACCTGCCGCCGTCGTCGAGCGGAATGGTCGATACCGATGCCGGGGATACGATATACAATAGGATAATATCGAATATCCTCTGTACGAACATAACCGCCGACATCACGAACATCACGAGTATTACCAAGCCGCCCGTAATGCCTACAAAAAAGTTCATTTCGGAAAGGTCGTAGTATTGCTTGACGACGGACAGCGAGTTGTAATCGAGCTGTCCCGTAATAAACATCCGCTCGATTTCCGCGCGGCTTGCCGCAGGACCGATATAGGCGTCGTAACCGCTGGTAACCAATATCTGTCCGCCTATCGTGGACGCCGTGTTTCCGTCAACCATAGAACCCGTCATGCTCGCGTGTATCGCGCCCACGACCACGTTCGCAAGCATGATACCCGCTATGAGCAGAAACGGAATCAACAGAAAAATTACGAAACTTTGCAAGGACTTCACGAGTATCTGTCCTTTGGTTTTCTTGTGCTGCGGATCGGCCGCCTCGCTCTCGATAATCGCTATAATGACGAACACAAAAAGCAGAATCACCCCCACCAACAACACGCCTAAAAAAGCGTTCCGTATTTCGGGCGACAGAATAAAGTGCGTCAAAATTTCTTCTTGACTGCCGCCTATATTCACCGTTTCGATTCCCGCGAGTTTACAGAATATATCCCGTATGAAGTCCAGAAGATAACAGATGGATTTTTGCAAGGTGTAAAATACGTCGTATATCCACCCGAAGAAAACGTCGGAAAGCCATTCGCCCATATTCGTCCGTTCCCTATGCTATCTGCGATTTCACCCACTCTTCCAAAATGGGCATTGCTATCTTCAAGGCTACCATGAGAATGAAGATAATTAGAAAACCGACGATTGCGCCGATCAGGTCTTTCTTCGCTTTTTCACGGCTGTTCTGTTCGTCCGACTTGGCGATTTTAATGCCGAGAAAAATACAGTAAATCATGCCGACCGCCCCGACGATTGCAATGCACGGCCATAACAGCGCGTTCAACACGTCCAAAACGGGCGCTATGAGAGGTGCAAAATCTACCTTTGCGGCAAGTAAGTTTGTCGCTAATTTGTTCAATTTCTACCTCCTTATACGGTTTGAATTTGCGGCAAAACTTCCGCATTGTGATTTTTTTGTAAAAACTTCTTGATTTTCGCAAGTTTTTACTCCATAGCGTAAAAACTTTGCTATTCTCATAATTCGACATATATTTTACGAGAAAAGATTACTTTAATCTCGTAACGAATTGACTTTTCCCGTAGTTTGATATATAATTTACGAGAAAAGAATAGTTTTAGGAGAAACGCTATGCGCACTTTTAATTACGTTGCCCTTAAAAATCAGAAGTGGGATTCTGAAATCGTTGCATATATTGCCGCTATTCACGAAATGAAAGGCAAACAAGACTTGTATATCCGGCAAAAGCCGCAGGAACTTGAAAAGCTCGTGGAGATTGCAAAGGTACAGAGTACCGAAACTTCCAACGAAATCGAAGGCATCCGCACTACCAATACAAGGCTTAAACAGCTTCTGTCCGAAAAGACAACGCCCCGAACACGTGACGAAGAAGAAATTGCCGGTTACAGGGACGTTTTGAACGTCATACACGAAAGTTATGAATATATTCCCGTTACCGCCAACTATCTCTTGCAGCTGCATAAAATCCTTTACAGTCATTCGGGTAAAAGTATCGGCGGTAAGTTTAAGAACGTGCAGAACTATATCAGCGGCATAGACGCAAATGGAAAAGAGTACACGATTTTCACACCGCTTGCCCCCTATGAAACACCGCCTGCCATTGACGAGATTTGCGAGCAATTCAACCGTGCGATTGCCGAAGGCGACGTGGATCCGCTCATTCTCATTCCGATTTTCATTCACGACTTCTTGTGTATTCATCCGTTTAACGACGGCAACGGCAGAATGAGCAGATTGCTCACAACGCTGCTTTTGTATCGCTGCGGCTATTCTGTGGGTAAATATATTTCGCTCGAAGCGAAAATTGCAAAAAATAAAAATCTTTATTATACCTCTCTGTCCGATGCGCAAATCGGATGGCACGAAGGCAACGACGATCCGAATGCTTTTATCAAATATCTGCTCGGTACGATTATTTCCGCCTATCGTGATTTTGAAGATAGAATGGAACTTATTGCCGAAAAATTACCGGCGATAGATATGGTACGAAAAGCAGTTCAAAGTCAAATAGGCAAAATCACGAAAACACAAATCTGCGAACTTTGCCCGTCTTTAAGTGCAAGTTCGGTGGAAGTAGTGCTCAAAAAGCTCGTTGCAAACGGCGAACTTATTAAACAAGGCGCCGGAAGAAGTACGTTTTATATCCGTACAAACTAACCGAATTAAGAGAGCAAAACGGGTATCCCGTTTCTGCCGGAATGGGGATGTGACTCACTTTGAGTCTCATCCCTTATCCTGTTTCCCAAAATAGGCCGATTCTCCCCCTTTTTCTGTTTCAATTTACCCACCCCTTTCCCACTCTGTCCTTTCATTCAAGGAGACTTATTCAGTCCCCTTTTTTTCCGATTTGTTCTTACCGAATTTCCCTTTCTTCCGCATAATCACAGCCGTAACGACAACGCCGATTACGACGAGTACCGCAATGACAAGCAGGGCGATTGCCCCGCCGTTGACGGAATACAAAATCTCAAAGGCGTATTCGGTCGAATTGCCGAGTTCATCCGTAAGCACGACGCGATATTGCCCGACTTCGGTCAATTCGTCGCCGAGTTCGTATTCGACCTTCTCGCCGTCTCTGTAAACTTCAACCGTCGCTTTCTCGGTAGGGTCGGAAAGGATAACGCCGCCTTTGGTCGAGCCGCTGTTCTCCACACCCGTCAAAGTAAGTGCGGGAGCCGTCGCGTCCACCTTTACGGTAAAGGTATAGTCCTTTCCGTTCACGGTTACTGCAATTTCATATACGCCGCTTTTATCAAGCATAAGGTCGCCGTAGTTCAGCCGCGTTTCTTCGCCGTTCACGCTCACTTTGTCCAAGCCCGAAACGGCATCGAAGTTATGGAAAAACTTCTGCACGAGCGGTTCGGTAATAATAAAGTTGAACGTCTTGCTGTTGCCGAGTTCGTCCGTCAGGGTAGCGGTATAACTGCCCGCTGCCGATAAGGTATCTCCGAATGTATAGGCAACCGCCTCGCCGTCTTTCGTAATGCTCACGGTCAGATTTTCGTCCGCCGTAAAGGTCATGGAATTGACGATTGCGTTGTCGTAAATATCTGCGGTAAAATCTACCGTCTTGTCGATTGTAAAGGATACTTCCGCAACATTCCCCGCAACGTCAGTCGCCGTAATGCGGTAGCTGCCTTCTTCCGTAATAAGCGTGCCGCTCTCATAGCCCCCGATAAGTTCGCCGTCTTTGTAAAGCCGGACAGTCAAACCGCTTTCGGGAACGGCAACGGTTACGTCGGTATTCGTGGCGGAGCCGTTCTCTACGCCCTCTACGTTGAGTTCGGGCGCGGTCTTATCAATAATGAAAGTATAGATTGCCTTGTATCCGTCAAAGTTCTCGAACGTGATTTCATACGCGCCGTTTTCCGTGAGTTTCTTTCCCGAAACGTATTCGATAATTTCGCCGTCTTTCTTAATGGTTACGATTGCTTCGTCCGTCCAAGTGAACGTGACGTCGGTGTTCGTATATCCGCCGTTTTCGACACCCGCAAGCACACCGTCCGGCGCAGGCTGTACGTAGGCAAACTGCGCGATTACCGCGTCTATGCCCGTGCGGAATTCGTCGGTCAGCGTTACGCGGTAAATGCCGCTCGTGCGGAAACGATAGGAAAGATTTTCAACCGAGACGGCTTTGCTGTAGTCATCCGCAGAAAGTATCTCCCACGTATTGCCACCGTCCGTAGATTTCTCGATTACGAGCGTCTGCAAGCCGGCGTACTTGTCCGCACTGTCCGTAACGTCGATTTCAAAGGTCTTATCTTCGGTGTTTTCCGTGCCTTCGATTTTCGGATCGTCCAAAGAAAGATACAAAACAAATTCCTGCGACTTGCCCGCGCGGTTCACCGCCTGTACTACGTATTTGCCGCTCTCGTTCAAAAGATAGGTTTCGTCGCGCTTGAGTATGGAGAGCAGATTGCCGTTGTCGTCGTAAACGCAGAACATAGCCATTTCGTCGAATTCGTCGTACATCGAAACGGTTACGACGTCTTTCAATCGGTATTCGCGGTCGAACGTAACGACGTTCTTCCCGCCCTCGCCGAGCGCGTATTCAAGCGTGGGAACGTCGCGCACGACAATGAGCGTATAAACGCATTCATTGCCGTAAGCGTCGGATACAACAAGTTTGTGGACGCCTTCAGTATCGTACACGAGCCCGCTCACGAGTTCGCCGTCCACCGTGTAAAGTACGCCTTCGTTGAACGTGATCGAGTTTGCGAGAATGGTTTTCGTATCCGAATAGCGGTACAAATTCTGCCCTTCCCCGATAGGCGAGATTTCTTTTTCCCAATAGTAGTAGCTTTCGATCCCGACTGCCGCGTATTCCGCGATGACTTCGTTCAGCCGTTCCTCGGTAAAGTACGCCACTTCGGTATTCGGATCGCCGGACTTCTTGTAAATGAAGTACGTCCCGTTGACCGCGTTGGCGGCATCCTTTTCGTCCATAGGGATACCCGTATCCCAAGCAGCATTGTTCCATTCGCCCGTGCGGACATAGCCTTTTTCGCGCTCACACGCAAAAGCAAAGGCGTTGTCGTAGTTTTCAAACGAATAGGCATTGCCGTCTTTGTCCGTTGCTTCCCAATATTCCTGCTGCAAGGTCTGCGTGGGTACGTTCACGGTCGTAGCCTTAAAATCTCCCGTCCAGACGTTGCCCGCGGCATCGGTACAGATAACGTGGTATTCACCCGTATCGATGGTATGAATGACTGCACCCTTCGCATAGGACACGCCGTTGACCGTAACGCTTTCGACGGGTGCGAACACGTCCGCGTCGCCGTCCGTCCAAGTAATCGTAACGTCTCCGCCCGTCGTGCCGTCCGTAACGTTGTTGAACGTCAAAGGCTTGTTCGTGCGGTCGATAACGATTGTGTATTCGCCCGTGGAAAGTCCCGCGGAATCTTCCGCATAGAACATATATTTGCCGGGTTTATAAAACTCCGTTCCCGAAGTATATGCGGTAAACGTAACCGAATCGGGCTGCTTGACGTAGATACCATTCAAGTTCGTATCTGCGGACGTGAACTTGATATGCCCCGCATTGGTGTAACTGCCGTTCGATACGGGTTTGCCGTCCGCATAGAGCTGGGCGGCGGGAATACTGCGGTCAATGGTGATTGTGTAGGTATCCGATTGATTGCCGCTCCTGTCCCGCGTATAGAACGAATACGAACCGACGGCCGTAAGCTGTGTTCCGCTCGTATAGGATACATAACTTGCCGAGCCGGGCTTTTTCACGTATGTTGCAGAAACGCCCGAAACATTGTCCGTCGGCACAAATTTTATATAACTTGCGTTGGTGTATGTTCCGCTCTTGACCGTGTTCGTTCCCGCATACAGCGTACCTGCGGGCTTGGTCTTATCCAGCGTTATCGTGTAATACGCCGAACTGTTGCCGCTTTTATCCTTTGCATAGAACGTGTACGTGCCTTCGGCAGTGAGCTGGCTTCCGCTCGTATAGGTCGAATAGTAGGAATTCCCCGGCATTTTGACATAGGCGTAAGAGATCCCCGAAACGCCGTCAGTTGCCGTGAATTTAACGTAATCGGCGTTTGAGTAATATCCGCTCGTTACGCTCGTCGTTCCCGAATACAGGGTTACGGTAGGCGTTCCCGTGTCGTAGCAAATCTTATATTCGTCCGAGATATTTCCCGCTTTATCGGTCGCGCGGAAGTAATACCAACCGTTCGTTCCCGATACGCTCGTGCCGGACGCATAGCTCGTCCAAACAGAAGAACCCGCTTTCTTAATCTCGTATTTCGATACTCCGCCGGTATCCGTAGCCGTATAGTAGAACGGCTTATTCGTGTAACCGTTATTCGCTATTGTCGTGCCGTTTGACGTTACCTTGCCGACCGGCTTTACCGTGTCCAAATATACGTTGACTGTCGTGCTGGTATTTTCCATATCGTCGCGGGCATAGAAGTACCATTTCCCGTTGTTCGCGTCCGTTGCGGGAACGGTGTAACTCGTTGCATAAGTCGTGTTATAAGTGCTCGACGTCGGGCGTTTATATCGGATTGCGTCAAAGTTCTTATCCGACGCCGTATAGACAATCTGTTTGTTCGTATAACTGCCGCTGGATACGGTGCTGCCGCCCGCTTTCAGCGTATAAGTCGGAATTGTTGTGTCCACCTCAAAGCGGTACTTGTATGTAAAAGTTCTGCGCCCCGCAAAGAGATTCGCTTTGTAATTTCCGACATACGTCAGTTCGTATTCGCCCGACGAAAGACTGCCCGAATACAACGTCATATTCGAGTTGCCCGAAAGGGTTTTGCTGGAATAGGAATATCCGTCCTTTGTCAGTTTAAACGATTCGTGCGCGGACATGGCGCTCACTTCAATTTTGATATACACATAGCTCCAATCGATGCGCCTGTCGTTGTACATCGTACCCGTGCCGCTCGTGCTCGAACCGTGCATATAGATTGTAAAATTGCTCGGACTGCCGCCCGTTGTCGTAGTGCCTTCCGTCGTCGTGCCGTAGGTTTTGTATTTCGGCGTCGTATAGGTCACAGCCGATGCCGTCGTCGTTCCCGCGCCGAATACTGCGCCGATTGCAGACAATACAATCAATACGGCAAAACAAAATAACAGCGTTACACGCTTATAGGAAAATTCTTTCACTTTTACCTCCGATTTTTTAGTTTTTTAATTGTTCGTCCCCTATAATCATTGAAACTTCAAAGAGTTTTTTGGAGAGCGTTTCCAAATCCGAAACGATATGATCCAGATTCTGTACGGTTGCATGACGAACCGCTTCTTCGACAATCGTCTGCGCTTGCCGGAAACAGTGCCGGTCGATTGCCTGTAACAGTTCGATTTGTTTGGTTTCAGTCAGCAGTTCGTTCGTAATCAGCCGCTCGACTTCCCCTTTTAGCATTTCGGTCGCAGCGGAGATCTGCCGCTGCATATTGATTTCCGTCGCGCGTTTTCCGCCTGTCGGTCGGCGGCGCGGAGCAACCGTTTCGTTCCGCTTTTTCATGTCGTAAAAAATCTTTTCTTCGTCAAAGTATCTGCCCGCGCCCAAACGCTGCTCCGTCTTTTCAAGTGTGTAAGCCGTTGCCGCATACGACGGCGTGAATTCCGAGCGGATGGGCTGGTACCCGAACACCGTTACGATTGCATGGCCCATGTCGCCGGGGCGATTGAGTTGCGAAAGTTCGGACGGATATATCAGCGGGCGCTCTTTGATGCTCGCGTTGGAATTGATATCGTCCGCTTTGACCGTGTTGTAGCCGACGTTTCGGGTGATGACCGAGAAGTTTCCGCAGCGTTTAGAAAATTCCTCTACCGTCTTGTAGTCGCTCGTACCGATGAACATCTGAATGTTGCAGTTGCTCTTGATAATGTCCGCCACTTTCTCGTCGTACACTTTGGCAAGCTGCGCGTAAGACTGTATCACAAGGCAGAGCCAAAGGTTGCGCGAACGACCGACCGTTACCACTGTCTCTTATACACATCTGACGCTGCCGACGAACTCTAGGGTGTAGAT
>OWIX01001886.1_pt1 | contig 9663 bp, 8 predicted proteins | sample 1732851 | NCBI WGS metagenome assembly OWIX01 (sample SAMN05065761, study PRJEB22554) | human gut metagenome | biome: ENVO:2100002; feature: ENVO:00000062; material: ENVO:00002003 | host: Homo sapiens | place: USA
GAACAGACAGCGAACTTTTCGTCCGCCAATCTCCTGTAAGGCAACTTTATGCTCAGAGCATTCCGGGCGCGCCTTTTTGCAGCGTTCGGCAAATCGGCACCCGTGGAACTCTCGGTTCAGGCGAGGAACCATGCCCGGAATCGCTTCAAGCATCTGGCTCTTTTGCTTTCCTTCAGGCAGTGCCTTTAACAGGTTGCGCGCATAAGGGTGCAATGGTTTGGAGAAGAACTCACGCGCCGATGCCTCTTCCACTAACTCACCGGCATACATCAGCCCCACTCTGTCAGCGACCTGTGCTACCACAGCCAAATCATGAGTAATCAGCAGAATGCCGATGTTTTCGGTTTCCTTGAGCTGCTTTAAAAGATCAAGAATCTGAGCCTGAACGGAAACGTCCAGCGCCGTTGTCGGTTCGTCTGCAATGAGGTAGTTCGGCTCGGCCGCCAGCGCGATAGCAATCATCACACGCTGTTTTTGGCCGCCGGAGAGCTCAAACGGGAATGATTTCATTCTGCGTTCAGGCTCGGGAATTCCGACTTTTTTCAGCCAGTCGAGTGCCTTTGCTCGCGCTTCATCGCCGCGCAGCGGAGTATGAAGCAGAATCGTCTCGACAATTTGATCCCCGACGGTCATCACCGGATTTAACGACGTCGCCGGTTCTTGGAAAATCAGACTGATCTTGGAGGAACGAATATTGCGCATTGCCGCTTCCGGCAGACCCATGATTTCCGTTCCGTCAACGGTAACAACACCGCTCGAGACTCGTCCGGAGCTTGGCAGAAGTCTCAATAGAGAAAACGCCGTCATTGATTTGCCGCATCCGGATTCTCCGACTAAGGCGCAGATTTCTCCTCGATTCAACGTCAGACTCAGGCCGTCTACGACGCGAACCGTATCCTCGGAAGTGAGGATTTCAGTCACCATATTAGAGATCTGAAGCATTATTCCTTCCTCCCGATTTTGAGGACCAATCTCGGGTCGAACGCTTCCCGAACGGCTGATGCAAATAAGTTTGCAGACAACACAAGTGTGAGCATGAAAGTGAAAGCCGCGCAGAGGTTCCACCAAACAACCGGAGTGCGGGAAAGTTCAAGACGCCCGGCATTAATCATGGAGCCAAAACTGTGCGTTGTCGGATCAACGCCGACACCAACGTACGAAAGCACAGCTTCGTAAAGAACAATGCCGGAGAAATCCAACACCGCCACAATCAAAATGATGTGGATGACATTCGGCAGAACATGACGCTTCATGATTTTGAACGGTCCCAAACCGAAGGCACGAGCCGCTTGAATGTAATCAAGCTGAGAAATCTTCAGAGTCTCGGCGCGCAGCAGACGGGCGAGCGTGGCCCATCCCGTCAGACCGATGATGATCGAAAGCATGAATAGACGAAGGTCTGCTCTCTCAATGCCGGTTGCATACATGCCGGGATGAGAGTCAATAAAAACCTGGATCATCAGCACCGAGGCCGCAATAAGAAGAACGCTCGGGATCGAAGACAACGTGGTGTAGAGGTACTGAATCAAGTCGTCCACCCAGCCTTTGAAGAAGCCTGCACAGATTCCCAGCACCACGGCAAAAGGAAGCGTTGTCAAAGTCGCCAGTGTTCCGATCACAAGGGCGGTACGCACGGACTTAAAGGCTTGATAAAGAACATCGTTTCCTGTTTGATCCGTCCCCATCACGTGATAGTACGGCCAGAGCGCGCCGATCAGGCACCCGAGAACTATTAAGACAGAACATGTCGTCAGAATCGCTTCATAAGGAACCTCGTCGCGGCGCTTAAATAAAGTGCGCACTTCTTCCTTAAATGAGCGGCCTTTAGAACGGGAAATCAATCCGACCGTTAAGAACCACAGCAAAGCGCTAAGCGCCAGCCCCGCGCCTAAGCCACTGGCAGACTTAATAATGACGTCTTCTGCCCAATCAGCTCGAGCTTTAAGATGCGCGCCGCCGGCTTTCAGCGGTTCGTAATCACGTACAGGTTTGCCGTCTTCAAAGCGGGAAATTTTCTCAAAGGTCTGAGTCGCCAGCGGCATCGAATAAGACTTCTCTTCCGCCGAAGACGCTTTGCCGAGCGCTTTATCCAGAAGGGAATAGGCTTTGACGTCATAGATCGCGCGGCCGTCCTGAACATCAATGACGGGACGGAAGTGCACCGAATCTACGACGGAGAGCAGAAGAAAGAAACACAGCAGCGAAAGCGAGCACAGCGAGGCGCCGGAACTCACAACATAGCGCCATCGTGCTTTGAGCTCTTCGGAGCGGGCAACATGAATCAGATAAAACGTCAGTGCCGCAAGAAGAACAACAACCACGATATCCGTCGGAAGCAAAACAAATTTAGGCATCATTTCAAACGGATCCTCGGGTCGGCAATCGTATAAGCCACGTCGGTCAGAATCAGACCGATGACATACAAGACTGTTCCTACAAAAACCATCGTACGGACAATCGCGAAGTCCTGAGCATTGATCGCATCAATCGTGAAGCTTCCTAAGCCCGGAATGCCGAAGAAGCTCTCCATCACTAAGGAGCCTAAAAACAGCATCGGGAGCACGGCAACCGTTGAAGTCAGAATCGGCAGGCTGGCGTTGCGCAGCACGTGTTTAAAGAGAACTGCCGTTTCGCTCAGGCCCTTTGCTCGAGCGGTGCGAACGTAATCCTTGTTGATTTCTTCCAGGAACATCGATCGATACAGCAGCGCGTCTCCGCCGATACGCGAGAAAACGCCGATCGCAATCGGAAGAATCAGGAACGAAATCATGGCCGTTCCCGTCTCAAAGCCTGAGATCGGAACAAGCCGCAGGACTTTGGAGAAAAGCCACTGCCCGAAAATAATGTAGAAAAGTGACGAGACCGACATCATGACAATGGCAAAGACCACGCCTCCGATTTCAAGCTTCGTGTGCCGGAAAAACACTAAACCTAAAGAAAACACAACAATCACAAAGACGCCAAGCAAAAAGGTCGGAAATGCCAAAGCAACCGAGGGCCACATTCGGTTTTTGATTTCATAGGCAATGTCGCGTCCTGCGTCTGACGCGCCGAGGTCTCCTACCATGAGACGCGCACTGTGCTGCCAAAAAATCGTATCGGTAAGCTTATCCGAGCCTTCGGCCTTCTCATTCCAAAGCAGCGGCTTATCGTAGCCGTGCTCTTCTTTCCAGTTCTGGATCGCTTCAGCGGTCACGCGTTTGCCGCCGATATTGAGGCGAGCCATATCGTCCGGCGTGTTGACCGTAAAGAACAGCATAAAGGTCAGAAGATTGACGCCGATCAGGATCAGGAAGCCGTAGCCGATGCGTCTTAAAAGATAACGAATCATTTGACTTGCTCCTCTGTGGTGCGTGCGGTCATTCTTTCCCGCTTCCTATGAAGGGCCACGGCCGGAATAGTCACCAAGGCCGACAGCAGAACAAAAACCAGCAGCGGCCAGTAAATCGGTTTGTTCCATTCTTTAATGGCCTTTACACGCGTCTCAGGATCGAGCCTCAGATACTGAATGTGATTGCGCACAACTTGCGTGGGTTTGCCGTTGTGCACCCACTGATGGAACGCTGCGGAGCTTGTCGGAAAGTATCCGAATGTCCAAGGTGCGTCTTCCTGGACGATCTTGATCAGTTCGTTGATGGCCTCGGCCTTAGCCGGACCCTCGTCCATATAACGCATTCGGCTGAAGAGTTCGTCGTACTTCGGATTTTGATAGTTCGCCGCGTTTTCTCCGGAGCCGCCGGTCTTGGACTTTGCGTTTGGACCGTAAAGCAGGAACAGGAAATTTTCTGCATCCGGGTAGTCGGCAAGCCAGCCCCATAGGAAGAGCTGGTGATTGCCGGAAATCACTTTATCCTGGAAACGGTTGTAGTCCGTACCCCGGATATCGAGCTGAATGCCGATCTTGGCAAACTGCTTCTGGTACCAGTCGAGCACAGCCTTCGTTGAAGGAGACGCTGCCGCCTGGAAGTCGAGATTCAAAACTAAAGGCTCGCCGGTTTTTGCATCACGGCCGCCGGGGTAGCCTGCTTCAGCTAAGAGTTTCTTGGCTTCTTCAATGGATTTGCGGCGGACGAGTCCGTCTTCGGTCTTTTCGTAAACGATCGGGTTAAAGGCCGCAGCGCCGTCCTCTCGATATCCGAAAAGTCCCGGCGGCAGGGGTCCATGCGCGGGAGACGCCAGCCCTTTCTCAAAGATCTGGATATATTCTTCCCAGTCCATGGCAATAGAAATCGCCTGACGAAGCTTCTTGTTGCGCTCGCGCTCTTCGGGCGTCTTGCCTTCTCCTACGACCGGATCCATCCAGTTAAAGCCGAAGTACGTGTTTTGCGCTTCTATGGTCTGCGGAAACTGCAGTTTCTTTTCTTTGTACTCTTGCTCTTTTTCCGCGCTGTCCGCCATGCCGATCAAGAAGCCCTGACCGTTGTCGAGGCGTTCAATCTGCGGAGAGTCGTAGTAGCCCTGCAAGAACTTCGTGCGTAGCGGCACGCTTTCTTTTTCTGCCGTGATTTCAATCCGATCAATGAAAGGCAGCGGTTTTCCGCAGTCTTTTAAAAAGCCTTTTGCTTCGTCTCCGGGTTCACCCGTGCACGGATAGAGCTCCGTCTTTCGGAAATTCGGATTGCGCTCCACGACATGTTTGCGGTTTTCAATCGATTCCACCAGCATGTAAGGACCGGTGCCTACAGGCCAATAGTTCAAAGACAAGTTATTCTTGGCCATACCCTTCTGGGCGTAGAAGGCTTCTGCTTCCCACGGAACCGGCGCAAAGAAAGTCATTGCCAGCCAGTTGGGGAACTGGGGATACTTTCCTTTGACTTCGAGCCGCAGTGTGTGCTTATCCGGCGCCGATACGCCCTTGAGTTCAAACTTCCGTAAATCTAAGAACGGTAAGTCTCGATCGGAAGGTTTGAGGTCAGCGCGAAGACGCTTATCTTCCGCGCGCACCTGAACGGCAAAGTCTTTTAAGCCCGGAAGATAGTTCACCATCGTTCCGTAGACCGGAGCAATGATGCGGGGATTAGCCATCCGCTTGATCGAGTAAACGAAGTCCTCGGCGGTCAGTTCACGCGTACCTTTCTGCGGCAAATCCATCGGATTGTGCAGTTGGTCGATGACTTCAGGCGCTAAAGCGTGATTGACGTACTCGCCTTTCTCATTTTTAGCGAAGGCCGGATGAGGGGCAAACAAAATGCCCTTCTTAATCGGGATCTCGTAAACGCTCAGCGCAATCTCTTCCGCTGATGCAGTCTCCGGAAGAACCTTTCCGTCTTTATCCAAATAAACTGGCTTGACCACCTCAGCGGCAGAGCGAGGGATCAGACGATACGGCCGCTCTAAGAAGTGATATTGATAAAGCGGTTCATAGATACTATAGGTGTAAGGCGTCTCATCTGAAGAGTAAGAACTCGTCGGATCTAAATGCTTCGGACTGCGGCCTGAGAATGGCGTATAGAGCGTGTTGGAGGCAAGCTCTTTTTCCGTGTGAACGGAGTTCGGAATTTCTTTGCAGGAGGTCAGCGCGGCCAGTGCAAAGACGGCCGCCGACAGCTTAAAAAGTCTGCCGTAAGCTGCGCCGTATCCTACTTTAATTTTCACTGCTCTTCCTTTCGCCTATTTTGGGACGTGATATCTTATCAGATCGCAAAAAGTTCCAAAGAAATAAAACATTTAGGCACAGTTGCACACCTAGGGGTATTCATATCTTTTTAAGTTTCACACAAGATTTTATTGATTCAGAAAAACGGGTACAAAGAAGAGTTTTCAAGCCTGATTCTCCGGTACCCGTTTGTTAAAATGCGCTGTTATGTGAGGCTGGGCTTCAAGGAGCCTTTTTGAGCGCGCTTACGCGCGCTCGGATGAGAATTTGTTGATGGAAAAACACTATTTCGACTGGCCGGTTCGCGTCTACTACGAAGACACAGACTGTGCACGAGTGGTTTATTACGCAAACTACTTCAGATTCATGGAACGCGCACGCACGGAATGGCTGCGCGCGTTGGGCTGGAGTCAGGAGCGGCTGTACTCAGAGCTCGGCGTCGTCTTTGTCGTCGCCGAAGCCAAAGCCAAGTACAAGAAACCGGCTCGGCTGGATGATGAATTAGTGGTTCGATCAACGGTCACCGCGTGCGGCCGTACTTCTTTTGAATTTCATCAGGAAATTCTGAGAGGAGATGAAGTGCTCAACGTCGGAGACGTTCGCTGCGGCACGCTCGACGCGCACACATTCCGCCCGATGGCTATGCCCGAGCCTATTTCAGAACAACTCAAAAAACTTTTAAATCATTAATCATTCGTTAGTACAAGGGACTGTGATGGAAGCATCTGCCGATTTATCAATCATTACTTTGGTTGCTCATGCGAGCGCCGTTGTTCAGATTGTTTTGGCTATTCTTTTGATTTTCTCTTTAGTGAGCTGGACCATTATTTTTCAGAAATGGTTCCAGATGAGCCGTGCAAGAAGAGAAGCCCGCAACTTCGACAAGCGTTTCTGGGGCGGTGCAGATTTAAATAAACTCTACGAAAGCGCCACCGAGCGCCGCTCTTCCATCGGCCCTCAGGAGGGCATCTTCTACTCCGGCATGACCGAGTTCTTAAGAAGCCGCGCGAGCAATCTCGAAGCCCGCGCCGGCACCTTCGGCGTCATTGACGGTGTGTCTCGCGCCATGCGCGCCCGTTATCAGAGAGAACTCGACATTCTCGAGTCGGGCTTGAGCGTTTTGGCCACCATCGGTTCCGTTTCCCCGTACATCGGTTTGTTCGGCACGGTCTGGGGCATCATGGACGCCTTCACCGGCTTGGGCAACCTGGAAAGCGCTTCGCTGGCTGTCGTCGCCCCGGGTATTGCCGAAGCTCTGGTAGCAACCGCGATCGGCCTGTTTGCCGCTATTCCTGCCGTTATCGGCTACAACCGCTTTGCTTACAGTCTGGATCGTCTCTCGAGCCAGTACGAAAGCTTCATGCAGGAATTCCAGAACATTTTGGGTCGTCAGGCCTAAGGACACAACATGGCACGTAACGGCAAAAGACGTCTTTTAGCAGAGATGAACGTCGTCCCGTACATTGACGTGATGCTCGTTCTCGTGGTGATCCTGATGGTCGCCGCCCCATACGTCAATCCTTCGATCGTCGATCTGCCGAAAGTCAATAAAGCGGCTCGCACTCCGGATAAAGTTGTCGAAGTCATTATCTCGCCAGACGGCAAACTCCAGATCCGCGATACCGCAAAGAAATTAACTCCGGTTGATTTTCCTCAGTTAGTCTCTACGGTCGAATCGATGCAGACCGACGGAAATCAGGTTCCGGTTGTCATTGCTGCGGATAAAACCGTCGCATATGAAAAAGTCATCGACGTGATGCGCAATCTACAAAAGGCCAACATCACGCGTATCGGTCTGTCATTGCAACTTGAAGGAAGCGGTGCCAAGTAATGGACGACTTATCTCCGAATCAAGCGAATCGGCTCTCAGGCGCTCAGGGTTATTGGGGCACGGCTTTTGTGCTCGCTTTAATCGCCCACGGGCTTCTTTTTGTGCTGCTCTTCGTTTCCATGCAATGGAGATCGGAGCCGACAGGACCCGTCTATGCCGAGTTGTGGAACGGCGACATGCCGGCGGCAGAAGCCCCGGCAGAGACGCAACCGGAACCGCAACCTGAGCCTGAGCCGGAACCCGAGAAGCCGGGCAACGCCGGGATGCTCCTTTTAGTGCTGGCTGTCATGGGCATCGGCGGCGGGGCCGCATGGTATTTCAAGATTTACCGTCCGAAACACCAGCAGGCTGACCAGCCCGAGGAGGACGATGGCGGAGAGTACCCGGACTATGACGAGTTTGAAGATGACGGCCCCCCGTGGGACGAGGAGGACGAAACCGAAGAAAAGGAGGAAATCAGATGAATTTTACCAGCAGTCCCTTTGAACGAATGATGAAAGAAAAACCCCGTCCTCAGGCTCCCGCTGAGAACAGGCCGCCCAGGGGCTCCGCCTGTTGTGGCTGCTGTTACTGGCGGGGGATCGCCTGTGTGTCCTGCTACAAGGAGCTTTTGAAGGCCGGGGCTGGCGGGAGGTGATGGATTGTCCCGTGAACTGACACGCAAGGAAAAGACAGCGATCCGCTCTCTTGTGGTAACATGGTGCGCCAACTATGACCGGGAATACGGATGCCTGCCGCTGGATAGCGATTGCTATATGCTGGATAAATGCTGGACGGGATCATACTGCCGCTATTTCCGGGAGTCCGTCCTGCCCCTTGATCCGGCGCTGGAAGCGTCCCTTATGAGCGAGGGCCCAAGGCCGGATTTTAAGATATGCCCGGTATGCGGCGGGCCTGTTCCCCCGGACAGGCGGCAGGCGTACTGTTCGGCGGCCTGTGCAAAGAAAGCCCACCGCCGCCAGCAACGGGAATATATGCGGAAAAAGCGGGGTGCATCCGTTGACAATTAGGGCCTGCAAAACCCGCTTATAGCAAGGCTTTCCGGGGTCGTTTCGTTGGCCTGCCGTATCATTCTACGGTATGGCCCCGTTTGCCCTGATGCTGTCAACATCCATACAGCGGGACTTTGGGACAATTTGTCCCGAAGTACCCGCTTTCTGAGAGGAGGAATTATGCCGAAATATTACCCCATCAATGAGGAGGCCGCCCGGCGTGCCAAAAACGCCAACAGCTTTTCCGACTATGTTCCCGGCTCCGCCACCGCCGCTTACCGTGAAATGGTGGATCGGGCCTATGCCCTCGGGGAACGGCAGAAAGGGCGTGTCGATCCCATGTACCACGAAAAGATTGACGGGCTCATAGACCGCTATGCCCGAAAGCTGGCGGAGAACATCAACCAGAGCAACCTCATAGATGCCCGTGTACCCTCCATCCTCATCGCCGGAGGCTCCAACTTCCCGGTGCGGAAAAAGGAAAAGCAGAACGCCGCCCGGGATAAGAACATGGGCGAATATATGCAGATCGAGGGCCTGCTGGATAAGGTGCGCTCAACAGGTATGGGCGGGATCAGCGCAGACGATGACCGGGCTGTGGAAAAGCTGGAGGCAAAGCTGGCAGGGCTGGAGGCCATGCAGGAGGAAATGAAAACCGTCAATGCCTACTACCGCAAGCATAAAACGCTGGAGGGCTGTCCCGTCCTGTCCGCCGAGGAAATTGGAAAGCTCCAGTCCTCTATGGCATCCGACTGGCGCAAAAATCCCGTACCCTATCCGTCCTATCTGCTTACCAACAACAACGCCAACATCCGCCGCACACGCCAGCGCATTGAGGATTTGAAAAGCCAGTCGGAATATGCGGGCTGGGCCTTTCCCGGAGGGCGGGCGGAAATCAACGAAGGAGAAAACCGCTTGCAGCTCTTTTTTGAGGAAAAGCCATCGGAGGAACAGCGGCGGGAACTGAAAAGCAACGGTTTCAAGTGGGCTCCCAGCCAGGGGGCATGGCAGAGACAGCTTACGAAAAATGCCATCTATGCGGCGGGCCGGATGGAGTTTTTACGCCCGGAGGATGGGCAGAGCCCTTACCAGCTCCAGCCCTTTGCCCGAAAAACGGAAAAGGATATGACACGATGAAGGAGGTGTATTTGTGGACAAAAATCAAGGCTATTCCATTTTGAAGGCTGTGATGCTGGAAAATGGCAGGGGCTTTGCGCTGGGGCATCATCCTACCGCTCCCTCGC